>CEUI01022112.1_pt1 | contig 12966 bp, 16 predicted proteins | sample 531411 | NCBI WGS metagenome assembly CEUI01 (sample SAMEA2622841, study PRJEB7988) | marine metagenome | isolation source: saline water (ENVO:00002010), including
GTCTGTAAGAAATTATATGTAAACCCTTTATATAAATTTATTTGAGGAGTTAAAGCTCCATCCAGATAAAATCTATTCCCCGCCCCCGGATTGCTAACACTGACATCAATCTCTTGAGCTATAGCAATGCCCGTAGCACCGCTTGGTCCAGTAGGTCCGATAACGCCAGTAGCGCCGCTTGGGCCAAGTGGTCCAGCGGGTCCAATTGGACCTACAGGCCCTTGAATCCCTGCTGTTGCTGCTGTTGCTGACGAGCCTCCGACTATTGGAGCTTGTCCGGAAGCAGAACCAGCTACTATAACGTCTACCGATGCCATTTTATTATCTCGTTACTTCGGGTAAAATATTAGCGTACCCGTAGATAAGTTTTTCTACATATGCACCTGAATATATTTCAATATCGTAAACGCCTTGGGTAATTGGTAAGCCTACGGTATCAGCGCCATTTAATTTAATGTCAACATAACCGCTAGCAAAATAACCAGAAACTCCACTTGGCTTTAAATCCAAAATAGAGGTGGTGTCAGAATATTGATGTTTAACAAGGCCGCTTACTGAATAGCCAGACAAATTAATTGCGACTCCGTTCTCGTCTTTAGCGACAAGTCTTACTTCATACTTAGAGCCTTGCGTTATATTCAGATCATAATTTGTAGCCATAATATATACAATATTACACTACAGTCTGGAATTTTTATATATTATTTACCCTCGTCTAAAATCTTCCTAATTTCGGAAGAAACCTTGGGTGGCTCTTTTTCATCAGCCGGAACACGGTAGTTCGAAACGTGGCGGCGAAATTCCTTAAATAACCTATTTCTAAGTTGATCTAAGTTTTCAGTGGGAATAATTCCAATTTTAGAAGCATGAGCATAAAGGTCTGATCTTGTCATTTCTTTAATTTGACTTTCGTAGTCTTCTTCTTGTAAGGTGTTATATTTCCACAAGCCGTCATCACCCCAAACTTGATCGAGGGTTCTTGCTTGGTACTCACTTTTACCGTGAGTTTGTTGTAAATCATCCAGTTTCTTACTGGCTTTGGCCGTTTTATTAGGCTTATTCTTTGAGGCTTTTTTTCTTGGCATAATATTAATCTCCAAAACTGGTTACACTATTATAACTCAAATAGGAACAAAAAAAAACAAATTTTTAATAAAAAAAATCCGGGCCGAAGCCCGGATTGAATTGTTTTAGTATTAGCTTAGACAGCGATACCAACAACAGCACGGCTATCGATGCAGACGCGGCCTTCTTCGAGGAACCCGTAAAAACCGAGCTTCTCAGAGCGGACACTCCACTGATCGTCAGCGAGAGCGGTAAAGCTACCATTGCTCTCATGCTGCTGTGCAACAGGACGGATGAACGCGCCCTTGCTGTTATCAACACCAACGAGGATTTCGTCAGAGGCTTCTACGAATGCGTGAGCACCACCAGAGCCATCAGGCGCGATGTTGCCGGAATCGAATTCGTCGAACAGCTTGTTGTACTTCTTGCCAGTGCCAAACTCGTTCATCTCAACGAGGTTGATACCGTACAACTCTTGCGTACCAGCAGCGCGGAAGATGCCATCACGTACATTGTCCGGAAGGGCAATGGAAGTAGATGTATCAGAACCGCTACCTGTTGAACCGGCACGGGTGTTCATCGGCTGATAAGCGAAACCGCGAACTTGCTGCATCATCTCGGGAGAGAGGTACAGGTCAGTTACACCGTTGCTGTATGCGCTATCAGGCGAGCCGTTAGCGAAGGACTCATTGAGTCTACGCATGCGGGTCATCAAACGATTCAAGTCGTCAAGCTGGAATACACTCTCCGTGGTAGCAGCAATAACATGCTTATTACCACCGTGACTGCCTTCACCAAGAGCCTTAAGAACAACGGCCCAAGCATTACGCTCTTGCTTAACAAGAATCTCTTGCGCCATTCTTTCAGTAGCTTTGCTGACAACATCCAAGCGACCACGACGGGCATAACGTCTCAACAGGCTTACGGCGCTGTCAAGGCGATACGTCGAAATCTTCAGTTCCTTCATGCCTTCTACGTGGGAAGTCGGAAGACCACCGGCGATAGATTGCGAAACAACCGAGACCATATTATCGTAATCATTATAATACAAATCCAACGGATAGCTGGGTGCATCATCTTCATCATACGGAGCATCAGTGTAAATTGCACTGGCTGTTCCGGCTTGAGAAAGAACTTGTTGGACTACCGGCCCGAGAAATGCAGCAAAAGCTTCTGCCGCTTCTCTCGCCACGGTGTAATCTTTCGATCCCATCGCTTTGATAAGCTCAACTTGCTCTGGAGTATTTTTTAAATTTAATCTCATCTTTATAATCTCCTATTTTAAATGTTTAGAGGTTGATCCTCACCAATACGTGGTTATTATCGTCCTCCGCACCCAAAGCGATGCCAACCGCCGAACCGCCACCATCGGTGGTCGTCAATTCGCCGTTGTTATCCGAGTACAGGGTAGCGCCTAACGTCGGATTATCCGCCGCTAACTGCGTACCGCTATAAAGAACAATACCTCTTGTCATAACGGGAACAGCTTGTCCGCTAAGAACGACATCGTTTTCAGCAGCCTTGCGAGGATTGAAGATAAACTTCTCTCCGTTCTCGTCGGTTTCTTTTACGTCATAGAGCATCATTCCAAGAACTGAATCACCAGAACCCGCTACCGCTACCTTCGCCGCTACGCCATATCTTTCAGATACGGTGTTGGCATAGGATGAACCCACCGCGCCAAGGCGATCAAGTTCGGCAGTATTGGACCAGCCAGCTTGGAGCTTAACCATATGACCTTTAGTAACACCATTGGTTACGTCTCCGCTCAAGCTGAACAGATTAATAACATCGTGCTCGTCATAATCTCTAAATGGTCTTAATGTAGTTGCCATAATTTATATTCTCCTAATTTGTTAATTTTTACAATTTAATTTCAAATCCTTCCATCGAGAAGGCATTTTTGTATTTTTCATAAACGGTGGGCTCAGAAGCCTCGGAGGTTACTGGAACGGATTCCGTAGTCTCTTCAGCAGCTTCAATAGCTTCGTCTACAACATCTTCTGCCGTGTCAACAGGCTCTTCAGCCTTGGTCTCTTCGGCTTGAGGCTTTTCAGTCTCGGTTTTTTCGGCGCTAGCTTCTTCGGTCTCTGTCTCTTTCGCCTCGTCGGATGCTTCCGCAGTCTCCTGCGTAGCATTTGACGAACTCCAGAGCTTATTAACCAAAGCCTCGACGGCCTTTAGAGGTAATCCCATTTTCATGGCCTTGGACAGCATCTTTTCTAATTCCTTTTCAGGATTTAATGCTTGTCCTTCTTCTAAAGAAGCAACGACCTCTTCCTGTTTTTCTTTAGAACTGAGAAGTACGCCCATTTTGCTTTCCCAAGCAGAATAAGCCTCTTCATCAAGTTCCTTGATGTCGGAAGCAATAACTTCTCGATCTTCGTCAGTCAGAGCATACTTCTCATCAAGAGTAGCCATGCGTTGACTAAAAAGTTGTTGTTTTTCTCTCTCGATCTTCTCAGCCTTTAAAGAGTCTAACTCTTCCGATACGGAAGCAAGATCACTCTTAAGCTGTTCCTGATCCTTAACTAAAGCTTCGGACTTCTCCTCGGCGGCTTGAAGGGCTGTATCAACCTTGGCTTTTTCTTCCAAGTATTGTTCACTTGCCTTCTTTAGCTCATCCTCGATGAAGTCACTAATTTGCGAAGCCTCAATTTCTTTGAGAGACTCATTAGTAATATCACTAAGTTTCTCGATCTTCATAATACTAGTATCCTTGTTTTCTTTTACATTATTTTCTTTAGAATGTGAAATATTATTTTGTTTGTTTAGGTTGGTTTTTAACTCGTTTTGAGTTTTTTCGGAAATTTCTTTTGCGTCTTTATCATCGGCGCTTTTAACGTTTTTTACTAATTTAATTTCTTCTGTGTCAGATTTTACCAATACGCCGATTACATCTGCGGCTGGCGTCTCTGTTAAACCTATTCCGAGGGGAACTACATTACCGATGACTTTTCTATAAACATTGTGTCCATCGTCGGTAACTCCTTCGCCTCCTAATGATCGTAAATTAGACTTTAATTCGTCGATTTGATCATCATCGTCAATAATTTCAGCATTTTCTAAATTTTTTTCATCTCCGACAGTTAAAGCTAAGTCATAGTCACTAAAGCCTAATTCCCAGCTAGCGGAAATGCCTAAATAGTTATCGCTAGTCGGGTCGCTAGAATCCTCTAGCCTGTCAGCGACATCAGAATTTACCACCTTCCAAACAACGCCGCCTAAAGTGACGTTAAAAGGAGTGTCTGTATTTATAATATCCTCTTCTGAAAGCGGCTTGTCTGTGCCGAATTCACTATAACCAGCAGTTAAGACAACTCCTATCACGCGGGTTCTATTGTGCTCAATATTAATCGGTTTGTTCGCAAAAGATTTAGCTATTTCAATGGCTGTTTGGGTGTCTACTACATCGCCATTTTTATTGACTCTATTAGCTACAAAGGCGTTGAAAGCCACGGGAAGAAGGTCGATATTTTTATCCGCATCAACATCAGGAATATAAGCTCCAATGTCAGCAAGGCTCGCAATAGCGAGATATTTATCTTTCTCTTCAGGAATTACCGATTTGATTATCGAACTGAAAGTGGTTGTAAACTTAAAATTTTTCATCTTATACTGCTGATAAATCTTCTACGTAATAAGTAACTGTTACGTCTCCTGCCGTGCTATGCAGGGCTACATTTACACCGATAGGAATGCCCGATCTCATATTAGAGCTTCCAGCCGGAATGTAAGCTACTACATCTCCACTTCCGTTTGTTTGCTTAAATGTGGTTGCCGCACTCGCCAAAATATCGACAATGACAATTTGCTTACTCGCACCCGGCGCAGCAATTACTGCACCAGCGCCACTTCGCGCTGCAACATTTAATCTTAAATCTCTTAAATTTGCCATAATTTTTCCTTTTCGTTAATCCCAATGAAACTGTAATGGTTCTGGTTCTTTAATATTATATAACTCGTCTATACAATTAAAGTTATAATCTACATTAAACTTTTGGATGTCTTCTTTTGCAGTGTTCCAACACTCAAGATCGGGTACTGCGCCATGAATAATGTCAATGTTAGATAATGATAAATAATTTCCTGATTCGATGTCTAAGTGAGGTATTTTGCCGATTGTGATATTTAAAAACATATTAATTCTGGCAAAACCTAAATGATTTTTATTTTCTGGATGCTTTGTTGGATCGAAGGAGTTTACCGCACTGCAATAAACTTGCTTTAATTGAGCTAGGCTGACTTTGGAATTTTTATTGGCAGCATTATGCTCTCTCATTTTGGTGTCAAAAGCCTTAATTAGCTTTGAAGAGAATTCTACCGCTTGATCCTGAGACTCAATTAGCGAAGATTTTTGTTCTCCCATATCATCATCAGCATCAATATTCTCTGTGTTCACAAAGCTATCAGAATCATTATGTGTAGACATCCATTATTATATACACTTCCACAAGAGAAATATATAAAAAATAATAAAAAAAGCCCGCGCCGAAATCGACGCGGGTTGCGTGTGTTAGAACTATTTGACTAGTCTTCCTTAACCGGGGCAACGCCAGCCTTCACAAAGGGCAGGGTAACATTTACCCCGTCCTTGTTTACGGATGCGTCAACCCACGGTGGATTAGCCGAAGGTCCAACTGTAGTGGTAGCGGAACATCCCGTACCGAGGACGACAGCGACAGCCGCTGCCATTGTTACTAGTTTTGCTTTATTACTCATAGTACAAAAGCATTATACCATGAACTTTAGGAATGTCAAAAGGTTTTTTGTATTTTTTTTAGGAGATAAACCTGAATAATCTCAGTTTTTTCGCCAAAGTGAGTTTTAATATTCTTGTCGTTAGGATAGCACATCCAGTGCCAATCTTGGCTTAATGAGGCTCCTTTGACTAAAACTATGGCTACATCGCCCTTTTTTAAGGAATTAAAATCGTCTATTTTTTCTATTGTATATCCGTGGTTATTTAAATATTTTTTTATTTCGCAAGGCCAAGTAATCATGAAAGAATCGTGATGGAATAAAGAAAGTAATGATCTGGAAATATTACCGGACTTTTGAATTTCTTGGCTTATATTTTTATAAGTAGCTCTTTCCCCGAAGTTAGATTTTGCGTCACGGATGGCGTCTACCCCACAAGACCTATAATGCTTTCTATAAAAGCCTAGATCGTCTTTGGCTGCCGATTCTGGGTGAAACGCTATACATCCAGAGTTAAGCAAGCTTATCGCTGTCAACCAAATAAGAGCCTTTGATATGTGTTTTTTGGAAAATAACATTTTCTAAACTTTTAACTTTCAAGTATTGTACAATATTTAAACCTAAGCTCATTCCCAGCAACATAGCGACAGTCACAGAAATCAAGAGTTTTTTAACCCCTTCTCCCATAGCTAAAATATTTTTCGCCGGTAAATTGCTCATTTTATTTTCCCTTTTTTCCTTTTTATTCTTAAATAACCACCATTCTCCGTTTTTATCTTGACAAGCCCATTCGTCTTCTAAACCTGTCCACCACTTTGAATTCTTGTCCAATTTTCTCATTTCATGCCTCGGATCGAGAAGGAGAGCCTTCTGGCTGCGCCGGTATTGGCATTCCTCTTAGTTTTCTAAGTTCTAATATCAATTGGTTAATTATCTGGTTTTGCCTATTAATGTGCTCTCTTTGAGATTCGATTTCGTTTTCGTGGAAAGTAATTGTCCTTTGCACCTCTCCTAAGATGTCGATCTGCTCCCTCATTGAATCGACTTCTTGACCCTGCATTTGGAGGTCTTTTACGACATACAGGGGGAAGAATATAACAACGGCAACCATAAACGCTACAAAGGCTTGCTTGTACTTAATTAATGAATCAGCTAGAAAGTCCGCAAACCGCTTGAATGCATTCATATATATAATTACACCCAAAACGAAAAAAAGAGGGGTCTTTCGACCCCCCTTTCCACTTTGCCGAGACTTACACTACCACACGCTCAGTCTCTTGGAATACCCCCAGCGTACCAACCTTCTGGAAGTTTAACTTTTTTCTTGCTCAATACCCATTCTCCATTTTTCAGTACATATACGCGCCCTGAAACATCAGGCCCTATCCGGACCAAGTCTGCTTGAGTATCTACAAACACTACCCGAGTGGAACCGCAGCCAGATAAGAGTAACAAACTACTCAGAAGTATTAGAGTCATTTTCATTTTTCTTAACCTTCTTTTCCTGTTCTTCTATACGTTTGCGCCACTTGTCTTTTAGACTTTTGGGTGTTGCATCAGCATCGCCAGCCTTAACATCTTGTTTTACAAGGTCTGTCAGCCAATCTAAAATAGCTTTAACTAAAGCTATCCACATTTAGCATCAACCTCCTTTCTTGGCGAGGCCTCTAGATACGGTATAACCCAAAGCTGCGGCTGCACTGCAAACAAATCCAAAGATTTTGTCCGCAGCCGAAGCGCCCTCTGGATCGACTACCCCGGCCCCCCAAGCTAGAGAAGCCAAAGTGACGCAAAGCGTAATCCAAAATTCCGTAGTTTTCCAACCGGGTTTGATATTATTATTTTTAGTAGCCATAATTTATTAACTCCTATTTAAGTATAACGGATAAATAAAAAATTTCAAAACTTTTTATTACTTAATTAATTAATGTCTCCATTGCGTTTCAATTCCTGTAATTTGTCGTGAGGAATTCCTAATCCACCAATGGCAGTATATACAATTAAATTGTCTTTATTACCACTGTAGATTCCGCGATGTACAGTATTTCCCGGTTTTAAGATTCTTGAGAATTGCTCAAAAGCTTTGTCAAGATTTTCTTGAGGGACTTGATTAAGAACGTTGACTCCGCCTACGACGACTACGCCAGCGCAGCTACCAGACTCAAGATCAAAGCCTCCGCATAGAAGATTTTGTTTTAAATTATCTCTAACTGTTTTAGAAATACTTGTAGGCTTTGTCCAATCCGATACAGGAGACGCGCCATATAAGATGCAGCCTGAATTTAGAATTTGCCTATAGTCATTTGGATCAAAAGAAGAATAACTGCTGTCTTTTGCCGCAGTTATGTTAAACAGGTGAAATAAGCCAACGATACTTTTGTTGGCAGTTTCCCAAAATGGCCCCACTGGCAACTTTGGATAGAGCTTGCTAATTTTTTCATTGTCAATCAAAATTAAAGGAGATACCTTTCCTTCTTGCACCATACCTAAAACACGATGCAAAAGCTGAAAAGCATTAGCGTTTACTTTTTTGCCTTCTGAGACTTTGGGCAAAGCGAGAACGACGCCAACCTTTTTGGGTCCGTCGATTTGAGCGATGTCTTGATATTGAAGAGCGCTGTCAATTAACGAGCAAGTTGTTCCTGCGCCTGATCCACCACCCGCACCAGCGCAAACGAAAATTCTATCGATTTCGTCTCCGAAGGCTTCGCGCATCAAATCAAACGCATCTTCTTTCTTCTCGGAAAAAAGTTTAGCAGCCAAGTCCATATCTTTTCCCGCTCCTCCACTGCCGATACAAAGCTTATGCTCAATATCTACAGTATTAAGGTCTTGCTGTGCCGTGTTTATGGCGCATACTCTTGCGTATCCGAATTTATGAAAAGTTTCCGCGATTCTAGAGCCGCCTTGACCAGCGCCCACGAAAGCAAATTTAAAAGCTCCATCGAACTTATCTTCAATTACTTTTTCAGGTGGTGCTGCTTCAGGTACGGGAATTTCTGGGAGAGACAGGTCAAAATCGTCTGCGCCCATGTTGTTGTAGGAAGCTAAATCATCTATTTTATCATCACTCATAAATTATTCCTTTTCTTTTTTGCTAGCCAACAAGATGCTGGCTAAATAAGCATTTACTCCATGCTCATGAGATAGTTCCATTACCTCGTTTACTCTGTCTGAGTTATGGTCAATGGGCATATCTGTATATTTAGCAACGGACTCATTCCAGTTTTCTGGAGGTTCATTGCAAATGATCACTTCGCTAATATCTTCAGCAACGCTTTTCTGCTTTTTGTTGAGCCTTTTTATATCATGCTTTTCTCTGAGATATTTTTCCACTTCTCCTTGTAGTTTCTGTGCTAAAATTAAATTATTCTTAACATGTTCTAAACTAAAGTGGTCTACAGCTTTGGATTGTTCTCCTTCTCCTATTGGAGAAACATTTTTAGATTGCTGCGGGGTTCCTGTGCCTTCAGGTCTGCCATTTTCTTTAGCCGCTTTCTTTTGTTGAGCGATCTGTTTGTCAGCCATCTTTTTCTGTGTGAATGGGCCTCCCAATAGAGGCTCGTAAAGACCTTTATCTTTTAAGCTCCTAAATTCTTCTTGGGACTCCAACGCTTCTTCTTGGCTGGGTAGCCTTCCGTGTTCAATAGCTTGCAAGCCTTCTTCCGCAGTCAAAATGCCAAGCTCTACGAGTCTGGTATAAATTCTTGAGTATTGAAGATTGTCTCTTAAATCAATGTTGTCGAAATGGGCCGTGGGGAAGTTTTTAAAACCCAGCGCCCTCGAAATTCTTTTAATTTCTGGATACAAAAAGTCATTGATGAAAGTCTCTCTCGCTTGTTTAAGCCTCTCTGTGAATACTTTTACTTTTATGCTTTGGTTAGCAAATTTCTCATTTTCTCCGATAAGGATATTATTTAACCCAATACGAATATCTTGGTCTAAGATGGTGTATTTAGCGGGATCGAGAAGTGCTCCGATACTTGGAACAACGAATTCCGCCTTGGTGGTATAGTCTGCAATTAAAACCCTACCCACGGATTCATTAGCGAATAAATTTTGCATCGCTTCTAAATTCTTTTGGTTGATTCCGCCCTTTTCTGGTTCTGCGCCCATAGTTACGAGAAGAATGGCTTGCTGCATTGTACGAGCAATCGCCATGTCGATTTTCTTCATTTCGTATTTGGCGTTGATATCTTCCAGAACGGGATAGCCCATTGGAACGGCGAAAGGCTCGTAGTCTTGCTTTTTGTAAAAAACCGCGACGATCTTATCTTTTTCCAAAGGCAATAAAATTGTCGAAGCTCTAGGGTTATTGATCGCCTTTTTCGCGTCGTCTGGCAAGTTCGATACTAATTCTTTTTCCTCTTCAGTTTTAGGGTCTCTAAGCCTGTCGAGTTCATAAGTGCTAACAGATTTTTTATACTCCCCTTGCACAAAAGACAGGGAACCAGATAGTTTAATATCCGCTGGATTTAAAATGATGTATCTCAAAGGAATTGTAGAATCAGCAGCAGCAATATCTTCTAAAGATGCATTAGCTCCAAATGTCCGCGCTAATTTATTGATATCTGACTTTTTAAGTTTCCCGTCAAATCTAAATACAAATACATTTCCTGATCTAAAATATTCTCTAAAGAACTTATCTTGGAAGCTTCTTAAATTAATTTTCTTAAATAAAGCATTAAAGAAATCTCTAGACTTTTTACTGCCTCCCTTAAAGTAAATGTTGCTAACACAAAATTCGGCCATTAAGTCGATTGTGTTTCTGAATATAGAAAAATTGTAATAAGCCTTTTGACAAAGAATAACAGCATCTCTTACATCAATATCACTGTTACTTGCGCTATTAGCCCCATATCTAAATGGAACCATCCCGTCTTCGATATTCTTATACCGATCCGTTTTAACAATAGATGACGCGGCATTCCGCCTACTTCTCGTAGCCCCGCTTGAATTCGCGGAGACTGCGGCGCTGGTGGCCATCAATGGAGTTGCTCCCGGCTCTTCTTTTTTGGTTTTAGCTCTACTTTGAGTTTTCTTAGCGGGAGTTTTAGGCTTAGATTTATTCTTATTGTCCATTTTAGATTAATTTACGTCTTATATTACACGATGCAAGTAAAAAAGACGAAAAATATTCCAAAATAATCAAATCTAAGAAGATAATTTTACCAAGAGCTAATTCCTACCCGTTTCCACGTATTATTAGCCGTGCAGATGTAGATGTAGTCGCTATCCCACGCAATCTCGCCTTTGTGGCCTTTGGAGCTAGCCGCAGAAGGAACATAGACGGAGGCGTTTTTTATTCCTAAAAATTCACCGCTTCCGCTTACTTCAAAGTCGTAAGTATCAGGGTCAGTCTTAACGCCAAAGCCGCCGCCTTTTACGTAGCTATCTCCACTTGCGGCAAATTTAGCAGTTCCGATACCCCCTTGTTTATACAATCTCAAAGAAGCACCGTTATCCTCGTAAACAACTCTGGCGCTGGCGTTGTTGCCAGTGTTTGTAAATCTACCGCCCAAGCCTCCATTTACGTCAAGATCATAGCTGGGTACTCCTGTTTTTATGCCGACGTTACCCGTATTGTCTATGACGAAAGTAGGTTGAGTTTTATCAGATTTCTTGATAATTAAATCATCATTTGAATCAACATAAATATACGCAGAATCTTGTCCGGCCTGAGAGACTATAACTCCTGTTTTGCCGATAATAACGTTTTCTTCGGATTTAATGTTGCCGCCAGAAACATGGAAAAGCTCTGAGGGAGTATCATAATTAACACCTACGCCAATCTTGTTGCTTGAATGATTTAATACGCTTGCACCGGCAAATTGAGTGCTGCTGTTGTATTGAAATTGACCATTAGACCCTGACGCAGTGCTTGCTCCAGCAGGGCCAGCGGGTCCGGTGCTGCCAGCCGCTCCAGTAGCGCCTGTAGGCCCAATGGGTCCGGCGGGTCCAGCGGGACCGCTAACTCCTGTAATTGGCGCAACAGCCAAGATGTATCCAGAAAGCTCTGGAAGAAAAACTTGTTTTAATCTGATTCTATTGTCTGGCATTTTCCTTTTTCCCTATTTTATTACACATTTATTAAATTAGACGGGGCGTAAAAGTATCAGTATTTTCTGGCTTGAAGCCTTGTAGGTCATAATAGGACTTTAAAGCCCAGTTGGCTAACATAAGAGTCGTATAATTGTCTTTACGGGCTCTATTTGCGCTTGTGGAGCGTTTTAAATGCAGGGGAAGGTCAAACGTCTGCGTGCCCCTTGCGGTGCTCTTAACCTCAAGCAGAGCGCATTGCTTCTTTGTCTGGTAAATTAGGTCGTCTTGGATTTCGATCAAGTCTAATGTGTTTTCGGCGTTTGTTAAATTAATATTAACGTGCTGACTAGAGACAGAGTTGAAAGCGTTTTCGCTGGCTGTCGTGCTGGAAGCGAACCAAATCTTTTTGTGGTCAATACAGGCTTGTAAATGCTCGTTTGCTTTTCTTAACCAATCAGAACCAAATACTTGTTTAAATACGATAGTATTATTGTTTTTATTGTATTGTCTTTTCGCTTGCTTTACTTGCTTGCGATAATCTTCTCCTTCTTTGTTAGTGTCGAAATCGAAGAACTTTAAATTAATCTTAGAATCTAAAAACAGCTTATTCTCATTGCACGAATCAATGAACTGAAATCCCGCATTATCAATAACAATCATTTCAATGTCAAAATTAGCTATCATATAATAGAGATATTTAATATGATCTTTTAAATCACCTCCTGCGACAGCATAACTATGCACCAAGGTTCCTTGCTGGGTTTCATCGTCAAGCTCTAATAAGGACATGGCGAAATAGTCAGAGCTTGGACTGTTAGAAAATGAGGGGTCAATACCAAGAATGTATTTTGCGTTTGGAGCGCCTTTGATCAAAGTGTGTGGAGATTGCCCGTTAGGTATCGTGCATTCGTGCATTTTTTTCGCGCTAAAATAAGAATCAGAACCATCTGTAAATATAGCGCAATACTCTCTTAAAAATGATGAATGAGAAGCTCCTCCGCTTTTAGCTTCATCAATGATGGTCGTGTCTATCATTTCGCTTGGTAGAGACTCGTATCCCATTTGAGAGATGAAGTAAGAAGAGGTTTGCTCCTTCTCGGGGTGATATATTTTTTCTGTCCATTCTTTGTAAGTCTTGTAAAGATTTTCGAATGTATA
>CEUI01023979.1_pt1 | contig 12963 bp, 4 predicted proteins | sample 531411 | NCBI WGS metagenome assembly CEUI01 (sample SAMEA2622841, study PRJEB7988) | marine metagenome | isolation source: saline water (ENVO:00002010), including
TCATAATCATATCTAGCTAGTTTTCTTATACCTATACCATATCTATAGTCAAATTCATAATAGTTAGTTCCATCTACAACTTGTGGTACGCTATATAACCCACCATCTTCACCAGGTCTTACAAAGTAATCTGGGGCTTCTTCTTTAGGATTTTGCATATCACCTGCCACATAGATAGTACTATATTTAAATAGCTCATCGTAAATAGATTTAAAAAATCTACCCTTTTCTTTTTCTTGTGCAATATTATTAAAAGATATTAATAATACTAGAATAGTTAAAATTTGCTTCATAATTTATTTCTTTATTGTTTTTGTTGCTTTTGGTGGGTTTACATCCGCTCCATATATATCTTTATCGCTATAGCCTGCACCTTTTAAAACCATTGTTTTAAAATCATTAAACCACGAACTTATTCTTTGCGCAGTAGTTGGGTTAGTATTATAAACCGGGTTGCTTTCATCTCTTTTTAAATAAGTGCGTTTATGCTTATCTTGCACCGCTATATTTTTAGCAGCAGTAACTGCTCTTCGTAGTTGTTTATTTCCTATCATGTTTATTAAGTTTGTATATTATATGTAATTACTTATTATCTCGGTGTTTTAATCAATTTATATTGTTAATCCTTTTTTCTTTAATCTTTTTCTAGCATCTTCAAGTATTTCTTCAACAGTCTTCGGTTCTTTTTTCTTAGGTGGGAATTTTTTATCAAACACTGCTTTTGGTACAAAATATTGCCATTTACCATCAAGCTTTCTTTTAAGCCTTATATAGTCCACACCTTCTTCGCCTTCTGGTTTAAACGACCTTGGGCCTGATAAAGGTATTCTTGTATAACCTAAGTTTACAATTGAATCAATTTTTCTTTGATGATTTTCTTTAGTCTCTTCTCTTTCTTTTAAATATTCATCGGTTTTTATAGGTGTTTTACCAAACTCAGAATGTAAATCCATTCCTTCAATACCTAAGTCCCACTCATTCCAACCTAAAGTTAAAGCTACTTTTTGCCAATCTGCTGTTTCATCAGAAAATACTGATTGTAAATTATGAGTTTTTATTAATAATCTATCTAATGGTATATTAAATAATGCTTCAGAATATTTAGCAAAATGTCCAAGGCGAGGATTACGAATACTCCATTCTTCCCATTGCTTACTATTTTTATATGTCTTTTTTAGATAATCAGCACTCATCAGTTTTTTAATTTTACTACCTATAGGAGGTGATAATTCTAATATATTTTTCCAATCTGAATCATAAAAACTTTGGTCTTCTTTTAACATGTCTTTCCCAAAACCTTTTGCTGTTAAAACTACTTGCCCACCAGTACCAAATCCTCTTAGTAGTGAATCTGCCATTCCTTCAAATACATTAGTAACTTTCTCTTTTTGCTTGTCTGGGTCATCATCGTATAACCCGAGCCCTAAAGCATATACTCCTTTTTGTAAAAAGTTAAATAAAAAGTTTTGTAGTGAGCTATAATAAACTATTTTACTTAAATTTGATCTCCAATCACCCCTACCATAATATAAATCTTGGCCCGCTCTTTTTATTATCCTATTATACTGCATAGGTGTGTTGGCAAACGCTAATAACAGCCTACCTAGAGGTGAAGCTTGTTGAGCAGATATTTTATCTGGCCTACTAGATTGTTGTGCTTCTTCTGTGAGCTCCATAAAATCTTCCCAGGCTTTTTTCTTAGCCTCTGCTTCACTCATTTTTTTCTTTTTAATAAGAGAATTAACCCTGTTTCTATAGAAACTAGCACCACCCATTGCAATTGCAAAACTATCTGCAATTCTTGTAGGTGTAAACCCATTTTTTAATATTAAAGCTGTAACACCTTTAACGCCTCCTTTATTTGCGGCTTCAGCAAGTTCAGCTTCATTTATATTTAATTGTAACCCACCTCTTCTTATTTTAAGATAATCTGAATTAAAAATCATTAACCAATCTTTCCAATATTGTTTTTGATTTGCAAAAGCTTTACCAGCTGCATATAGATTATTATCATGCCAATTAATATAGTTAGCCATAGATATTGTTTGTAGCAAAGCAGAACGCATATTATAATACATTATTGTACCAACAGATCCATTAACCCATTCTTCCCAATTCCTGACTATTTTGTTCTGAGCCTGCCTATTTTTACCTGTACGCATTCTCTCAAGCATCCCTTCCAGTTGTTCAACAAATTCATTACCATATGCAACCCTCATTTTATTTAAATTCTTTTTAGAAAACATTATATCAACATTTTCTTGCCATTCTTTTAAATGTTCGGCTCTCCTTCTTGTATTTAAATCATGAGCTAAATCCATATCTATAGTACCAGCCTCCCAATTAAGCTCTGGCGCAGGGTAACCTTTATTGCCGCTTAGTTTAATTACTTCTTCAGCAAACTGCATTAAACTTAAATCATCTTTAACATAGTTCACCATATCGGCAATATCTTGTTTAGGAATCCCAGGTATATCCATACCTTGTGTTTTCCATATATATATTCTTACAGCTTGGTCATTAGTATATATATCACCTTTAATTCGTTTCTTTAATTTTCCAGCAGTTTTTTTGTATTTAGCTTTTAGAGCCTTAATATCATCTGCCATTTTCATCATTTCAAAATTAAGCCCTTGAATACCGGTATTATAAGGTCTATGTAAATTTTCTATAAAAAATGCTTTTGCTTTATTACCTTCTTCACCCCTTATATTTTTCATCATTTCATATGTAAAGCCTTTTAAATCATCTGCGGTAAATCTAAATATAAATCCTCCTTTTAATTCGTTTCTATAAAATCCTTTTGCGCCAAGAACATACCCTTTAGTATCAGAGTATTTAACAATATTTTTAATACCAGAACTTTGTTCTATTATATTATTTATTCCATTATTTAAATTTACACCACTATCACTAAAGTTTGTAAATGCTTCATTTATATTAATGCTAGGGTCTATATCTTTTGCAGTTGCTCTTTTACCATCTGCTTTTTGTATATAGAAGTAACTTCTTACAAAAAATGTTCTTACATCTTTAGCTTTTAAATTTTTACCGCTTTTCTTATTATAGAATGTATTGCCACCTTTACCTGTTTTAAGTGTTGGTTGTACCTCAGTATTAAATCTATCACCTTTTGTATCAGTTAAATTTAATACACTTCTTACTCCCCCAACTCTTCTTCCCCACCAATTTTTATTTGTACCCATATGCATAGGGTTATTTGTTAAAGATAGTAAACCTACATCGTCAAAATATATATAACTTCCACCTTTTTCTGCATATATATCAGCAATGGTTTCTAATCCATCAATTGTAAAATTAAGTTGTTGGTCAGAAAAAAGAACCCCATTTTCTTTTAATAAATCATCTATTTTTTTACCATTAATAAACTTTTCAGTATAAAGCTTATTGTCATTATCTTTATCTATATAATACTCAATATTTAATTTATCAAGAACATCTGTAGTTCTCTTTAATAATACTTCATGGGCATTTTTAACTTGTATTAATGCTTCCCCTCCTAATACTCTATTTGTTTCTGTATACCCAGCTTTTGAACCAACTTTATCAGTAAATTTGCTTTTAATTTCTATTCCAAACTCTTTACCGCCATCAACTCTAAATCGAATATCAATACCTTTATCGCCAGTTTTTAGTTGCTTTAAATAGTCCATATTAACAATTTCAACCCTGTCACCAAGTAAACCTTTAACTTCCATTGCAACATAATATTCTAAAATTTGCCCTTTAGCGTCTTTTATTTGTTTAGAAGTTATATCATTATATTTTTTCTGCCCTTTTATTAAGGCCTCAAAAAACTCAACAAAAGTACCTAAATTGCCATCAAATGACTCTAAAAGGTTTACTATATTCGGTTTACTATCACTGAATTTTGTATCTATTCGGTATTTAACATCGACTTGTGATAATACTTGTTCAACGGCATATGTATTTTCTAATACATCATCTGCAAAATAAAAGTTATTGAATCCTTCTTTTGCTTTACCTAATATCCAATCTGCTTTTGCTTGCGGAGAACCATCAGATAATCCAATTATATTTTTTTCAGATAATGCTATACCTTGCGATTTTAACCATGCTTTTATTGCTGGTGCTGCTTCTTGTGGTCTTGCGGTTAATATAAATACATTTTTATTACCAAATTTATTTACAGCTTTTTGTAATCTGTTAAATAAAGGTCCTTTTTCACCTCCTATAACTTTATTAAATTCACTAAAATCAAATTTAGCACCGTCTTTCTTTAATGCATCATGTTGTTTTGCAAATTCAGTAGCAGTTAGTTTTGTTGGTTGTTTAATTATAGACTTATCTATAACAGCTATACTCTGTGTTGTTCCACCAACTACCTGAGTTCCATCAGTATATTTAAATCCACCAAAACCTTTTTCTTTTAAAGCAGCTTTTATTTTGTTTACATTTTTCTTTCCAATATAAAAATTTTTAAACCTAGGGTCTATCATTTCATATAATAAACCTTTACTAGTATCAATTTTTAGCTGTTTCATTATATCTAAAACTTGAGTTTCAACTGCTAAACTAGAATTATTTATTGAGAATTGCTTAACTTCTCCTCTATTCATTCTAGCATATTCTTGGGCTTCTCTTATATCTGTAGCTAAAAATATTAAACCTGTTCTCTTACCTAGCTCTTCAAAAGTTTTTGGACTAGCATTGTAAACAGCGCTTTGATTAGGCATTGTAACACTTACCTTGCTTTTAGAAATCGCAACAGTATCATCAAAATCTAATACAGTTATACCAGCGCTTGAGTCACTAAATTCAAAGTCAACAGCTCTGTCAATTTCTTTTGCAACTTGTGCTAAATAATTTTCACTAAATTGTTCACCATTAATTTCTACAATTTGTTGAACTTTATCTAATATCTTTTCGTCTCTTAATACATCTAGTGTAGCGTCAAATGCAATTTCTTCAGCTAACGATTCAGCTAAAGCTGTTTTCCTTGTTCCTTTAGTAGAAGGTTTAACATCATCACCTAAGAAATAATTCATCCACTCTTCTTTTGTAATATCTCTTTTAATAAATATTGTATTACCCTCTGGAGTACTTTCTCTTGCTCTTTTACCTTTTTTAGGGTCAAAAACCTCTTCGCTAAATTGCTCAAATCTTTTATTAATATTCCCCTGCGATATAATACCATATGCTAATTCAAAATATTCATCTAAAAATAATTTATAAGGATTAATTTCAACGACTATATCATCTTCAGGTTTAACGGTTTCTTTTGTTGTACCTATATAGTCAGTAATTAATTTTTTTAATTCTGTCCTAAATGCTTTTTGTAAAGCAAATTTAAATTTTTTAGAATCTACCTTAGGTAATCTAGTACCAAATGTTTTTATTACTGATTGTTTTACTTTTTCAATTATTTCTGGATTTAATCCCAATGCAGTCCTAAGGCTTTCCCTTTGATTTAATACTTCGGGATCAGTTGGGTCATACCCTGTTTCTTTATAGTCACCGCCAAAAAATTGTGGGAATATATCTTCGGCAATCGTTTTACTTCTTTGTCTTAATCTTGCTATAATATGTGAAGCTAGTACTGGGTTTTTCTTAGGATCGTATGTTAATAAAGAACCCAATATTCCATACACAGGATCATTAATTAATCCATCTTCAAATTCTTTTTTATAAGTAGTAAAACCAGGAACTCCTGAATATTTTTTTAAAATTTCATTTATAACATTTCTAATATATTTATTATTTGCAATCTGAGGTACCGCTTCAGCACCAAGGTTTTTCCACAATTTTTGAATTATATCAGCGTCAGAACCCGGTTTTATTGTTGAATCTGAAAATTTCATTCCATCAATCAGCTTTTTTACATCAGCATCAGCTTGATTAAGTTTCCCTCTTAAATTTACCCTTATACTTTTTAAATCACTTCTTTTAAAAGTACCATTTTTTATTTTCATTCCTATATCATATAGAAACTTTATAGTATCTAATTCACTTCTAAAATTAATATCCATCCCGCTTTTTTTACTTAAGCTCTCCGCAATTACACCTATAAGCTTGGGATCTTTTACTTTACCTTCTGCAATTCTTTCTAAAAAGTTTACTATAACTTCTTCTGGGTTAGTTATATCCGCTTGTTGACCTCCCCCGGATTTGAACATTATATTATACAGTTTTTTATCTGTGTCTTTTATATAATCTTTAATAGTTTTAGCTATGTCAAGGTATTGCTCAGGGTTTGCAGCTAATGCTTTAAATAATACTGAATGAGCAAACTCGTGATAACCAGTTCCTGCTCTTTCATTTGCTAAGGCATTTTCTTTAGATATTAATTCAAAATTTTTACCCTTAATTTCAGTATTTATACCATTAATATCCCCTCTTAATATGGCATCTCTACTTGTGGTAGTTTTATAAACTATTTTACCATTTTCAATAATCCAACGTTTTCCTTTTTTATCAAGCTCTGCTTTACGTTTAGGGTCTTGCTCAATAAATTTAATTAAGTCTTGGTTGGTTTCAAAAACTTTTATATTTTGTAATTCATTCCCCTTTGCATTTTTTGTATGTAAATCAAATTGGTCAGCAAAATATATACTAGATGCTTCTTGGAAAACTTTAGTAGTGTTAGGGTCGTTTATTCCATCACGCTTTAATTTTTGCTTTGCTTTCTTTATATACGTGTCATAAAGATTTGAATCTTTACCCTTAAGATTAGCAAATTCATTACCAAAATTTTCTTGAGACCTAAATAAATCCCTTGCAAATTGGTATTTATCAAATTCTTTTTGTAGTGCATTAAGAGCCCTTGTGTCATCCGCTGATAAAAACATTCCCCCTGCTTCATCATAAATTTTTTGAGCTTGTATTCTAATATCTTGCTGGGCTACAGTATTCTCCATAAATTGCTTAAAAGCCCTTTTAGACATTTTGGTAGTTATATTATTATATAAGTCATTTATTATAGCTTCCCTATCTGTTTTTAATTGATTATATGAATTAACAAGGCTATTATACTCGGTTGTTCCTTTTTTAAACTTTGAATTTTTTCTATTTAAAGCTTTTTCAATAGCATTCATTTCAGAATTTATTTCATTGAATTTTTTCATATCAGAAAATGAACTAAAATCCTGCATCATTCTACCAGCAGTTGCCGGCGCTGCGTTCATTATAATACTAAACATAAGCCCTGAGAACATTGCATGGTCTACATTTTCCATCAATGGTCTACCCAATAGCCAGTTTTGAGAAACCATTGTTAAACCCTCACTAACAGGTTCTGCTATTACTGGGAAAGCTATGTTATTTTTAAAAAATTGTTTTCCACTTATTTTCCATGCCTGTTTACTAGGGTCTCTTAATAAGAATTTTGCTGTATTACGTAATAACATATATGAAGGAGCAGTTCCAAAGATACCTTCTGCTGCTCCATATCCAGCAGATACTAAGAATTTTTCAGCTTCACTATATTCTAAGAAAGGGTCTCGCATTTCTTGGGCAGTCATAGTATTATATTGTTGGCCACCTGAAGCACCTCCAATCCAAGCCCCTGCACCAGTTGCTTCAATTAAAGGTATTTTTTGTACATTTCTACCTAAAATTTTAACTGTACCTGAAACACCCAGCTTCCGTGCAGTCCAACCCGCAAGTCCCCCTCCAGCAATCATTGTTGTAAATATAGGTATTTGAGTAGAAATTTCTTGCATGGCAAATTCACCAAAATTGTCTAAACTATCAAAAGCATTTTCAAATTTAATATCTGGCTTGTATGTATTCTTAACCCCAGCTTTAAAATTATCCCACTTTAATGAAAGGTTATCCATATCAATTGTTCTATTTTCAGCCCACTTTGCTGCATCAGGTAGAGGTATGGCTCCTAAAGTTATAGGAAGATTGCCAGCCCCCGACATAATTCTCATAGCACCCAAGCCTAAATCTCCAAAGCCCAATACTACGGTTGCCATATTTTTATTTAATGTATCGTAATCTTTACCTAGTAATCCTGCCGCAACATTTAGTGTCTCCATATCCCCAGTAGCTAATTGAATATCTGGCAAAACCTCTAGTAATACTTTTTTATTTGCTCTATATAAAGCTAATTTTTTCTGCATGGCAATAGCTTCTTCGCTATCAAATTCAAATCCTGGTTGGGACGCACGCTCTCTATATGCTAATATTTCTCTACCTAATTCTTGATTTTCTTCATAATCTTCTTTAAGGGTTTTATTAACTTCTTGAAATTTTTCAACATCTTTAAAAATAATACCCTGTAAATCTTTAAATTCATCATAATCAGGTGTTTCTCTCATAGGCACAGAAACAGGAAAAACAGTGTCTTTATAAGATGAAACCCCTCTTTTTAAAGATGGGCCTTTTACGCTAAATAAATCTGCTCTATCACTTAGATATCTATTAACCTTATCGAGTCTTACGCTATAAATATATTGATATTTATAATTTTCTAATACTAATTTTTGGGCTTCTTCAAATAAAGCTTTTTCCAAAATCTCCCCTTTAAATCCTTGAGAAATTAATTCACGCCTAATATCATTTAATTTTTCGATTTCAGATTCAGATAAATTATAAGCATGAGGTTCTAGTAATTTTTTGTATTCCTTTTCAACATTTTTATTATGATCATCCTTTGTAATTTTTAAATCTTCATACATTTGAAGCGTATCAGTTTCAACAATTTTTTGTTTTTCAGTATCACCAACATTCATACCTTTTTCAAAAATATTATCTCCTATTGGTTGAAATTCATAAACAAGTTTATCAAAATAACTAATATCTGAAAACTTTTGATCAATAGCTCTTAATTCTCCCTCTGATAATTTATTTTCTGCAGCAACAGTAGCGCCTTCTGGGGACATTGAAACATCATAGTCATCAACATCTATAGTTGGTTTAGCAACAGGTTCAAATCCACCAAAATTCTGATTTATAAATAATTTTATTTCAGGTGTTAACTCAGTACCATATTCTTTATAAAAGTCTTCCACAAATTTATCCTGTGAAGTATAATTTTCATTAACAAAGTTTATTTGAGCATTAATATCCACATTAGGATCATACTCATTATATAAAGCTTTTATTAATAATTGATTTATATTTGGCATAGATTATTTTTATTTTGGTCTTAATTCACCACTTATCTTTATTTGTTTAAGTATGTGATCTTCACTTAATTTATCATAATGATAAAGATCGGTGTAAACAGCATTTCTGTCTGATTTTTTTGCTCCTAATTTCTTCATCAATTTTTCAATCAATGGGGTAACATTTCCATCCTTTTTAAATTGTACAATCAAGTCTTTAATATCAAAAGAATCAATAGTCATATCTGTTACTGTAGTTTTATCAGGCATAATCACTGTTCCTGTAGAAGCTTCTTCAGAAATAAAGGCTGACAAATAAGAATCTTTAACTATTTTTTGAGCAATTTCATTAACAGTCATATTTTTTGATTTTTGTAATAAATCAATAAGCCTAGTTGTGTTGTTAGCCATTTCATTTTTTCTTTTTCGCTCTGTTGAACTATCATCAGGATTATTAAAATACCCAACCTCTTCAGGTTTAGCCCTTTTATTTTCTTCCTGTACCCTTTCTATAATACGATTTACAACCTTTTCTCTCATATCTTTAAAATCATACTTACTTTTCCAGTCATCCTTACTAGGATCAAAATCCCCAGATGAATCTGTGTCAAATAATTCAACCAATTCTTCATTTGTAAAAAATGGCATTTTATTATTTGGATCACCTATGGGTAGATCATCAAACATAAGTGAAAAAAGCGCGTTTTCATTTTCCCCTATGAAATTATTTAAATATATTTTCATATTATTAAGAGTTGAATTAGGTATATCTACACCTTTAGTCCCTGTGGTATTTGCTAATTCATAAAATTCATTTATTTTATTTATTTCTGGTAACGGGTATTGTTCCCAGTCATCTAACTCGTCTACTTTTATATCAATTTTTTTGCCTTCAACCATTGTAGATAAAATAAGTTCACCATCTTTATTTCTCGATGTCTCATAATTAGGATTTTCTTTATTTAATATTTGCCCCAAAGCAATATATTTATCAGCATGAAGAAGTTTCCAAGTTTCTGAGATATTAGGATGTTCTTTTATCCAATTAGCTTTTGCCGTTTGTAAGGTTTTAGCCTCTGTTAATCTTTTTGTTAAAAGCTTTTCTTGTTTTTTCAATTCAGCAGTTATATTTATATACTCTTGTGTACCAGGAGCATACTTATAAGGATCAGCAAATCTATCCATATTTAATTTACCAATAGTATTTCTTATATCATTTAATTCAGAAGTTATCGTCTTTGCTAAATTTTCATCTAATAATTCTATTTCAGGATTTTCTGGAAGTTTGTCTAAATATGATTGAGTAAGAATACTAGCATTTCCAATTCTTTTTTGTTGGGCTTGTATCATTGATACATAGCCTTTTAAAGACTTGTCTACAGCTTTAGTAATAGAGCTGCTAATATTGTAGCTTTTATTTGCGTGTGCCATTGCAGCACCTAATATTAATAATTTATCTGCCATTTTTTTTTATTTTTATTTAATTAGCTACTGCCACCACCACCAAAAATTCCTTTAAAGAAGCCGCCAATCCCCTTAGCCCCAGCTTTTAATTCATCACCTATTCCAGCACTACTAAAACCACCCATTGCAGCACCTATACCAATATCAGCAATTCCTCCAACTAATGCTTCTGTTGCTTCTTTTCTTGCTTGGTCTGCCGCGGCTTTTCTTTGTTGTGCCATTCCTAATAATGTACCTTGTTTTTCGTATTCCATTTTTTGTCTTTGGGTTTCCCCTGCTGCAACTGCCATTTGTCTTGAGCTTTCTCCCTGAGCACCTAACATTGCATTTCTTTGTTCTTGCTTAGCTAAATCTGCGGAAGCTTGTTGAGCTGCCATTGCTTGTGAATTTGCTAATGACTGTGCTAATGCAGCTACACCACCACCGCCTGCAGCGCCAGCCAAGCTATGCATTATATTAGCTGACCCCTGCGCTGTTTGTTGTGCTGCAAAATCAGCAGCCTGTGTACTAACTGTTAAATTCTGATAAGGATTTGTTATATTTTTATAAGGATTTGATATATCTAGATTTTCAAATTCCATTCTTCTTGAAGCTAATTCTTGTTGTGCCGCCCTTTGCTCACGTCTTCTTTTTCCGCCACCTATTAAACTACCTACCGTTTTTACAACGCCACCTACGACTGAAGCGCCGCCCATTTTTGCCATTCCTTTAGCTGTTTGCGCAAAAGGAGTTAAAAGATTTTCTTCATCCATAGTATTTGTATTTGTTCCTAAGCTACCCCCTCCGCCTATACCTGCGAGCGATAACTGTGTTTTTTGCCATTCTTTAAATTTGTCGAAAGCACTAAAGGCGCTCTTTGTACTAGTTGTTATACTCATTGCTTATATTTATTTATTATTACGTATTAACTGCTTATGCTAATTTCACTACCTACAGAATATATCTCTTTAGAATCTGTAGATGTATTTTGCATTTTAACAGTAGCATGGTACCCCAATAGTCCGCTTGTTTGCCATTTTGCATTTTTTGAATAAAACACAAAATAAGGTGATCCACCTGTTGGAGGGGCTGATGAATACCTTCCTGTGACCGATGTTGCTGTAACTGCTGTTATAGTTCCAATCTCTGTAATAACATCACCGGTTGGGTGAACATAATATAATGTATCAGCTTTTTGTAAATCTTGTGGTGTATTATTAGCAAAATTATATGTTATATGATCACCTCCACTTGTTGAAACACTACTGTATACCCCTATTCCTTGTACATTTAAAGCTTTTAAATCAATTGTGGATGCGTTTTCTGTAACACCACTTATGTAATTAAAATACTTATTTTCTTTTTCTATAAAAGAAGCAACAGCACCGTCTTGCTGATCAGTAACTATGCTTGCACAAGTCCAACCAGAATCTCCTTCATAATTTAATGTTCTAAAATTTTTCATATTAGCAGGAGCTTCATTAAATATAAACTCTACAAATGGTGTAGTTGCAGCACCATAAAATGTATTTCTAGTTCCTACATGATTTTCATATATATGCCCATTTTTAAATGTAAAGTATTTATTATTCACACTAACACCCCCTTCATTTACATATGATTTCCTACTACACCAGCCATTTATTGGTTCTGAGAAAGAAACTGTAGTATTAACAGTGGTAGGTAAAGAAATATTATATTGTGACTTAACAACATCATAGGAACCATGGATATATCCTGATTGTAAATTTAAATTATCTCTAAAATAATCTTTCATCCCATAATTTGATATAGCTTCCATGCCGTCCATTGAATGTCTTACTACTGCTCCACTTTTAGCGTCTACAAAATAACTTCTAAATAGAAAGTCATCAAAGCTTTCTGGATTAGTTCCAATACCATAATTAGAACTATAAGGCATTGATTGCCCTAAAACAGCTTTATTAGATGTTACGTTAGTGCTACCATCAGCATTAAATAATGCATCTTTATTTGTAAGTATTTTAATAACTTTATTTTCACAATATGCAATTATATCATTATATCTTGTATGTAATAATTGAATACTACCATATTCTGGATTAAGTCTTTTCGTAATATCTTCTGCTATAATAAATTGATTAAATCTATTAACATTTGTTTTACCATTATATATTTGGGAAAATATTAAACCATTAGTAACAGCTTCTTCTTGATAATTATCTTCAAATATTGTCGAAACCCTAACACCTTTACCAACAGGTGGTGAATTAAAGTCGTCTCTTATTGTAACTCCTTCAACACCATTTTCAAAACTAATACAATTATAATATGACAATAGGTTATTATTACCATGATTACTACTTACTGTCATGTTTTCCTGAGTTTCATAATATAAATCAATATCTACATCATCTTGTGGCTCTGTTTCAAATATTGGTGGATT
>CEUI01014973.1_pt1 | contig 12949 bp, 9 predicted proteins | sample 531411 | NCBI WGS metagenome assembly CEUI01 (sample SAMEA2622841, study PRJEB7988) | marine metagenome | isolation source: saline water (ENVO:00002010), including
TTTCCTATTTTACTAGATATATCCCATAATCCAGTAGATACTGACCCATCATCACTAAAATGCCTAACATAAGCTCCATGACATGCAGGATTTCCTGCATTACCTTGAGTTTGCCATGGTACAAGAGTATTAGGACTACATGGCAATATATTAGTTCCGTCTAGAAGGTTAGTAACTTTTAAGTTTTCCATCATCCATATTTGATTTCCAACTCTTTTTGAGGTAATATATCCTTGCTCTCCAAAAAATTTAGAAAAGTCATCATTAATTCCCATTACTATTGATGATCCAGCTTTAAACATTTATACCTCTGTTAAAGCAAATTTATACTTTTTGCCATTTTTCTTATTAATTATAAATAAATCATCTTCCCCTTCCTGAATAACCCAAGAGCCTTTAGTACCATCTACAGAATTTCCTTCAGATAAATGACTATTATTTAACACTAAGTCACTAGTAATAATATCTCCTGTTGCCTGTATATCTCCATTAACATATAGTGCTCTTGTATTTACGATATTGCCACTATTTTTTATAGACACATTTCCATCAGGACCTATAGCAAATGCGTTGGTTGTAGTAGCTCCAGCATCAACCCAAGAACCACTAGTACCTCCAGGAGATGTTTCTATAAGAAGTTTAGAACCACTAGCTTCTTTAAGAGTAGAGAATCTCCCAGATATAAAACCACCAGAATTTTCTTCCATAATAAAATCTAGAGCCGCACCAGCCCCTCCATTACTGCTGTGATTCTCTAGCTCAAGCATTGTTTTTAACCCACTAACATTGCTATAATCATTTTTTATTGAAAGTCTAGCATTGGCATCGTGAAACTTAAACTTAGCGCTATAATCAAAATCAGTACCCCCGCTATTCATAACTGGAATTTGATCAACAGCTCCAAGAGATAATACTTGTCCTGCACCTGGAATAGTTATATCCGTCCTATTATTAGCACCATTATGAGTGGCAGTTACTCCAGCACCTGTAAAATTTAATATTTGAGTTTGAGTTAAGGCTCCTGCTTCATCATGTATAGTATGGCCAGTTTGTGCTGTATCTGACCATTCAAGATCAGTTGCCCCAGCATTAACAGTTAATACCTGTCCTGCAGTTCCTATTCCAAGTTTACTTAATGCCGTTGCACCAGTTGCCCTTAATAGATCTCCAGCAGTATAAGAAGTGTGACCAGTTCCTCCATGATTGGCTGGAAAGCCACCACCTGGTGGAGTATATGTTGCACTTAAATCATTTGTTTCAGCTGTTAAATATGTAGGGCTAAACCATTCTAAGCCTGGACCTGATCCATCAGTAGATCTAAGTAATTGTCCAGTAGTTCCTTTAGCAAGCCTAGCCGTCCCCCCTCCAGATCTATATATTAAATCTCCTTTTGTAGTCATAGGGTCTGTAAATCCCGCTGCTGCAGCTTGCCAAGATGGCGCTGCTCCAGTTCCATTACTTGTTAAAATATAATTAGCAACACCAGCCGCTAATCTTTGTGGATCACCTGAACTATCAGAATAAACAAGATCTCCCTCTGTAGTAAAAGGATTATCCATTGCACCACCTAAAGCTGACCATACTGCATTAGAACTACCATTTCTTGTTAACACTTGATTAGTAGAGCCGCTTGCTGTATCTGTTAATGCATCAAGTGCAGCCTGCCGAGTAGTTTGTCCAGTCCCTCCTTGAGCTATTGCAACCGTACTTAATCCTGCAGAAGGAATACCTGTAAAATTTGTGCCTGTGAATGTAGGAGTAGATCCGCTTGTAACATCTTGATCAACCTTAGAATCAATATCTGCGATATCTGCACCATCAACAGTTCCACTTACTTTTATATTTCCTGATACATCAAGAGCTTCGGTTGGAGCAGCTACATTTACTCCGAGCCGATTAGTAGATAAATTTAAAGAACTTGCTGCAGTTGTGCCTCCATCCATTTGCTGTACTTCAATATTTACTGCACTAGCATCTGCTCCCATATTATTTGCAGGATCAGTTATTTCTTCTCTAAGAGTTATCCTGTCAAATGTTGCTGATATATTTTGTCCTTTGATATTTGTAGCCATATTCTTTCCTTATATTGCCGCTAAATATTTTATTTCGCTCGTATGAGCAGTATCTTCGATCGCCAATTTTACCCTAATATCTTCAGTTTTAACATCTTCAAGTCTGGCATAGAAATTAGATCCTGGGTCAATGTTGATAAAAAAGTCATTACCATGTAAAGCTACTCTAACTGCATTGCTACCAACATTCTCAATATAAAGAAATTTTACATTAGTAGATCCCGCAACATCTATAGATACATCTCTTACTTGAAGCGGATAAGCATTAGATCCATAAGAATCATCAATAAATGCTCTAAATGGACCTAGATAATAAGAAGAATCTTCCCATTTTTCAGTAAGAAATTCATCATCCCAGTTAACACCCGTTCTAGTTGTCATAGATGTCCATGCATCAGACTTCTGATCTGCTTCAACAGCAACTTCGCCTGCTCTAGAATGACCTGCTAATGGCTTTCCTACAACTGGATCTGCTCTTCCCCAAGTTTCCTGTATGCCACCTTCTTCTAAAGTTTCAGTATAAAGTTTTTCAGCTAAAACCCAGGTATGAGCAATAATCTTTCTTGCTACAGGTACTCCCATTAACTAACTAATCCGATAATAGTTACCTCTACAGCTACATGATTCGCTGTAGCGCTTACTAATTTTAAATCACGAGTTGGCCTAGGGATTACAATTGCCTCATTATTTCCAATAGTTGCTATTTGATTTGAAGTAGCATTATCTTGCACATGAACTAAATCTGTACTAGCAGATGCTGTAGAGCTTTTATTAGATGTTTGCGCAGCATCATATAAAAATCCACTATGTTTAATAACTACCATGTCTGCATTAGTAGAAGAACCAGCACAATCAATAACTAATGCATTTGAAGTTTGATATGTATGTACTCCATTTGCCCATTGTGCACTATTGATTGTAAGATCATTAGTAGTGCTACTTACATCTCCACTACCACCAATACTTGTACGTATATCTTCATGCATTACAGTAAATTGTAAATGTTCTCCCGCAGATGCGTCAATTGTAACTTTTGGAGTTACAGAGACCGCATAACTTGTTTTCATATTCTTTGCCATTATTATCTCCTAATATTTTTTCTTTTTGGCTTTTTTAGTTTTCTTAGGCGGTCTTCCAACCTGTTTTCCGTATGTTCCTTTACCTTTTGGCATTTTAACTCCTTTCTCCTTTTAAATATTCAACAGATATCATATCTGGATCACTTATTGTAATAGCTGCAGTAGCTCCTGCTGTTAAGTCAAGAAATACAGCTTCACCTATTAATAATTTCATCTTTCCAACGCTTTGGCCAGAATCTAATGTTACATAGACAGTAGGTTCATCATCTGTAGGAGTTTCGTCAATAGTATTGCATTTAATAAACAATACCCCTCCATTGCCACCTAATACAGGAAATATTTTATTTTGAGTAAGTCTTCCATACTCTAAAGTATCTGACTGTAAGTTAATTGTACCTTCTGCTTTTAAAAAAGAAGCACCTACATCGCTATCTGCCCACCATCTTCCTTCTATATTCTGCCGTTCAAGAGGTCGAACTTTATTTCTAAATCTTATTCTTTGACTTGTTGTACTCATTAAGCTCCAGCCTTTTCTTGTGGAGCTTGTGGAGCCATGCCTAGATTCTCATTATACTCGGCTTTTAATTGATTGTAAGTATTCATTAACCAGTTATACTCTGTTTCTGCTTTTTGAGAGCCAGATGCAAAGACGGTAGAAAGTGCAGCTACTTGCTCTTTATAGCCTGTAAATTGAGATACATATAAATCTACATCTCCTTGAAACTTCTGAATAGATGCTTGTAATTTTTGAGCTTTATTCTGAAGATCTACATTTGTAGAAAGATCCATTTTCTGTATTGCAGCCTCAGCATTTTGTTGAACCTCTTGTAGGTCTTTTTGAATTGAAGCCTGATACTCCGCATTTTCAGCGTCAAATATATTCTTTGCCTGGGCAATATCATCTTTATGAGCACCTGAAATATTATTCATATGAGTTTTCCATGCATCTAACTCTTTTGTTAAGTCGGCTTTATAGCTATCAAGAGCAGATGTAACATCAGAGTTATATCGAGTTACAGATACTTCATATTTTTTCAAATCTTGTTGATATTGATCTAAATCTCTTTTTGCAGCATTAACAGCATTTTGAATTTCCATATTATCTTCTAATTCAGCATCCTTAACTGCTTTATTAAAAGCATTTTGCAAATCTGTATTTAAAGCTGCTATATCGGTATCTAATAAAGCTTTTTTTCTATTATACTCATTTAAGCCATTTGTCATATCGTGAGTAGCTTTACTTAATTTATTAGAGTTAATTTGTGTAAATTTCTGACTTTCACGATTCATATCATGAGTCCATTTCGTAAATACATTTTGAACATCTAAAGTATACTGAGCAACCTCATGTTGATATACTGCCATAGCTGATTGCCATTCCTTTTCAGTTACATTTGTAAGCTTGTCTGAAAGTCTAGTTACCTTTTCTTTATAAACTTCCATTTGCTTGGTGAATTGACCTTCTCTTAAAGTAACCATTTGAGTAATTTTTGTCAATTCTGCAGTAGCTTTATCAAAATCATCTTCAGCAAGAGCAGCATTAAAAGCTGTCCAATTAAGTTGCTGGCCAACTGCCTCATTATAATCTACTGTAGCATTATCAGTAGCATCTTTACCAGTTGCAACATCTGTTCCTGGATTCCAAGGAACAGGTAATTCAGAGACTAATCCTTCATAATCTGCAATATATGGCTGAACTGATAGAAAATTAGGAACTGATATATGACTAAAATCAGGAGATTCAGTAAAGGTCCAAGGTTCTAATTCAAAACTATAATCAGATTCATTATATGTTAAGCCAGTATAAGTATTTAAAGCTGCAATTTTTTGCTGTAATTTATTTATAGTAGCATCCGACCATGATACAGCGGTACTAATTGGTGCATCAAATGATATTGCTATATTTGGATATGCTAAAGGTTGAGGAACATCAAAAATAGATGGTGCTAATTTAGTAAAAGAACTAAAGCTAGAAAATGTTTCAAGACCAACATTAACTAATTTAGTATTATTAATATTAAACTTAGGAGGATTCCCACTTAAAGTAACAAATACTTTATCTACTGCATTCTGCAAACTAGCATCATCTGAATCAAAAAGAGGTTGAGTCGGAACAGGAGGAATTGTCAAACTTGTTATATCTATAGCCGCAGGCATAGTCTTTTCTGTCATTATAGATTCTAAACATCTCATACATGCAAAAAGAACTACTAGCCTCTCATATTGATCTGGAAATGTAGATGATAACTTTTCTATTGTGCCACCTCTATCAGTAGCAATACTTGTTTCAGCAGGAGAAGCATTAATTCCAGATAGTTCAAATGTATTTGCAGTAGTATTTTCTACTTTTAACATCAAACCATTTAATTCAACCATTTGAGTAAAATTAGTACAATAAACAATATCACCATTCATAAATGGATGTGATGTTGCAGTAAATACTGTAGGGTCTGTATCCGTTGCAGTTACATCTGATGCAATAGCATAACTATTTCCAATATGCTGATCTGTATGAACAGGTGTTGGATAGTCTACATATGTAACCTTAATAGTATCTTCTGGAGCTCCACTTCCTTGTGGAACTACATGGATCAATCCATCCAGCATATAGTAGCCTGCATTAAACTTACTTCTATATGCAAGACTATCTCTATCAGCTGCTAAAAATCTTTCATTAGGATTAATTTCATAACATGGTCTAAATGCTAAATCTCCTGACGCAGTAGTTGCCCTCATAACAGAAATAACCTGACCACCAAGTGTAGGTATTCCAGATGAAGAATTATGTGTTACATTGGTTGTAAATTGACTGGCTGCTTTGTCATTACCTCTAATTAAGCGATCCTGAACATCTTTAACACCTTCTTTTAAGAATTGATCTAATTGCGCTGTGGTAATGTTATTTGTGCTAGATTCAACATCTATTTGTGTTATTCCTTTAATCTGTTCAAGAAAGTTCATTTAAAATCCTTTTTAAGAGATCGAGGCCCTCGTCAGCAACCACGAAGGAGTCAAACGAGAGCCTTTCACTCAGTTGATTAGTAGCTATTATGCAACCCTATGCGTGAGTACATGTTTTAGATATTTCTAACCATTTATCCTGCATAGCTAGAAGCACTAAATACTCATCGTCCGCATCAAAGGTATAAGTACCAGCTCCAGTTAACGTATTAGCGCTATCTAGAGTGAACTTATTTGTACCACTCAATGTTGCTGCAGCTTGTATTACTTTGATATTACCACTTTCAGCAGCAGTAGGCACAGCAAGTGTAATTGCTTTTGCACCACTTGGAGCGTTATCTAATAAAGATAATTTAGCTGTTATACTTAAAGCACCACCACCAGCTGGAATGCTTTCTTGTTGTACAGCAGATTCATCTAAATTATTTAGCTCTGCTACTGTAATAGTAGTAGCTGATAATTCAGCAAGCTTTTGAGCTTTTGCATCATTGATTTCTGCGTTTGGATTGTTTGCTACCCAGTATTTAGCCATAATGTACCCCCTTACAGCCAGATGGCATGAGTTTCAGGTTGACTGAACTCAAACCCTGCGTCTGTCTGAATTAGGTCTACTCTATAGTCCTCACCAGAGTTTTCGATAGTTTTTACACCAACGTAAACTGTAGTGTCACGATTTACACCGTTACCAATAAGAGGTCTATATCTGCATCCATTAAGGTTAACAGCTAATATCTTAACGTTAGTACCGTCAAGATGTACGTCACGTACCAAGTTCATATCACCATATACGGTAGATATTTTACTAAACGGAACGCCTTTAGCAACTCCACGACCAGTTAACTGGAACTCATAGTTAGTTGACATCTCAGAATTATTCTTGAGAAATCCACCTTGCTTTTGCATCCAGTTCCACACTTCACTATTACAGAAGTATGCAATTTGACCACCCAGGTCTGTACGAGGATCTTTATAAATGGACATATCATTCATAAAGTCATCAGTAGTATAAGTACTTGACCATGCGAATGTATTACCATTATTAATGATATAATCAACAGCACCTTGAGTATAGGTTATATTGTTTGTCGTGTCGTTATTCTGTACGCCAAAATAACCAGTTTGCGCTATGTCCCAAGCATGTTCTTGAAGCTTAGATCCCCAAACACGTCTCCATTCAGAAGGTTCGTATTTAAGAACTGTAGCTTGAGAACGATTACTCATCATCATTGTAGTCTTGAATATTTGAGTCATTCCAGCGTCTGTTGACCAGGGTTGATCTTTCCAACCTGTTCCATAACCAGAAAGTTCTTTATATCCAGTACCTACAGGATAACATCTAGCTGCTTCTAATTCAGTTGGCGTATAGTCAGCCAAACTACCAGATAAAACACCGCCACTATTATGAGAAGCAATATATTTATGAGTAGTTGTATTAGCTACAGCTTTGATTATCCTTACGTATATAAGCGCGAACTTATTATCTGTTTCGTACTTAGGCTCATACACAACTTGACACAGCATGTAATCTTGTGTCTTAAAGTTATTCTCAGCAGCAATTGATGTCTTCATATTGATCTTAATTACTTGATCTTTTAAGAAAGAACGAGGTGCAGTGTCATCAGCTAAAAGCTGAATAGCACCACCAATTACTGATTGAGTTGCATTGCCATAAGCGTTACGTCGGTTACCACCGTATAGGTAGTCACCAGCCATTTTCAAAACTAAGATCTTGCCAACAGCTATTTCAGCTGTAGTCGCAGCACCCGCACTCCAATCATTCGCAGCAAGGTCTACTGTACCACTATTGTAGCCAGTACCAGACCATTGACTCTCAGTTAGAGCAGAGATTTCATCAGCACCAACAATATAGCCGTAGCGATGTTGTGGTCCAATGTTACGCTTAGTTGTGAACTTGAAAAAAGGATCATCTGTTGCAACCTTTCCACCCTTGATCCTATTCAGTAGATGGAGGAAAGGATCCCTCTTTGCAGAGAGAGTTGTGAAAGTATTACCGAAGTTATACTTTCTACGCAGATCGCCTGTCGATAAGCTAGTTCCAAACGTACTCCCAACGTCAGGGACGTTAAGATTTTGCGCTGGATGCTCTACCGACCATGGCTTATCTGTCTGATATGCTGGACTGGTTATTCCATCATAATCTGCCATGAGTCTATCTCCTAATTGCGTTCAAAGATAGACGTTAAACTTTTAAAGTTTTATGCCTATCCGAACAAGTTATCGTTATCTAAGTCGTCACCAAATAGAGATGCAAATAGCTGATCATCCTTGCTAATGTTTGCATTCTGACTATTGGCTCCAGAAGCAGATTGTGGCATATTCTGAGCTTGTTTCATCTGGTTCATCATGTCCTCTTTTGTAGAGTTTGCGATGTTTGCATCACGTTTACCCATATTTTTCAATGTGTAAACATGGTCCAGAGTCATAGGAGTTTTATTGGCAAATTCCATTAACTCTCCCATTTCTGCATCGGTTAGTCCTTTCTTTTTCTGAAACTCTAAAGCTTGATTTCTTTGCGCTACACGCGCTTGAACTTCTTGTGCTTTTTGCTTTTCAGTTTCCAAGATCTGACCTACTCTTTGTTGAACTACATTGTCTACGGTAGCTCCAAAAACTTTTGCAGAATCTGAATTAGGGTCTGACATTGCTTCATTTGCATCATACTCGAAGTCTTCAGCAACACCTAATTTTTCCTGCACGCTTTTTGCTGGAGTGCCACCGCTTACCAGGTAATCTTTAACATGCTCAACTAATCCACTATCTTTCTTCATTGCATCGAGAACAGGCAAAAATGGCTCTACTTCCTTCAGTCTATTGTAGTTGGCTTGGCCAGCACGACTGGAATCAGCGTAACGCTTTTCTAGTTCTACCACTTTTTGCTTGTATGGGTTGTTCTCATCATCCCATCCTGCATTATTGGAGCCAGTCTGCTGGTCACGAGTTACCTGTTCGGAGTCGTTAGCTTTCTGGGTTACCATTACAGTTTCAGATTGCGCAGGATTTTCTCCTGCCACGCTCTGGTCTAGTTTATCAAAAAAGTCATCAGTGGAGTCAAACACTTCATCATTGTTTAAGTTACCACTGGAATTTACTTCTGACATATTTTCTCCTTATTTGGTTGTAATAAGTTTTGCAAATGTTGTAACCATCAGGTACAGCAAGTCAAGACTTATTTTTTATTTGCTGTTTCTTTTGCCTTACTGTTAGCTTTTTTCTCTTTCTCTGCAAGAGCAAGCTCTCTTTTTTGTAAGTCAAATTCTTTATCCATGGTTTTACGAAGTAGTTTTTGTTCAGCCTGAGTGTCAAGAACGGCTTTATCTGTAACCTTCTTATCATCAGTTTGCTGTTTCTTAATTTCCGTAGTACCTTGCATAATTTTATTTTTAATACCTGCCTGAACAAGCTGTCTTTCAAGAGTTTCAATAGTGCCTTCCTTATCTTTAAGATCTTCTTCCATTGAAGCCATTTGGCTTTGCATTTGAGAATAAATACTCTTCCTCTTGGCAATTTGCTCTTTATTTTTAATATCTGTTTCAGCTAATACAGCAATGTCATCAATGATTCCTTGATCATACATTTTCATCAATTCATCAAGATATGCCCATCTATTAATAGGTAGTGTAGCACCTGCTACAATTCTAATATCAAACTTAGCACTAGGATAGTCACGCCATTTGCCGATAGCTTGGCCCATATCATTATAAATAGGAACATTTATTGCAACTTCCTTTCCACCCTCTTGTAATGCAGTAGGCTGTACTATTCTAAATACTTTCTGAGCAGTATATAAAGTTTGAGAATATTCTTTAATTACTCTACCAAGTTGTCGCAAAGAAGGCTCAATACAATGATTCATCCACTGCTTAACACGTCTCGTTCCATATTCATCTAACGCTAACATACCTCTATAGGTTTCATGCTGTGATCCTGTATCGCCTTGCATAGCTGAATAAATACCAGCTAAATATTCAACATCTTGTTTACCTTCTTGTACTATTCCAAAAAATGCATTAGATAATGGCATTGGCTGTATTGGAGTTGGAAATTCAAATCCAGGTTTTTTGGGGAGTAGTGCACCAGGAGCGGAGGAGTAATCTTCCCAGTACGATGTATTTATTGAGCCCTCTTCATAGAGCCAACGTAGGCTACTCCCCAATGAAGCATTATGAACTAATAACTGATGTGATTTATTTATTTCTTGCTGCTTACCAATTAATGGTGAAACTGCAGAAATAGGATACGGAGTTCCTGTCCATTTAAAATGAAATGGTACAAGAGGATATTCTTTAATTTTAATATCTAAAGTTTTTTCATAAATAACCTGGTCACCCGCAACACATGTTTGTTTAATTCTATTATCAAAGAATTTTACTTGCTCTATTACAATGCTTGCAAAATTTTCATCCTTCATTAATACTTTAAATTCTTGTTCTGTAACAATTTGATTTTCAGTAGTAGAACGTGCTTGCTGTAATTGAGCTCGCATTTCTTCTTGTTGAACTTTCAATTGCTCTTGAGCCATTTCTTGAGCTCTTTTCATCTCCAATTCTGCTCTAGCAGGAAGCATATCTCCAGCTTGAACTGCTTTTTGCATTTCCTGAGCCTGTTCCTGTAATGCGACTTGAGATTCTGCTTGAGCATCTCTCATAGCTTTTTGTAGTTCTTGCTGAATCATTTGCATTTCTTCAGGTTTAGGTGGAACTTTAATAAATACGTTAACAAAAGGAACTTTAATTTTTTCCCATACTTCAAAATATTCTATTAAATCATCCTTTTCACCTTCCGATGTAACAGCATCAACAACGTCTTGATAAGTAAAATCTTTTTGCTCATCATCAGTAGCTCTCTCTGAATAATTAAATTCAGAACCTGTAAAGGTTGCTGCCTTATTTATTTTACGCTTTTCATCAGGGTATATTTTTAATAAATGCGATTTAGGTAAAATCTTTCTAATCATAATAAAAGTAGCATCTCTAAATAACATATCTCTTGATTTAGGATCTACATATAAATCAAAAGGTTCAGGTTGTTCAATAATAATCTCACCCATACCATTATCTTTATTACGATCTGTATTTACCATTAAATATCCTACACCTTTAGTAATAGAATCATGAATAGTATTTGCATACAATGCTGTACCATCAGATTGATGCCATACATAATCAGCCATATCAGAAAATACTGCCGCTACATCTGAATCAGATCCTTCTGCTCCTACAGCTTGCCATCTTGGTGAATTAGCAGTTGAATAGTATGTAAGCATTTCTACAACAGGAGCAATCCTATTGATAGTAAATGTAGGCATTCCTTGTGCCTCTAAAGTTGTCTTCTCTTGCTGACTTAACTGATTATCATTTGCAAAATCAAATCCCTTCTGATTTATCTTCTGCCATTGTACCCTCTGGGCGCAATTCGCTCTTGCGAATAGAGTTTTGATTTGTTCTGCTTTTGTTTTTTTGCTTTTTCTTGCCATATTGTTCTTTACACTCCTCTGATGTTAACGGTAAATGTTTGTGATCCACATCACATATTTTTGGACAGGCGTAGTTCGCCTGTGGTTTGCAATCTGTAATATTATCACCAAATCTAACAATCCCTAAAATTAATAAACCAAATAATATATTTCCTACATGTATAATTCATTTGACTGTCCTATGCTGTTACCCAGCTTTTAGCTTTTGGACGATTAACAACATACCTGCCTTGATCATCTTTTTTAACCTCTTCATGAGGATAAGCAAATTTACAAGCATATGCTAATGCATCTATAGTATCATCATGGGCCATCCGCGGTCCAAATGTAATTATTTCTCTCTGCAAATCGTAGTGCGTTTTCTTTATATGTATCTGCCCGACGGTAAACCGTTGGGCTAAAATTTCTTGTATCCTATCGCGCTTACTCATACGTGTTCCTGGCTTTTCTTCTTTAAATGCGAGGCTAAAATCATTCTTCCTCATCATTTCTGCACGAAGCGTTTGAAAAATTGGCTTTGACATAGTCGTGTCTTCCACTGTAAAAAGGGTCGGATGATATATGTTATTATACCGAAACATATGATCAACAATACCCTTCTTATCGGATCCTGGAATACCGAGTACAGGTATAGAGCGCTTCCTAAAATAATCGAGAACATAAATATTGTTATCTGTATCGCAACCGATGATAACAATAACACTATAATCAGCGTCCCTACGAATAGAATCCGTAGCAGGGTCAACTCCTGCAAAAACGTTAACTTCTTTAATATCCCCAGTTTCCGTAACCACGCTGGAGATTCCAGTTTCATCATCGTGAATAAACTGGCCATCCCAGTACTTAATATGTTCACGAGTGAAAATAGCATCTTCTTCACTTTGCACCTCCATCATATACTCTTGATAAAATTTTTGAGGAGATCCAGAATCTGCATAGAACTTCTTTTTTCTTTCCATTTCCTCATGGCCAAACCAAGAAGGCCATAACGTAGTACCATCATCTTGTAATGCTTTATAAGTCAGCACCTTCCAAGAATAATCTTCCCCTACTTTTTGTGCCTGTTCATTACCAACCAATATTTTTTGAATAAAAGAATCAAAGTGAACTGGCGTTCCATTGATTCTCAACCGTCCTGTTTTCGGCTCCAATGCAGGAAACACGACGGCCGTGACAAGGTTCGATATTTTAGCTCTAGATTCAGGAGTAATAGTGTTATTCTCATCTTCAAAATCATCCAAGACGATAAGATCATAACGCTTATGAAGCTTAGCACCACCTCTAATCCCAGAAAGATTAGACTTAGAAATAAGTTTAGTGCCATTTTTAAGTTCGATATCATC
>CEUI01145588.1_pt1 | contig 12937 bp, 13 predicted proteins | sample 531411 | NCBI WGS metagenome assembly CEUI01 (sample SAMEA2622841, study PRJEB7988) | marine metagenome | isolation source: saline water (ENVO:00002010), including
CTGAAGTCTCAAGGGAAACTGAGCCTTTAAAAGATGCAATTAAGGCTATGAAAAACGAAATAAGTCAAGGTGAAGATGGTTTTCAGTATGATTCAATAGGTGGGACTAAAAGGAATCCCGAAACAGTGTCTACAAAAAATGCAGCTGTTTATATTTCACAAGCTGAAGCTATGGTGTATTCTGCTTTAACAAATCAAGTCTTTGACCCAACAAGAACTCAGGTTATTAATGGATGGAAGCCTAAAATTTCATATGTAAGTGCGGATGGAATGGAAGCACTTCAACAAAAGACATGGTACATTTATTCTCCTAGGCTTGAACCTAAAATGCTAGAACTGGGTGTTGACCAGATAGCGTTTGGAAGTTCTTTGAAAACATTTGGTTCATTAAAAGGAGACAAGAGTCTGAAAGATATGGAGTTTAGTGATAAGCATTTAATGAAAGATTCATCTTGGGAGACCACAATAAAAAAGGGAGACATTAAGGGTAATATTATAGATATTACTAACCCAGAATCAATTAGCATAGGATTTACCAACCATCCTGGGACTACAGTCTCAGCTGGGAACACTGTTACAAATCTCATGCCACGAAAGATTCTGTCTTATACGCAGATATGGCAGGGGCTTGGAGATGTTGTCAATGAGGGTATAGGTCTTGGAAGGAGAATGCAATTAGATGCAAGAACTGAAATAGCTGAAGCTTTATACAAATGGCAAAAACAGGATTCAGGGGGATTTATCTCTGATGATGCTTCTTTAATACAAACTATGTTAGAGTTGGGGGCAAACACTTCTAACGTTGCTGTTTCTTCTGGGATTAATAGATTATGGACTTCTAAGGTTATTGAGAATGTAAGGAGACCTCAAAAAAGAACAGGTCTTGCTAGTTATTTAGCTCATGATGAAATATTTGGGATTACTACAGTTGACGGTAAAACATTAAAACCACGTCAGGTATTAAAAATGCCAATTTATGTTGAAGCTGGTGGAGGTTCTCGAAGACAACTACGATTAGGAGAAGTATTTGCTCCTTATGATTGGGGTACTAAGCAGGTTACCGATGTAAATCAATTGAGATTTGTTGTAAAGGTTGGCGGGGTTGATGTTGTAGTTGGATATAATAATGCTAATTTATACAGAGAGAAAATGAAGGGAGACGAATGGGTTCATATTGACCCAACCGATGGAAGAGCTGATTTGGAAAATCTTCCTAAAAATTGGAATAAGAATTATGATTCGGAAATAATGAAGGCTAAAGGTGTTATTGATAATATTCAAAATAGAATAGGAGAGGATGTATTTCTTATAAGCGATGTGGTTTCTGCTCTTAAGGGAAGTGGGGTTGACGTAGCTATTAATACATTAGCTATTCCTAGAAAATCAGCTGATATGGTTATTAACAGGGTGAGGGATATTGTCAGCAAAGAGTATGGCAATAATTGGATTTCTAATGATTATGAAACTGCCGTGGTTCATCAAAGAGATTTTGATGCAGACCATTTTTATACATTCAATGACCTTCCAATGCAGGCTATTAAAAACGCTTTATTTCAAACTGCTCAAATAAGGGACTACCCTACAATGGATAGGCATAAGCCTGATATTAATCCATTTGGATTTAATTTTGATAGGAGTGTATCATCTGGAGCAGCTGGTGAAAAGGGAATAAAATCAGTTGGTGATTATATGGCAAGCATTGAAGCAAGAAGAAGGCAAATAGGTACTCTTATAGGTTTAAATCAGCCTTTGACTTGGATGAATAATCTTGGTTTAGAGTTAAGAATTGATGGAGTTGATGGTAGTAAAGACTTTCAAGCGTTTAATTTTATTATGAGCCCAGAGAATATAAATCGTACACTTAATTTAAATCATAGAGTTGGAACTACTGGTCAAAATACAGTTGATTTCTTTGGTGGAAAATCATCAATGTTGGGAGACATTAATTTTAGAGCACTTTTATTTGGAGACGGTCAGTCAACTTCTAAACTTCCATTCCAACATAGTTCAATTACTGAACATGGTAAGGCTATGGAACTATCAACTCTTCATCCAGAAATACAGGTTGATATATTACAAGCAATTAGCAGAAGACTTCAAGGTGCGTCTAGAATATTTAACGATGTTCATGAAGGTGGAAAGAAAAGAAATGTAACAATTCAAGACATACAAGATACCCATAGGTCTATTCAAGCTTTCTTTAATTCTCCTTCTAAGACAATATTTCTAGATTTAGTTAGAAAATATCAAGGTGGCGGAGCAGAACAACAAACAAAGCTAAGAGAAGTTATAAGATTTTTCTATGGACAAAATAAAGAAGCTGGTATAGTGGAGTCTATGGATGAATTTAGGGCTATGGGTAAGTTAATGAAGCTTATCAAAAAAGGTAGGGGTATCCCAGAGCCTGAAGAAGTAATAAAACTTACCACTGGTAGTAAAAATATAGAGACTAGAAGTCAAGAAAGGTGGGAGTCTAATAATTCAGGGTTTGCGGTACGAAGAATGTTTGAAGGGAGTGATGCCTTTAGAAATCCTGAAATGGTTGAGGGTCTTCATAAAGATATAACAAATCCTAAAAATAAATTCACACCTGAGGATATGGCTAATAATATATTTGAAGCTACAGTTCTATTAAAGGCTTTTGGCGTAAATCGAGATAGTCGAGAGGCTTTTGGGCGTGAAATTGTAGATGAAATGATTCCTTCTATTATGAGAACCGATGGTAATGAAATTTATCAATCAATGATGACCGATGCGACTCTTCACGTTTTAAATTCTAGACTTGCTATTGCTATGAGTAGAAAAGCATTTCTTGAGGGAGCAAGGTTTCCAAATAAAGAAGAATTATCTAGAGCAACTGATGAGTTAAATACTCTTGATTTGGCTATTGCAACCGTAAGAGAGTCTAAAATAAGAAATCAAATAATAGGAACGACTACCACTGTTGAAGGAAAGGATACTAGGGTGGTAAAACTTGATACTGATAACTACAAATATAAAAAGAATATAAAAGAATACAAAAATACAGACAAATATAATGACCAATTTATTTATTCATTGCCTAAAGATATAGGAGATATTACTTCTGCTAAATTAGCAGCTGGAGATGCTTTGAATTTTGTTGGAGTAGTTCGGAGCGGACAATCTATCAAGGGTCTCTCAAAGAATCGTGACTATTTAGTTCTTAACAAGCCTATGGAAGCAGTTCCTTTAACAAATGTAGACGCAGTACAAGGAATCTCTTGGTTAAATGCCACTAGATATGTATCTCCTGATGTGATAGCTATGAGAACTGGGCAACAAGGCTTAGATGTAGCTGATGCTATTCAGACGGTGAAGAGGAATATACTGAAGAACTTTGGAAGGGCTATGACGAGCAATAAGGAGGCTCCAGCTGAATCTGGTAGAATATGGGAAACTGAGAGGGCTTTTGCTTATAATGAAATAGGAAAGTTGATGGATAGATTTATAGAGGGTAAGATTGTAGAAGGTCAAATAAGAGGTGGAGACCATCAGGAAACAATAGATACAATAAATGATTTATCATTATTATTGTTGATGCCAGACCCAGTTGTAAGAGCCAATTTAAAAGTTAAAAACCTGGGGATACCATACTTTAGAATTAATAAAAGATTACATAAGCATGTATTTGGATGGTTAAATGAAAATGGATACCTAAGAGACTCTATGGTTTCAGACGCATTAAAATACGCATCTGAATTTGAGAGTTATTTATTAGGATATGAGGTACAGCCTGACGCAGCTGCTATTAAGGGAGGTCTTGAGGGGAGAGTTTCTCAATGGGATATGCATCAAAAAAGATTTGGCCCGATGTGGTCTACAGTAATGAAATTATCACCTAGTCCTTTTAGACCTTATGTTGAGATGGCTTATGAAAGAAAAGGGTTAAAAGTCCCATACAAATACACCAAGGGAACTCTTTGGGGTAGCGACTCAAGGGAGACAGGATATATGTTCTGGTCTAAGAAAAATAATATGAATGAATATTTAAGAAGAGAAATTAATGAAACTAGTTACGACCAAACCACTGGAGCTGCTTGTAGAAATTAAGGAGTAATTAATGGCACAATGTAATCCAAGAAAAGAAGTATTAGAGAATAGAAAAAGACTTCAGTCTATAAACAGGCATTGGAATTCTTTACCAAATTTAACTAAACAATTTGGATGGGCTGGTGGCTCAAAAGAGGGAAAAGATTATGGAGTAAAGGGATTCAATGCAGCTGATAGGCAATTGCGAGACCTAATGTATGAAAAAATAAGAACTAACTGGGATGAAGGGTTGGTAATATCAGATGCCGATGTTAAAAGAGTAAAGCTTGAAATAGATAGAATAGAAAATGAAATGAGGAAGGGTGCTTTTTCTATGAATGAGGCTTATGTAATGACACAAGTCCCCTCTTTAGTACACGATAGACTTCCCAGCTCTAGAACTTGGCTTAATAAAACTAATAAATCAATTTCCTTTGAAAGGGTATCAAGGGAGAGAGCCGCTGGTCAGATGTATGATATAGCTGGTTTTATAAAAGCTGCTCTTATAGATGTAGGAGCTGCTACTAAAATAGGTAGCAATTTTAAGGTAGACCTTGTAGATAAGATAAGGAAATATGAAAGTCAGATTAATTCCACCGAAGATATGAATGCTAGGTCTAAATATTATAAAGAATTAATGGATATATTAAATGACCCATCGACAGGTGGTAAGGTTCTTGTAGATTATCATACATTGGTACAAATGGATAATAAAACCAGGAGCGAACATATTAAGAGAACAAACGGGACTAAAGACGAGGTTAACCTAAATATTATTAATGCTGTCGAGAGAACTAAAACAATGCTTGGGACAGCTTCAGCAATAAAAAGTAAAGGAAAGATTGTTGATTATAAGCCTGCTAGGCATTCTCTTGGTGGAATACTTATACAATCTTTACAAACTTCTAAGAGGGTTGCGGTTAAAACCCATACAAATCAATCAGATATAAATAGTGAGCTTGTTACTAATAATAGACCTTTGAATAATTTGCTTGGGAAAATAGATGCTCAAATATTGTCTGTTAAAAAATCTATGTACGATGGTTCATATTTTCCTCATAGGGTTTTTGATAATATTTCTAAACTTAGATACCATATAGAAAAGACTGAAAGCGTTGCTGGCGAAGGTGACCCGAAAACTGAGTTAGTTCAGATGAACAATATAATGGCAGAGCTAAACACATTTAGAGGGGAAAAGCAGTCTCAGAAAAAAAGACTAGAGATATTGGAAGCTATGTGGTCTAGAGACCCAATGAGTGCTCTTGAATTATATATGAATGAAACTTTAACGTTTAATAGAAATACATATATAAAAGATTTCTTTATTGATGCTATACGAGACCTCGGTAATAATGGCAAGATAACAGAGACAACCCCTGAGTTTATAAGGGGTATGCATAAATATTTAACAATGCAATATCGTAGGTCAACTTCAGGGTTTAGAGGTAGACCTGATTGGTTTAATGGGGCAACTAGGACAATAAATGGGGTTCAAGTGATGACAACGATGGGATTGGGTCTTCCTGGAGCTGCTAGAAACTTTTTAAGTGGATATTATTTTCATGCATCTCAAGGATTGAGTGTCATTAGGAGTGCAAGGCACGATATGAAGTCAGATATAGACCTTATAGGAGACCCTGACGCAACTCAAAAGAAAGAAATAAAGGGATTATTAGCAACAGCAGAAGAAGAAGCTGGATTTAAATTCTTAGAAAGAGGAGCTAAGTCTGCAGTTGGCTTAGAGCTTGTAGCTGAGGGTATTAATCCTGTTGAGGGTATAAATTTATCGAAGGTTGACTGGGTGATGGATAATCAAGGTAAAATGCACATACAGTATGATGGTAAAACCCCGACTGGTGAGATTAGAGATAAATTGTTCTCTAAGGCAATCCAAAAATCACTTGTTTTTCATAGAATTGGAGAGAATGCTTTAAGAAGAAATATTTGGAGAATTGCATTTAGTCATTCTTTTATGGAAAGAAAAAACAATCAAATATGGAGACAAACCGTAGAAGATAGAGCTACAGAAGCGGGTAGACCAAATCCTAAAACAGCATGGAAGGATGAAGCATACTCATTTGCTAAAAAAATAGCTCAAGACGCTGTGAATACTTTTGCGTTTGAATATTCAGTTGTAAATAAAGCACCTATAATTTCGGGAACAGCCCCTGAACTTGGAGCAGACGGGATGCCAAAAATGGGTGCAAAAGATTATTTAACTGGTACTGGCTCTGTGATATTTCAATTTATGCATTATCCTATGTCATTCGCGGCTCATCAAGCAAAAACATTAAAGGGGACATATTCTGGTTTTGTATCGGGTCAGGGTATAAACAACCCTGATGCAAGAAATTTATTAGGACTAGCAGGTATATACGGAACTGTTGCTTTAATATCTACAACGACAAATACAGATTTAAGAAGATTGATGCCTAATGATACTATTGAAAGAATAGGACAAATTTGGAAATCATTCACAGGTCCAGAGCAAGGTGAAGCCGTGTACGGACTTATAAATCAAATATCTGGACCGACACTTAATAGAATGTTGTTTTGGGCTCAAGCTAGTGGAACTATGGATATGCCTGATACGGCTATTGAAAGAGCACTTCTTGGGTATCAAAATTATAAACATATGTCTAAGAGTGAACAAGAAAGAGCTTTGTGGAATAGTTTTCATGTAGAATTTTCTAGATTAAAGCATAAAACAATACCAGCTTTACATAGAGGAACTGGGCTCCCAGATGTAGCGATGCAAGAATTCTCATTATACCCATCTAGACAAACTAGAGAGTGGAGACAAAATGTAAATTATTGGACATCTAAAGTTGGGGTTAAGCCTTTTGCATCTAGGAAAGTTAGAGAACCAAAGAAAAAGCCTCTTAGCGACTACCCAATGTCTGAAGCTTATGGCGCACCAAAGGCAAAGCAACGCTCAAATAAACAACTAAGAGACTTATCTAATTATATTACCAGTCGCCAATAGAGATAGATAGTTCTAATCCTAAAAATTTAAATACCAATTGATTATAGAACCAATTTTCTCCGTGTGAATAGCAAATTCCGAAAGGGAAACACATTAATTCATTTATCCAAGTGTCGGTGTGCTCCTCATAAAATCTATAATATCCTAGCCATCCTTTATTATCATCCATAATTCACTCCTTTCTTTTTGTAAAATTTGGCGATTAAGATAGCATCTGCGGTTGCAAATGTTACATTAAATTTGCTCTTTGAATTATTTACATATCTTTGAGCAAACTTTTTTAGATTATTTTTCCTCTCTTTACCTTGCACTTTTAATTTATATTCTTCTTGCCATTCTTTTGGACTTACCTTTATCCATTTTATTTTTAAAGATGTTAATATACCTTCCCAAAATCCTAAGTTTCTACCAAATGTGAAAGTTCCTTTAGCTGAAGAACCTCTTAACGCATGAACGTCTTCTATTAACCATCTATGCCTAAAGCCTTCTATATCACAATGATTTTTAATAGAATTAACTATGTTGGGTAGTTTGTATAATTTAGCAGGAAATCTATAAGCATCGATTGTTCTATCAGGCCAGATAACCGATATTCCTCCATTGTATCCAGGGTCTATCCCTATGTACGCTACATTAGTTCGCCGTGGAATAGCTCTATAATCCTTTCGACTGTAGGGTGGTATTCTATTGATTCAGTTTTAGCCACTCTATGCTTACATCCTTTCGAGAAAACTTCATGTGGTATATTTTTAGGTTTTGCAAACCATGTGCAGTTGCCGTTATGCTCTAATAAACATCCACGACAACTACACTGTTTGCTTTTTATCATTTCTTAGATTCAAGTAAAGCTTTCGATTCTGAATTATAGAATCTACACTTATTTCCATTAAAACCTAAAGTGCTTTCTCCAGTTAAACCATATCTAGATTTAGCAGCGATAACATTAATAGAATAAGGACTAAACTTTTCGTCATCATACTGATAAGGATAGTATACGAACAGCGCAGATTCAGCGCACTGTTCTATAACTCCACTTTCAGCAAAATCACTAAGCTTAGGCTTTGGGTCGAATCTTCTCTCTATTTCTCTGTTTAACTGACTTACTAGGATAGCAGAACAGTTTTCCTTTTTACAAATCCATTTATAATCATTCATAATTTTTTCTAATTGAAATCTACGCTCTAAAGCATCGCTTCCAACAGAGATTAACTGAATGTAATCATCTATTATTACGTCTGGTTTGAACTTGGTAATCTCACCGATAGATTCTTCTAATGAACGTATGTCTTCATACATTACTAAATTAGAATACTTATCACTAACCGCTGTAGATACTCCGTTCTTCAACTTCTCTTCAACTTCTTTGGGAATCTCATTTTGTCTTACATCATCATATGTAATGCTTTCAGATTCCATCACTATCACTTTTCTCATCATTTCAGTATTGCTCATCTCACGATTGAATAGCAATACCCGTTTACCATCCTCAATTAATTTTCTTATTAGATTAACTACAAGAGTAGTTTTGCCATGTCCTGGTCTACCGCCTAGCACAGTTATCTCACCGCGCGTCATTCCACCTGAAAATTCATCTAATGGTTTAAAATTAAAGGGTATCATAGCATTTCCCTTAATAATTTTATCAACTGTCTCTTGGATTATCGTACCTATGTCTCCATTCCTGGAAGGCAGGAGAGCACGTAGTACATCTACATATCTGCCATGTTCTTCTAAGATTGAACGTGTAGTATCAATGCTTGAAAAACTAGCGTTATATAATTTATATGCAGTCTTTCCAACTTGTCTTTGAACAAATTTTTCCCAAACCATCCTAGCATGCTGTTTTGCCATTGAAGCACCAACAACCTTTCCAGGTAATCCAGTAAGCCAATATGCAGTCACAGCGTTATTTTTCTTTTTGGTTTCATTTAACAATGTTAAAGGTTCTATAACTTGTTCAGCTTTTCTCATTCTACCCATAGCTCTAAATGTATGCTTAGTCATATGGTCATAGAAAGCCTCATCGTCTTGTATAATTTCTGAGACCTCATCATATGTTTCCCATCCGCCCATTAGGATTGCTCCCAATACGCACTCTTCAGCTTCCATATCGCTTGGTGGAATCTTTATATCAGTTTTCATATTATCCTCCATCGAATAAGGTTTCTTGATGTGATACTCTTTCATAATTAGTTATTACCAATTCGTTTTTGTATTCTCTTTTGTGTGTTTGCCCAGCGTACTTCACTGGGATTGCATCTATTTGATATTCACTATACAATTCGTGCACCTCAGGCTTGTCATCATAGCTTACCATAAAATTACCACCTTTCTCATCTATAACTCTACATATGTTCCGTAAGTCAATATGGTCTTTTTCAACCAATGAGTGTATATAGTAATCATTCCTAGTTCCTGCCACAATATAAGGTGGGTCTAAGTACCAAAAATCTCCTTCAACAGGAGGATACTTATCCACCAGAGTTCTGAAGTCTAAATTCTCAATTAAAACATCATTAAGATATTTTCTAGAATACTTTAAATCCTCAATGAGTTTATCAGTATTCCAGTCAGCCGAGTTTTTACTAAAAGTACCTTGCGGATTATTATTAAACGAACAACGGATTAAGTAGTAATAACGGGCTGCTCTTTTAGCATCTGGTATGTTTTCAACTTCTGTATTTTTAATATATTCTTTAAGTATTTCATGTAAGCTTCTGCTCTTAACATACCATTGAATGTGATGAACAAATTCATCAAAATTCTCAGCTAAAACAGTGTATAAGTTTACTACATTTTTATCTAAATCGTTAACAACATTCCAATCAACCTTCTTTTTTCTAAAGAACATTGACAAACCTCCAGCAAACATTTCAATGTATCTGCTATGCTTTGGAATCATAGGAACTAGCTTCTGACTTAGATAATATTTACCTCCATAATAAGGTATTATTACAGGGCAATCTAACCAACCCATTAGTCCTCCTTTTCTTCTACTGCTTTCTGACCCCACCACCAGCCGTTGCCGTTTTCATTGAAGAGCTTATTACGTTCCTTGATATAATCAGGGTCGTTAGGAGCATCTCCCTTAAACGGCCAGCCAGATGGTTTGTTTTTCCAATCATAATCAGCACTCAATTTTCGCTTAGGTTTAGGCCCGCGCTTTTTCATGAGTCCATTTGCTTATAGTCGGAAATATACGAGATTCAAATGTATGAGTAGAGTTATGATTTCTATTCATATGATGGGTATTAACCCATGTCGCAGCATTTATTAAATCCCAATAATTGTCAGGTTTATGCCCTATTAAATACTGAACAAACGGTTCCATAACATTAGTCGGCACCATTTCAATAAGGCTCTGTACATGGTTCTTATCTACCTTAGTATCAAGCATCAATGCAAAGTCATCTTTAAATATAGAAGCAGTTGTCTCAACTGTCTCTGCAATAATCTCAGGTAACTCTGATATTCTAGGATTATAAACTGAATGTTTATTCGATTTATTTGATAGAACTACTCCTATCACCATTCCATTAGCACATACTAAACGATATGCACCAGCTTGAACTCCTACTTCCCAAGAACCGTCATAACTATTCTTGAACATAATCTCAGGATTTACAATATCATCCTTTGATACTTTTACTTTAACGTTTGGTATTACATACCTCATAATAGTACGTTTACCACCGCCTAACACTTTTACTTCCCTCTCTACTGCTCCACATTTTCTTAAGGTTTCATCAGCTGCTAAATGCAACTGTTCATTGGTTACTAGTTTATATTCATCAGTCATACAACTTAGAACCTCACCAGTGTCTTCTCTTACTATAAATTTATATCCAGTATTTTTATTATGTTTTATGTTGCTGTCATTTACTTTTAACCAACTATGTTCAGCTGGTATTTCATGAACAGGAAACATTGCTTCATTAATCATATCCCAACTCCTTCCTTTTTATTTTAAGTGATTTGGGTGTTTTACCTAACTTTTTTAACTCTGCTTGTTCTAATGCCTTTCTATCTTTTGCGTGATTCTGAATAATTGCTCTTAAGAAAGCAAATCCTTTCGCAGATAGATACATCTTATCTTTACAATACATTTTTATACCCCATTTTACTATCTTATTCTCTATATTTTTTATTCCCCATAAGAACTTGTGAGTTTTATCATCTGTGTTCTCTGAAGGAATATATTCTCTTATTAGCTCAATTACTTCTCTTAGTAATAGCTTAGTACTCTTGTCTCTTTTAAATAATAAGTCTCTTATCGCTGTTGCTTTTGGATATCTGTTGTATTTGTATCCGCACGCTGGACAGATTTGTTGTTTTGACATTCTTCTATCTCCTTCTGAGCTTTAATAAACTCTTTAGCGGCAGTTTTAGCAACTGATTTTCTTCTGAAACTACAATGGTCGAGCAAATAATCAGCTAACTCCTTTTCATCACCTTTTTCGGTAAGGTGAGCAACCCATGACATTGACCCCATAATACCTCCTTTAGATAATTATAGTCTTAATATCTTCTTTTATAACTTTTGAAACTAAGTTTACAATTCTTTCTTCAGCTTTCATTATATATCCTTCTGGTGGCATTCCTCCCATTACCCAATCAATTGTTTCAACTTCTTGAGTATCTGTGCTCCACCTAACTTCAAAGATATATTCTTTGTCTTCTATTGTTACTGAGCCATCATATTGATAAACTACTGGTACTTGTAAGTCCAGTTTTACTGCCATACTCACTGACGTTTTACCTCTTTGAGCAATTCATCTAGTTTATTCCATATTAAAGCCAATAACCATATTTGTATTATTCCAATTAATATCATTTCAACACCTCCGTAGTGTTTGCTAATAAATGTATACCCAAGTAATAATTTAAATCCTCTTCATCAATATCAGCATCCATTACAATTACTTTTGTGCCCATGTTACCAGTTTCTATTTTAATACCCTTCATTGAACCAGTATCAAAATATTCACCTTCATCGACATCCTTTAGGTACATATGGTTTTTAGCTGGTTTAGCCTTAAAACTATCTTTTAAAGCTTTCTTAACTAATCTGTTAATCGCATTCGTTTGTTGCCGACTTACAGATAACGCCCCTGAGTTCTTCTTCCTTTTGGTCATTTGTTCTATTCCTCTTAGCTTCTGTTACCCCGTCTTTTATTTTTTGTAAATCCTTTAGTAATACTTTATATGGTTTCTTCCATTCAGGTTCAATAGGTAATCTAATTGTTTTTACCATCCCTAAAGCCCATATCAAACATTCTAATTCAGATTCACTCGTCTTTATCGTTATTACTGCTTCCTCCACTGTTATCCTCCTTTAGTTTTTCCAATTCATCTAGTTCTTGCATTTCTAAAATTGCTAGTTCATCAGTCCCCATTTCATGTGCATGCGGAATTAATCTTTCAGAAAAACCCTCATTAACAATCTTTTTCCATACTGCATTAGCAATGTTATGGCGTACTGAAGTTTTGTGTATGTCGTCATCTTCATAAGATGCTAATACAGATTCTACTATTTCGAATATTGCAACTTTTACTAGTTCTAAATCCATATCCTCAGGCATATCTCCTAAGTCTATTGGTTTGTTTCTATTGTCTATAATTGGCGGATTATTTAATCTATCAATTACTTTTTCACTCTGCATAGAATCTCCTTTTAACAGAATTTAAGGGATTATTAAGTCTTTGCCAACCAAGTATTATCAAATTACTGAGTCAAACCTAACCTGTTATACTTAGTATACTCAACAATCCCTTATAAAACATTGAGCGGCTCACTTTGAGGAGGGGTATGTGGAAGGGGTAAGCTAATCCGAGGTGTGATTTAAGCAAACCGCTCGACTAAATTTAAACAAAATAAGGGTAGAGCCATAGCATATTCTAT
>CEUI01003127.1_pt1 | contig 12932 bp, 27 predicted proteins | sample 531411 | NCBI WGS metagenome assembly CEUI01 (sample SAMEA2622841, study PRJEB7988) | marine metagenome | isolation source: saline water (ENVO:00002010), including
GATGGAACACTCAAAAGGCTGAAGATGAGGCGCGACGTATTCAAGCCATAAAAAACCACGACTGCGCTAAAAGTAGGTGTGGGATCATTTGTACGAAATTTGATTGGTAGAAATAGTATTATGAAATTCATAAATAACGGTTTATCAGTTCTCTTAGCTACTAAGCCTATAAAAAAGACAGATCCTTACTACGGAAAAGCTAAAAGACTCGCGAAGGCTTTAGGGATTCAAATAACCATAGAACGCAGTAGAGAATATGGGAATGGTTACTGGATAGAAACGGACAAGATAAAAGATGAACGTTTTCACACCGATTGGGAAAGTCTTTACCAGAAACTGAAAGAAATTGAAGGATTAAACGCATGATATTTGACAGATTCGACATCGTCCAAGCTTACTATCATTTTTTTAATGACTATCACGAAGGTCAATACTCTAGGAAGTATCAGAGACTTTCAAAAATTCTATCCTATTATCAGCCAAGTTTGACGGATGAACACGCTGCTAATATGTCAGAGAACGCGAGAGAAATTTATAACCAACTAGTGGAGCGTGGCTAATGTTAAAACTTTCAAAAGCAGGAAAAATGCCGTGTAGGTCGTGGAGTTTACAGGCACTAGAAACTTGTCCAGGTTCAATAGGTAATGATGGTGAACTAGTGGACGCGTGTAAAGGATGCTACGCCACGGCAGGAAACTATAGATTCCCTAATGTCAAAGCACCAAGAGAGCACAATAAAGAGGATTGGAAGCGCAATAAATGGGTTTCTGACATGGTGCAGGAATTAGACAATGATCGTTATTTTAGATGGTTCGATAGTGGCGATGTCTACGATATACGGTTGGCTCGTAAAATATTGGAAGTTATGAAGCTAACGCCGTGGTGCAATCATTGGCTGCCAACGAGAATGTATAAGTTTAAGAAGTTTAGTAGTGTCTTTAAAGAAATGGAGAAACTTCCTAATGTGGTGGTTAGATTCTCTAGTGACTCTGTTAGCGGAGAAACTGTCAAAGGTAAGAATACTAGTACAATCATACCGACTTCCCAGGATGCTAAAGCAAGCATGACAATCTGTGAAGCTTATCAGCGCGAAGGTAAATGTGGAACGTGTCGCGCATGTTGGAACAAGAAAGTAAAAGTTATAGCGTATCCTGCGCATGGTAAGAGTATGGTTAAGTTAATTAAAACGCTGCTAATTGCAGCATAGGAGATAAAAAATGAAAGAGAAAAATATAACGGACACGGTAATTTTTAAGACTCCTACGGGGTTGGTTCTTTTCAACATAATGTTGAGTGTTATGGTGCAAGGGTTTTGCAAAGCACATGCGTGGTGGCTATTTCCTGTAGTTTTAACCCTTGCGCTGTTTAGTTTTAAAGTTGCCGTTTCTTTTTTAATTGTAACTGCTTTGTTTTTGAGCGTGTTGGCAGTCCTTCAAATGAAAATCGTTAATAGGAGATAAAAAATGAGCATGTATGCAGAAAAGACCTTAAATGAAATACAAGATATTCTTGTGGATCATTGCAATGAACCTGAACTCTATATAGGTGATTGGAAGAAACTTCCATTACTGCAAGAAATGCTAGAGGCATGGGCTTGGGAAGTAGATATCTGTAATGGTTCTGTTTTGGAACTTAAAGCACATCAGACACAGTCGGGTCACACTGAGGCTTTTGAGCTAGATGAGTTTATTTGGGGGAGATAAAGGGTGATGAACAAAGAAGTAACGGTTGATAATTTTTTTAAAAAAACCAACTTAAACCACATCACTACAGTCTTAGAAGTGAATCGTAAACTTTCGCACGAAGAAGATTACGAAGATAATTTCATGCCAAAACTACAAGAGTTATTAGATCATTTAATTCTGGAACACAACATAGCAAGTAACTGGAAGTTACTAGGAGATGACGATGCAAAGTAAAATCTGGCAAGTGACTTGTAATTCAGATCACTGGCAAGGCCACGTATTAGATGAATTCGACACTGAAGAAGAAGCCGAAGAACATGTGTATGAATTGGATAGAATTGGTAAAACTGGAATCAAGTTAACTAATTTTATAGAAACTTGGGAATTTAAAAATGGAGAATGGGTATGAAAAGTAAGGTACAAGAGTTTTCAGAATTTTTGGAGGATCACAAGCTATCCTCGGAATTCTTTTCGGAGAAGATGGTTAGCAAAACGATAGTGCTAAATGACTTCGGAGAAGATAGTGATTCCCTGTCCCAGTTGGTATGGGATAAATTAGCTGAGAAAGGTATCAGCCCGACTTCGTTTACATTTTCTATTGAAGTAGACTACCAGGAGCAAGAGTGATGAAAGACAAAATAGAAATCGTGGAAATCTATGTAGGTTGTGTGTGTTTGGGTGTTGCAGGACTATCGGCAATAGCATATATTGGCTACTATTATTATTTTTAACTAAGGAGGTGAACCACAACTAGCGAACTTAAATTCTTAACTGAGATGGGATTGGAGAGTCTGACAGGCGTGATAGCTACGAGTACCTCCCGAAATGCTACGACACAACGCTAAAGAATGTGTCACTTAGTAACCGTGGTCAGATTGTGTTAGGGCATCACAAGTATAAAATGCCCACTAATTTTAAAAGTTCAATGGGGTGGCAGGTTTCTAGGAAATCATTAGATACGATGGAAGGCCAACGAAGTATTTTGAAAGAGTGCGTGTCTCGATTAATTTGCTTCAAGTGTAGAAGGTACAGCTACTGGTCTGGGCCACTGGTGATATCGCCTATTGGGGTTCGAATCCCCTTCACCCTCACTCAATTCAAAAACAGTACACAAATAAATAGGAAGGACAATGGTAGGTAAATGTCATAAATGTAATAGGCTTGAGCGAACACAAAAAATGTGCCTCCTCTCAGACAAGCTTACATGCATTAGCTGCACCAAATTTGCGCTAATGAACTACAAAGGGGAGTTAAAGTATGCACACTCTTAGTGGAAAGTTGCACATCTCAGCCCCTTCAGGGGTGGTAAGAATAAAAGATGTAACGGCCAACCCTGCTGACTCTATCTTAGGAGCCACAACATATATATCACTTGAAGATCTCCCAGAAGTAGCAGCCCTTCTGCTGAAAATCTGGATGGATCACCAAATAGATACTAAATAGTGTCATGCAATTGTAATAAATATATGATATTATTAAATAATACTTTAAAGGATAAATAAGAAAATGAATGTAATTCAATTAGATACACCTACCAATGATAAGAAAAGAATTATTAATCAATTAGGTGCTTATACTGCTGGTGATTTTGAAGTAAAGGAGAAGCAGTTATCATATGTTCACCCTAATAAGGGACTAATAGTAGATAATAATAGGAGACTCCTTTACAGAGAGGATACAGGAGATGTTCTTAACGTAGTTAAAAGTAAATATAAAGTGACTCAGTTCAGAGATTCGTTCAAAGCAGTGGAGAACATTCTAGTTAATTCTGACTTGAATCTGACAGGGCTTACAAGGGAAATGGACGAGAGCCATAATGGTGCAAGGGCCTATCAGGTATACACACTGCCTGAACATGGAATTGACCTGGGTGACAAGGACGTATCTCTCTTACAGCTGTATGCTTATACCAGCCATGATGGTACATGGCCTTTACAGATAGGAGTTGGTTACAAGCGAATGCTCTGTTTAAACCTACAAGTACTCATAAATAACTATTGTTTGTATAAGTCCAGGCATACTGAGCACCTAAACCTGGATGTCGCAGTCGCTAAGATATCAACTGTTCTATCTACGATGGGCGATACTGAGAAACAGTGGCGTAAATGGATGGATTCTCCGATTTCTGATATAGCAGCGTTCAATATATTTGCGAAGGTTGCAGGTGTTCATATCAAAAAGGGTGAACACTTCTTGGATATCTTGGATGGTACGAAGTCACAGCCATTAAGGTATATGTGGCATCAGTTCACTACGGTAGATCGTAAAAAACTAGGACGTAATGAATGGGCTGTATACAACACCATGACTCAGTGGGCGACACATGCTCAAGTGTCCCAGAAACGTAGTAAGAAGAATGTGGCAGCAGTGAAGATCAATAGGGCTGATAAGGTACGAGAAGTCAGCAAGAGTCATCTACTCGCAGCATGAAGGTAATCCTGGCCAACACAACCACCAAAGCCAAACTCACCAAGAGTAAATGGGTGCGGTGGTTTGCCTGGCGACCGATACTTTTGATAGAGGAAGGACATAGGTATTTCATATGGCTTGAATCAATTGAAAGGAAAACGATTACGGAAGCCTTCGTTATCGAGGGTGTTCCGTTTTCATTTATAATTCGCAGAAAATACAGACTAAATAGAAATAGGAATAAACAAAATGCCAACAAAAGCTGAACTCGAAGTAGAATTAAGCCTGGTAAAGAATCAATTGAGCATAGCCAATACTAAGTATGATAAAGCATTACAGGATCACTCTAAACGAGAGAAACAACTCACTATGAATTTAGAATATATTTGTGATGAGTCTAACCTTTTCTGGTACGCAATTTCGGATGCTTATGTGGCGGCGTATATTGAGCCAGATTCTCTTATGAGTTCTGACGATGCTCCAGAAAAGAAATTGATATTTAAAATCCCCTGTCTTCAGGGCTGGAGGGACGACAAGAATCCTGATGAGCCTACCTTTGAAGAGAAATTAAATAAACTTTACGACGCCGTAAAAGAGATGTCTAGCGGGTGGGTAGACCAACGGGTAGTGGTGGAGAAATGTATAAGGGATTCAAACTATTAAACCTAACATAGGAGATAAAATAGAGTATGTTTCTATCATGGATTCTGTTTCTAAAGGAGTAGTGACTCAATTACTATCAGCCCAATTTACTTTTAAAGATGAAGAGGGACATACACAGTTTGTTTTGTATAACGAGAATTGGAAGAAAATCAAATGAGTAAAACACTTTACGCAATGATCGCCCTGGAAGTCTACGACGATACGACAATTGAGGATCTGGAGAAGCATGCGGAATTCAGTCTCACGCATGATGCAATCATAGATGCTGATTGGTTCGACACGTTCCCATTGAAAGCCAAAGGAGAGCACGTATGATCCTGTACACTGAAGATCAATTCAATGCTGCCTATAAAGAGTATCGTTACCATCACATGCAAAAGAGATGCGAGTACATGAATGCAGAAGACTTTAGAGAAATGTTCGAATTAATAATGAAAGCAGTGTACTTACACGAGGTAGAAGATTATGAGTGACGATGCATATGAAAGAGCGATAGAAATATCAAGGGACAAGGCTATTGAAGTCCTATCCAGCTTGGGCTACCAGGAAACTGAAGCCTTTGACCTTATGGTAGACAGGCTTGCAGAAAAGATTCTAGAAATCCAAATAGATTTAATAGAAAAGAGTTGACAATACCACTACGTTTTGATAGTATCGGGAGCTATGATGATCGATGATATAGCAATTGAAGATGTTTGGGTTAAAATCTTTAGCTTCCATGTCGGCTGCCCCTGTCCATCTGAAAGGATTAAGGATAGGTTCATTACATTTGCTAAAGAAAACTTAAAGGAGGATTCAAAAGAACAAGACATATACGACCTGTTCCCAATTTTCATAAACTATTTAGGTGAATGGTAATTCACCACGGAGATTAAAATGCAGACAGTAAAAAACGTATTACTAATGTTCCTAGTATCTTTACTTACGGCTGGAGGTATAGCTCTCTACGTCAAAGACCTGATAATGGGTGATGTAGAAAAGAGTTTTTCCAGTGTGTATTCCTTTCAGTCGAAGATAAAGAACGAGGTTACTTCCAATTCAGCAGACCTGGTAGAATCCGTTTCGGATTTAAAATCCTATCTGGATGGAGCGGTGTCTTTGAATGAGAACAATATCATTCAGACTCGTAGTGACTTAAAAGATTCTATTGCCTTCATAGGTAAAAGAGCTGACGACCTAGCAGGTTCTGTTTCTAACTTAGAATCTTTACTTAATTCGGGAGTTAGCACCTTCGAATCAAAGTTAAGTGAAGTCAGCGGAGCAGTCCTGTCCCAAGATGAAGTCATTAATGAGATTCGTAAGTTGTTATCAGAGTTGCCTACAGCAGCAGAACCAGCGACAGTTGTTCCAGCGGCGCTACCTGTAGCACCTAAACCACCAGCCATGCCTGTAAAAAACGAGACGCTAAAGGTAGCGGAGTCTTGTCCTAGCCCTGTATCTATGGGTAGGGCAAAGAATGCTTTAAAGCAAGGAGCGGTTTCTAGTAGGCCTGGGAAATATATAATAGGGTACTCCTACGATATAGATATAAGTGGTAGTGCTGACAACATAGACATTAAGGGAAGCGTACCAACCAGGTTAAAATCTTTTGTTCGCAGGTATATAGATTTGCTTGAGTGGGATTCAGGCGTTGGCTACAATAACTGTGAAGATACTTTAAAAGTTGTAATCAATTAAGAGGAGAAGACATGCAACTAATCAATGGCATTCCAAATATAATAGAAGGGATGGCGTATTACCCTCACATACTTGTACCCAATGAGGCCTTTGGAAGGGAGATGTACGAGATAAATCTAGCAATAGATGACTCTACATTTGAGCAGTTCAATGATGAAGGCTACATAGGGTTGCACCATGCAGGGAAAAAGAAATTCACTCCTGATCCTGTGATCACTTTTCAAAGGTTTGCATATTCTCATAATGGGAAGCCGAACAAGAAACCTCGTTTAGTAGACACAGAGAATACGGACATAGACGTAGCCATAGGCAACGGCTCTCGTGTAAAGGTGATGTGGAAACACTCTGAGTATGGTAAACAGAACAGAGTTAAACGGCCTGAGTTGGTAGCAGTACAGATAGTAGATCTTGTACCCTACGAATCTTCAGGGGATAACGGATTTGTAGATCCAGAAACAGTGGAGTTTGATTAATATGGCAGAACAGCAACAAGCAAATTGGACGTATAACGCAGAGGACGGTACTTACGATGTATCTAAGATGGGGGAGGCAGCTCTTGCTGCTTTCCCTCTCCTGGTAGAAGTGAGTGCCGAACTACAAAATCTAAGCAAACGGAGTGCAGTACTGAATGCTGCATCTATCCATCTCAATTCAATTATGAGAAATAATATAACGGATGAGGCGAAAGTAGATGGCGATAGTGGAGATGACGCAGAAGAAACTGCATAGCTTGCACACGCACCTGACGTGTCCGTTCTGCGAACACAACGGGTGCTTCACCATAAACGATAACTATTCCTACAAATGCTATAGCTGCAACAAGTGGGGATCAGATCTAAAGAAAGAATATGAAGGAGCTATTGAGGATATCGTAGCTAATTCTAAATCCAATGCTAAGAACTACAGAACGAAAAGTCCCGTGAACTATAGTGAGGAATCTGCTGGTGTCTACGCTGATTTATCAGATAGAAATATCAGTAAAGATACTGCACAGTTTTATGGTGTGAGAGTTTCTATAGATAGCAGTGGTAAACCAACCCAGCATTTTTATCCTTATTTCAATGAGTCAGAATGCACTGCTATAAAGACACGATTCGTAGCATCAAAAGATTTTCGCTGGACTACTGGTACTTCAGGAGGTACAGGTCTATTTGGCGAACAGCTGTTTAGATCAGGCGGTAAATATGTAACCCTAGTAGAAGGTGAGTGTGATGCGATGGCTGCCTACCAGATGATGGGATCAAAGTGGCCTGTAGTATCCATCAAGAATGGAGCAGCCAGTGCAGATAGAGATGTAAAAGATTCTCTAGAATTCCTAGAGAGCTTTGACAATATTGTAATAGCTTTTGATTCTGATAAAGCAGGACAGGAAGCAGCTTTAAAAGTTGCCAGACTGTTCAAGCCTAACACTGCTAAGATACTACGATTGCCTACAGGGATTAAAGATCCTAATGAGCTTCTCAGGCAGGGGAGAGGTAAAGACTTTTCTAGTGCTTGGTGGGACGCAAAAACGTACACGCCTAGTGGGATCATCAATGTAGTTGATTACCTAGACAAGTACAGGAGTAGAGAAAAGCAGCAGTCAGTAGCATACCCCTGGAAGGGGCTGAATAAGAAATTGTTTGGTCTTAGACAGGGAGAGTTAGTGACTATTGCAGGAGGTACAGGGCTTGGAAAGAGTGCAGTAACTAGGGAGCTGGAACATTGGCTGTTACATAACACTGAAGATAACATAGGAGTTATAGCTCTAGAGGAGAAATGGGAAAGGACTGTTGATGGTGTGCTTGCCATAGAAGCAGAAGCCAAGCTGCATCTAGATCATATACGTGAAGAGTTCTCAGAGGATCAACTTAAAAAGTTTGAGCAGGTTCTATATGACAAAGAAGGTTCAGGTAGATTCTGGGTACATGATCATTGGGGAGCCAGTGACGTAGATGATATTCTCAGCAAGTTAAGATTCTTAGTTGTAGGCTGTGATTGTAAGTGGATAATCCTAGACCACATTCATATGATTGTATCTTCCATGATGGAAGGTAACGAGAGACAGGCCATAGATAGCTTGATGACTAAACTACGAGGCCTTGTAGAGGAGACAGGGGTAGGCCTAATAGCTGTATCTCATCTAAGAAAGATAGAAGGTAATAGGGGCCATGAGACAGGGGCTGAAGTAAACCTTCACCACATGAGAGGCTCCCAGGGTATAGCTCAGTTGTCGGATTGCGTCATAGCTCTGGAAAGAAATCAGCAATCAGAAGATCCTGTTGAGGCGAACACCACAAGACTTAGAATTCTAAAGAGTCGATATACAGGAGATGTCGGTATAGCTGGCTACCTTTTATATGATCATCACACTGGAAGGATGAAGGAGATGGAATCACCTGACTTTGAAGCTTCTGATGCTGGAGAGGTATCCTTTGAGTAGATTAGTTTTCGACATTGAAACCGATTTAATTCCCCCTACTAAAATATGGTGCATCGTAGCTAATGATATAGACACCAAAGAGCAGCATGTGTTTAGACCTGATGAACTAGATGAAGGCATTTCATTGCTTCAACAGGCAGACATGCTCATAGGTCATAATATATTAGGCTTTGATATACCCGCTATTAAAAAGATTAAAGGAGTAGATCTAGATAAAGATAAAAAGATTGTAGATACCCTTGTATTGTCGAGACTGTTTAATCCTTCAAGGGAAGGTCGGCATACCCTGGATTCTTGGGGATCTCGTTTAGGATTAAAGAAGATAAGCTTTGATGATTATTCTCAGTTCTCTGAGGACATGCTCACTTACTGTAAAAGAGATGTGGATTTGAATTGCAAAGTATACGAAAGACTTTGTTTAGAATCAGATGGCTTCTCTAATACCAGTATTAAATTAGAACATGATGTACTAAGGGCTGTCACTAAGCAGATAGAGAAGGGGTTTGTATTAGATTACAAATACACAGACCTGCTACTTGCTGAGATGCTGGACAAAATGGATCTCGCCAAGCGAGAAGTACATAAAGTTTTTAAACCTAAAGTCTCTTCAGTCCGAATACATTCTAAACGTGTTAAAGGTGGAGGCTTATCCAAACTTGGTGCGGTAGAGGGACTAGATAAAAGTGTCAAGCTAACAGATGAGGAATTTAAGTTAATAGAGAAGGGGCCTATAACACGGTTTGAGGTTACCGATTTTAATCTAGGATCTCATGCACAAATCGGTGAATACTTAATGGACTTCGGATGGGAACCAAAGGAGTTCACACCCACAGGAAGACCTAAAGTAGATGGTAATGTGTTGATGTCTATCAAGGGTATACCTGAAGCAGAATTGATTTCGGATTACTTAACCTATCAGAAAAGAGAAGGTCTACTAAGATCCTGGTTGAAAAATTACAATGATAAAACTGGAAGGGTTCATGGTGGAGTCAATACAAACGGGACCATCACAGGAAGAATGAGTCATATACAGCCAAACGTAGCCCAGGTGGTTTCTTCCTCTTCACTCTATGGTAAGGAGTGTAGGTCTTGTTGGACAGTACCAGAGAATTACAAACTAGTGGGGGTTGATGCTTCTCAATTAGAGCTAAGAATGTTAGCTCACTACATGAAGGATGAAAATTACACTAATGAAATCATTAACGGAGATATACACACCGCTAATCAAAAACTTGCAGGACTTGAATCAAGAAATCAGGCAAAAACTTTCATTTATGCCCTACTCTACGGTGGATCGTCTAGAAGACTTGGAGAGGTGGTCGGAGGAAGTCAGAAAGATGGCGCAAGACTTAGAGAGCGTTTCTTTAATAATCTCCCATCATTTACAACTCTTAGACATTCAGTTGAAAGAGCGGCTGAAAGAGGTTTCATCAAAGGATTAGATGGCAGGAAGGTTTTAATAAGAGCCAAACATGCTGCATTTAATTCTTTGCTACAGAGTGCTGGTAGTATTGTAATGAAGAAGGCTCTAGTCATATTGGATTCTAAATTTAAAGAACTATATCCTAATGAGGATATTAGTATAGTAGCTAACGTACATGATGAATGGCAGATAGAATCCCCAGAACATGTAGCTGATGCAGTAGGTCAGCTAGGTGTACAGTCTATAAAAGATGCTGGAATTTATTTTAAACTTAATTGTCCTATGGATGGAGAATACCATGTCGGTACAAACTGGTCAGAAACTCACTAATGTAACTACACTTAAACGTAAAGAACGATACAAAACAGTAGAGACTAACCCTCAAGGAAGGGAATATAAGTTAACCATGCTACGTGGAGCCAAAGCTAGGGCCAGGAGAAGAAACATCTTCTTTGATTTATCAGTTGAAGACTTAGAGATAGGTACTCACTGTCCCATACTAGGTATAGAGTTTGAGGTGGGTGCAGAGAAATGGCACAACTCCCCCTCAATAGATCGCATCAACAATAATAGAGGTTACGAAAGGGATAATATTATTATAGTATGTACTATGGCTAATTCAATAAAGAACCAAGCAACTCCAGAACAGATAAGAGCAGTTGCAGACTTTTACGAGAAACTTATAGAAGATAAAAAATAAATTATGAAAACCTTAGACACAGTAGTAGATGATATCTATGAAAATCTTTCATGCCTCTGCCGAAACGAAGCACTGGAGATACCCGAAGAGTACATAGAAGACTTTGGGAGTAGGATGATAGAGGCTCTTAGGCACTGGTCTGTGCCTCAAGAGTCCTCTTCTTCTTTACGCATGTCCAATATAGGCAGACCTAATAGAAGACTCTGGTATGATTTAAAAACAGATACTCCTGTCTATGATAAGACACACCCTTCTGTGTTTATTAAATTTCTTTATGGTCATATGCTAGAAGAGCTAGTGCTTTTGCTTGTTAAGTTGGCGGGGCATGAAGTAGCTGATGAACAGAAAGAAGTAGAAGTTGATGGGGTCAAAGGTCACATGGACTGTACCATAGACGGGGAGGTTGTGGATATAAAGACCGCCTCCTCCTTTGCCTTTAAGAAGTTCTCTGAAGGTACTCTATATGATGATGATCCTTTTGGATATATAGCGCAGCTTTCTGGATATGAGAAGGCGCACGGTACATCTGATGGAGGTTTTCTAGCTCTCAATAAAGAGAATGGTCGTCTTGCCTTATACAGGCCTGGAGAGTTACTAAAAGTTAATGTCACTGATAAGATAGAATCAGTGCGTACTAATCTTAAATCAGAGACGCCTCCTGATAGATGCTATGCAGATACAGCAGAAGGTAAAAGTGGGAATAGAAAGTTAGCTAGACAGTGTACTTACTGTCCTCATAAAGAAGAATGCTGGTCTGATTGTAATGATGGTAAAGGTCTAAGAGCTTTTAAATATGCTTCAGGCTTAAAGTATTTTACAAAGGTAGCAGTGGAGCCAAGAGTAGAGGAGGCATGAAAAAAAGGATCTTAAAAAGAATCAGTAGGCATACTGAAACACTACTAGTTGCTTGGATTAAATCTCTTTTAACTGAGGAGGAAGCAGCTAAAGTTTCACTAAGTAATGTAGGTTCTTTACTACCTACTGAGTACCACATATATACAGACAGTGGATTAAGACTTACACCTAACTCACCTAAATGGATTAGACAGGGTTTAAAGAAGATGGTTAAGGAGAACCCAGATTTGGATATAGAAGCTGTCACCCTGGAGAATATACAATGGAAGATGAACCATCAGACTATACAATTATAGATGACAGACTAGCTCAGTACCTAATACTGACAGGCTACTACTTATACCAAGGTCATAAGTTAGAAGAAATTTCTACAGATTCTTTATTGAATTTAAAAGAACTTGTGGAGATGGAACTTACATATAGAAAAGGAGTCTTTCATTAAAAGAAAACCAAGAGTAAAAAGACCTAATCTTAAATACAAAGGATATGATTCTATTTGGGAGTATTTACTACACGAAACTATTTTAAAAGATTGGAAACATCATGTAGATAAAGTTGACTATGTTATAAAGCATTCATATGAGCCTGATTTTGTAAGAGTATTAAAAAAGAAAAAGATACTACTGGAATCTAAAGGTAGGTTTTGGGATCATGCTGAATACTCTAAATACATTTGGATTAAAAAGACTTTACCTAAAGACACTGAGTTGGTTTTTTTATTTGCTAAACCTGAAGCTCCTATGCCAGGGGCAAAGAAAAGAAAAGATGGTACAAAAAGAACACACGCTGAGTGGGCAGAGAAGAATGGGTTTAGATGGTTTAGTGAAGAAACACTGCCAGACTATTGGGTAAATATAGATGCCAGAGAATCTGGTGAACTAAAAGAAAGATTAAAAGAGGTTACTTCCCTATGAGTATTGATAAAGCATCTCCTGAAGAATGGAACAGATTAAAATCTAAAGATTATGGAACGAAGTATAACAATGTCCACAGCCCCCTGCATTATAACAAGGGCCATGTAGAATGTATCGATGCCATTGAGTCTATGCTTTCAGATGAAGAGTACATAGGTTATTTAAGAGGGAATTCTATGAAGTA
>CEUI01058838.1_pt1 | contig 12930 bp, 14 predicted proteins | sample 531411 | NCBI WGS metagenome assembly CEUI01 (sample SAMEA2622841, study PRJEB7988) | marine metagenome | isolation source: saline water (ENVO:00002010), including
TTTCCAGAGGCAACTTGGGAAGTACATGAATATGATGGTATGCCTTACATGGAGACCACTACAGGTTACTATGTAAAAGTTAGTGTCACAATCGAAGAGATAACAAGAACACAGATTCACCCTGTTCTTGATAATAAAAATCAAGCGATTGAAAAGCCTAGCACATTCCAAATTAATAAATCGATACAAAGATGTTTAGCTAAGGCAATAGCATTACATGGTCTTGGTCTTGTATTGTTTGCAGGTGAAGATTTGCCTGATAACATAACAGAAAAGCAAGAAAAGGAATTTATTAAGCTTGCTAATCAAGTAAAAGATGAAGAGGCTAAAAAGGCTATGTTAAAAGCTATTGAAAGCGGTAAAGTAAACGAATCAAACTATGCGAAAAGTTTGGAACATTGTAAAACAATTATTAAAAACCAAAAAGGAGAAAAAAATGGCTAGTGAAACAGCTAAAATGTTTGACGATATGTTAAACGATACAGAAAGTTTCTTTGTTCCAGGCGAAGAAACAGAAAAACCTAAATCTAAAAATGCACCTAATGTTAGAGGTGAGTTTTATGGACATATGCAAGGAGCTACCACAAGAGAAGTGTCATGGACTAAAGATGGTAAAACTTTTAAAGCTTTAGTTTATAACTATGAATTTGTTGTAGATGCAAAAAACTCAGAACAAAGCTATGAAAAAGGTGATAACACCTATAAAGGTGAAGAGTATGTAGGTAGAACATATAGGTCTAATGGTATCTTTAGATTCTTAGAACCTAAAAAAGGAGATGACTTTGAGTCAAACTCTTCAGGAAATAAAAGATACTTTCAGTTCTGTGAGACTATTGGTGTAGAGATACCAAGAAAAGTGGTTAAAATGGATGGTAAAGATGTTGAGGTTCAAGTGTTGCCTCCATTAAAAGCTGACAATATTGATGGAGTTCCTGTTATTGCTCTTATAGATGCTGGAAAACCATATAAAAATAAAGAAGGTGAGGAAAGAACACCATTTGTTGTTAAATTTGTAAAGAAATGGGAAGGAGGAGTTAAAAAGGATGCAGAAGTCCCATTCTAAAAGGAAATATACAAGAGTTGGGTGGCCTAGAGAGCTAATAATTAACACTCTATATGGATTTGGGGTAAAGAGTGAGAAGATTAGTAGAATAGTCGGAGTATCTAGAGCGACTGTATATAGGCATATAAGGAGATAATGTAGTGGGAGGATATGTATATCGTAAGAATACATGGGGGGTTTTTTGTGGCCTCTCTACCACGATTCTTTTCCCCCTTTCATGGCCTCCCACATTTTTAAATATAGGGGGTGAAAGTCCCCCTATAGAAAGGATTATATGAAAAAAGATGTTAACCCACTAAGAAATCTTAGTGAAGACACTAAAAGAAAGTTAATAGATGAGGTGTTAAGAACAGTTAAAAGGCAAATGGCTGACCTTATTGCAAACTCAAACCAAAAGGAAATCTGTGAATTTATAAAAGGTAGTGCTTTTGGAGAGCGAATGTTGTCCGAATCAGAGATTAAAGAAATAACTGGCGAAGAAGAGAACAAGGAAATGAGAGATGCTATTTATGATGTTAAAGTAAATGCAACAGCTATGAAACTAAAGGCTAAGAGCAGAGCAGAACTATATGAAGCTTTTTCTGAAGCAGATGAAAAAATATATAAAGAAATAATGGAGGAGTAAGATGAATATTATATTTTCAATATTACTTGTTTGTGTGGGGCTAGTCATTGTTATGGCTATAGTCGTAGAGTCTATAGAGAAATATTATAAAATTAAAAGGTGGTACGATAATGAAAATTAACTGGTTCAATTTAACTGTTTATACAGCTATCCTTGCAATATGTGCAGGATTTTGGTACACTTTTATTATAACAATTTTACATTTTATGAATAAATAAAAAAAAGGAGAATGAAATGGATTCAAGAAATAAAACATGGAGATTAATCCAAAAATGGAGAGATGAATATAACTCAACACCAAATGGTTGGGCAGTAGCTCAATTAATAGGAGCTGATTATCTAGAAAAAAGAAGAATGAGACAAAGGGAAAAATTAAATGCGTAGAGACGATATGGCTAAACTGATGAGCAAGGTTGTAAAAGAGATTACCGCAACAAGGGATGCTGGACAGAATGAGTATGCTAGAGATTGCGATAATGTTTTTGCTAACTTTGAAAGGGTTGCATCATTTGTTGGTGTTAATAAAGAAAAGGCTTTGCTAACATATATGATAAAACATGTTGACGGACTCTGTGCTTATGCTGATGGGCATCATTCTCAAAGAGAAGATGTTCGGGGCAGATTAACCGACATTATGGTTTACTGCTTATTATTTTGGGGTATGGTGGAGGAGAATGAGTCAAAAAAAGTGTAGCGAATGTAAAAGGACTCTAGACATTTCTAAATTTAATTGGAAACTTAGATTAGAAAATAAACGGTCCAGTAAATGCAAACGTTGTACTAATGAATACTCAAGGAAACACTATCAAAACAATAGAGAAGTATATAAGAGAAGGGTTAAGAAAAGTACTGAGAGATATAAAAAATATGGAAGGAAATTAATATATGAATTTAAGCTTAGTAATCCTTGCACTACTTGCGGTGAAAGCAATCCTGTCGTCCTCGAATTTCATCATCTTGACCCGAAAACGAAGAGAGATGACATATCGAATATGGCAACACATGGATACTCAGCAAAAAGTATTGAAGAAGAAATTGAAAAATGTATCATACTATGTGCAAACTGTCACAGAAAAAAGACAGCGAAACAACAAAACTGGCACTCTCACAAACAAAATGAAAGGAAAAAGTAATGGGAAGAGCAATAGATATGGAGAACGATATTTACAAGCTAAAACAAGAAGTACAGAAATTAAAAGAAGTGCTTCAAGAAATATTAAATGAGGTAAAGAAAGATGAAAAGAAAGAAACCAACGTCAAAAGAAGTTCAAACAGTAATAGAAAAGCTGATAAGAGCAGTGGACCAACTGGAACTAAATCTAGTAAATCTTAATGTTATGTTTTTACACTACCTTGAGTACAAGAAGGAAGGTCCTAAATTTGCAGAATATCTACAAAAAAAGGAGGAAGAAAATGTTGAACAAGAAAATGCTAGAAAAAGTCCTAGCAGAAAATAGCTGGGGCATTTATCTTAAGGGTCGCCCATTAGAGGAAGTTCCTACTAATGTGGGTATGATTTATAAGATATGTGAAGTCGGTATTGATAAATTAGTAGAGGAGTATAATCTTACTTTAACAAAAGAAGAATAAAAAAAAGGAGAAAAACAAATGAATGAGATAGCTGATGTGGCCACAGAAGATGTGGTACTAGGGAGCCTTATCTTCTATCCAAAAGAATATAGTAGAGTAGCTCAATATGTCCCTGAAACTAAGGTTTTTACGCAAGTGAAAGCTAAAGCTCTTTGGGAAAAACTAACCAAGATGATAAAAGATGGAAAGAAAATTGATATTCCTATGATATGTGCATCTATAAATAATGAAGATATGTCCCATGGTGTTACTACTGGATATATACTAGACATAACAAATGATGTATGTGGTATGGGTATGATGGATTCTTATGCTCAAATTATATATGAAAAGTATTTACTGAGAAAAATTGTAGAAGAAACTGAAAATATTAAAAAAGATGCCCTATTTAAAGGTGGAGATGTTTATAGTTTAATCAACCAAGCACATTCACTTATGGGAGAGCTTATAAGAGTTAGACCAGGAGAGAAATTTACTATAGATAAGGCTATGACAGATACTTTAAATACCATGAAAGAAGGCAATAAAAAGATGATTAAGACTGGGTATAAAGAAATAGACGGTCTTGCTGGTGGACTTACAAGAGGAGAGATAACAATAGTAGGTGGTAGACCAGGTCATGGTAAAACTACATTTCTAGTTAATCTACTAGCCTCCTTAATTAAAGGTGGTTATAAAGTAGCAATGTTTAATCGAGAATTACCTAATAGTGAGGTTATTAAAAAATTGATATGCATTGAGAACCCAAGATTAAATTACAGAGATGTTAGAAAAGGAATTGTAGATAAAACAAATACAAATTTTATAAGTCAACTAAAGAAAGCTTCTCAAAAGATAGCTGAAAAGTATGGCGAAGATAGATTTATAATGTTTGATACTATCAGAGATTTGCCTAAAACAGCCTCTGAAGTTAAAAAGTTTGAACCTGATGTTATTATAGATGATTATATTCAGCTAGTTAGTCCATCAGGGAAAGAGTCTGAAAGACGATTACAGCTTGAAAGAATATGTAATGAGTATAAATGGTTAGCAAAAGAAACTAAGTGTGCAGTCATACTTGCTTCTCAGCTTAATCGTTCTTTAGAATCTAGAAATAAAGAGGCTAAAAGGCCTCAACTATCTGATTTAGCTGAATCAGGAGCTATTGAACAAGTAGCAGAGAATGTTTTCTTTGTTTATTATTCTTACAAAGTTGACCCTTCAATGCACTCTAAAAATGAAATAAGATTGATTGCTAGTAAAGTGAGGTACGGAGAATCTTCTGAAATTAATTTACATTATAATGGAGATATATGTACTATTTATGATAATTGGTCTATACCACATGCAAAGGAGCTAGATGAAACAACCAACTTACCATTTTAAAAAAATTATAGGCATAGACCCTGGGAAATCAGGTGGAATATGTATAATAGAAGATAATAAGATAATGAAGGCTTATAAATGCCCAGATGATACACACAGCATGTTTTTATTGTTCAATGACATGATACAAGACACGAGTATCTCCTCAGTTGCTGTTTTTATCGAAAAAGTCTGGGCTAGGCCTTCTGATGGGAGAGTGTCCGTATTCACATTTGCTCAAAATTATGGGCATTGGGAGGCAATAATAGCATCAAAAGGGATATTTCCTGAGTATGTTACACCCTCTGTATGGATGAAACATTTTGAGGTCCCAAAAGGGCTAAAAAAGAAAGACAGAAAAAATCACATTAAGGGTCTTGCAATAAAAATGACATCTGTAGACAATGAATATAGTCTGCAAGGAAAAGTAACTTTAGCAACAGCAGATGCTATAATGATAGCAAAGTACGGAATTGATAAAACTGCTTGATATATATAATGTATTTGGAGACCTTAGTTTAATAACACATCATGGGAGGATAATACCATTGGATTATGAAGAAATGAAGAAGTTTGACATTGACCTAGAGTTCGGGCAAATGGGTGAGGAATTTGTTAGGGATTTGCAAAACGGAAATAATAAAATAGAAGTTAAAACAGAGAGAGATATATGGAAAACTACAGGCAATATAGCTGTAGAAATAAGATGTAATGGAAAACCTAGTGGAATATCTACTACAGGGTCTAATATTTGGATACATTTATTATCTGACAATAATAAAATTGTAGGCGGATATATATTTAGTGTTGATTATTTAAAACAAAAAATAATAGACTTAAAAAAAGAGGATAAATTAAAGCTTGTAATGGGTGGAGATTTTAATGCTAGTCAAATGGCACTAATACCTAGAACAGAATTATTTTAAATCATAAAATACAGAAAATTTTCTAAAATTATCACCTCCAACAGCGGACCCTACGAGTTTTCTTTTTCTATATTCAAATTCATTCTTAGCTTTTTTATACTGCTCTCTCAACTTATCGTTAGCTAAGTAGTTTAAAAATTCTCTCTCAGGTATAATACCTTTCTTATCGCTATAAGCCTCTGAAAGCCCTGAAACAGAATATGAAGCTAAGTGTGAGTTAAGAGCATTTTTTGTTAAATTATTTATTTCTTGAATGCTAGGGCCTCTACCATTTTTACGCAACTCTTTTAAATATGTTGTTGCAATATAATTGTATGCTCCCCAGTAAGCTCTATTAAAGTCTTTTTGATTCCCATTATAAAACGCATTTCTTAAAGTCCTATAAAATGGGGTCCTATCAGTGGCTCCATAAGCAAGTGGATTGTCTTTATAACCGTTTTCAGCTTTCCATCTTCTGGAATATGTACGAAACTCTTGATTTTTCTTGTACAATTTATCATTCTTAAATCCTAAACCAAAAGGCTCTTGAAAAACTTTACGATATTGTGCGTACAAAACAACTGTTTCACTTAAAAAATCATCCATAGCCTGACCCACAAATTTCCTTTTGTTTGACAACCCTAAAGCTGGGAGGAACACATGAGCAAAATTAGTTGAAGCTGATATTAAATTTCTAGCTACCGCTGTTCCATATATTGGGTTGAACGAGCTTGCCATCATCTGTTCATTTAAGCCAAGCCAAGCAAATTTATCCTTATCAGAGTACATATTAGGACCATAAGGATTTAATGCATCTGAACCTAATTGTAAAAATTCTGAACGCCATAAATATGAGGCAATTTTCTCTATTTCTCCTTCGTTTTCTACAGGATTTTTAGTATCAAATAACTGGTCATACATCCACCATAATGCAAATCCTGTAGCTGCATTTCCTACTGTCGCTCTAGCTAAAGGAGCTATATTACCATGATTATATATTGGTTTTAAATGATTTTGATACATATCAAAAGTTGTAGAATATGCCATTCTATAGAAAAGAGACATTGGTTTTACATATCTATTATTCATCCAACTAGGTAACAGTTGTGCGCCAGTCCCTCCAGATGTTGAAACATGAGAATAGTGAGAAACTTTAGCTCTAATATAATCCATCTTCCCTGTCATGTCAGCATCAGCTAAACCATCTTGTATTCTTCTAAAATTATCTTTATCAAATAAAAAATCTATCTCATCATCTGCTAGTTTAAATACATTTTTCCAAAATTCTTTAATTTGTTTTTTATTACCTTTTTGAAGAAGATTTTTTCTACCATGAGCCTTATCAAGCTGAAGTTCAAATGTCATTAAACCAGCCTGCACTTGTGCTACACGCCCCCAACCTTCAGTTTTAGTCATCAGGTTTATATCAAATAATTTTTCCATACTAAACTCGCCAAGATTAAAAGGTAACTTAACTGCTTTATCTTGAAGAGCTAATGTTTTTGTTTGGTATGTTGTGAATCCTTGTCTTCTAGCATCACTCATTAGAGAGCCATAATTATTATATAGCCTTAAAAATGCTTTTGCTGTTGTTATAGTTCCAAAAGTTCCCATACTTCTTGGTATAGTTATAAGTAGATTTTTAATACCTGAAGTTGGAGAAGATAGTCCAGAAGCTGCTGATAGTGTAGCTGTTGTAGATAAAAAATTAATCACAGAATTTGACTCATTGCTAAGACCTAACAGGTCATCAAGATGTTTCCCAACATATTTTGCCTGTTTATTAGATGAATTTTGCATATCATATAAATAAGATTTTGCGCCACCAGATATTTTATATTTTGTTCCAAAGTTTGTAAACTCAGGGAAGTATTTAGTTGTTGATAAAAATTTAGAAGATACAGTTGTGTATCTATCCATAACACTTTTATAATCTTCTACATAAGTTTTTACTTTTTTCGTCTTCTTCCCTCTAAATTTCTTATCTATAAAGCTAGCCTCAATCTCTGTTTCATAATCAAGAAGTATTCCTCTTTTTTTGAAATGATTATTTACAACACGTGCTGGATTGTAAGTCATAATATTGAACGCTTCTTCTTTAATCTCCCTCAACAGCTCTGCATCTTTTAAATTTTTCTCATATTCTGCTTGCCATTTATCAGGCGTCTCATTTTTATTAAATTTATCAGATGCTAATTCTTTAGCTCTAGATTTAAGCCTTTTGTTTGCTATTTTAACTATAACTGGACTGCTTGTGCCATTTTTTTGAATATCAAACAACACTTCCCTACTAACCGCTCTAGTCATATAATTTTTAATATATTTCTCATCAAATTCTTCTAAAAACTCTTCATACTGAAATTTTGTTGACTTTGCTTTTACTTCAGCTTTTGTTCTGTCCCAATAATAGTCAGTCATCTGCTTATGGTATTGTCTGGCAACTATATGCTTCTTAGTGAAGCTGTCAAGGTCGTCAAATCCTACATCATTCATATTCCATAATTTGCCAGTCTTCTCGTTAATTAAATCAAAGGCTTCAATAGCTTTTCTTTGCTCTGCTGTTAGAGGCCTACCTTTTTGGTTTCTCATTTCTTTTTCTAAAAGATTTAGATTATCTATATCTTTGCCCATGATTCTAGCAATTTCAAATACATTATCATCTCCAAAGGCTTTATCTCTTGTGTAAGTAACATCGAAATCTAATAACTTATCAGCTAAAGCTTGTGAAGATTTTCCTCCCTTAGATAATACATAATAAACTGGAGCATATAATTTTCTTGCTCCAAATCTAGGTATTTTTTCATCTGCTATATCTCTTAATGCAGGGCTATCGAAATTAGCATCAACTACGGTCTCGTATTTATCAAAAAATTGTTTAACCATGTCTGCTGTCTTTTGGCTCGATATATTATTTATATCCCCATCCTTTACACCCATAGATTGTAAAAGTTCTACTGATTCCGATGCTGGTATTTGTTTTTTCTTTCTTAAGGATTGCAAGTCATCTTTAACAGATGCCAATTCATCGGTATCTAATAGATTTACATTAAAACATTGACCTTTTGCCATTTATATTCCTTTAATTATATTAGTTGCAATCTAGCTTTTTAGCAAGCCTAGAAAGGACTCCAATATCTACACTCTTATCTGTTAAACTAATTCTTTTCATATTTTTAATATCTGAATCTGTCATTCCAGCACTTTTAAGTAGAGCTTTTAAATTCTTTTCATACTTAACTTTACCAAGGGCTTTCCTTGATATATTCCCACTTTTACCACCAACCATTAATATTTTTACTTTTGCTTGTAAAGTTTTTAGATTATCCTCTGAATTTTTACTTAATGAGGCCTTACCATATGGGTCAACATCTAGAGGTTTTAACTTCTCATCTATGTTTAGATTTATTAAGCCTTTACCCCCAGATACTTTATCTAAATTTAATTTATTTATAAGGCTATTAATAGCTTCTGGCATTATAGCTTTAGGTGCGCCAGAAACTGGGACCTTTTCTAGATTTCCAGCTTTAGCAAATTGTTCTGTAACCCTAGCTGAACCTTCAGAAAATGCTCTATACATTCCCTCTAAAACATCTTCATGTATTTTAATATCATAGTTTAATTGTTTTGGGTCTGTTATCAAATCCCCTTTAGCATTAAAGGCAATAAATCCATCCTTATCAGAAGCTCTTTTTAATAGTTCTATTTTTTCAAAACCTTTTTTTAATCTGTAGATAGATATTCCTTCAGGTTCCTCTAAATTATCTTTACTTAAAAAATATTTTTCTAGCTGTGCATCGGTCATATTCTCAAGCTGCTTAGATGTTTTTCCATCAAATATTAAACCTTGATATTCATTTTGCAGTTCTTTAAAATCTTTCTTGGCCTTACCAACAGGAGCGCCACCCTTACTCTTTAACCCAGCAACATATGACGCTTGCGTATCAGTTAATGTTACTTTTTTATGCCCCAAACCAAACTCATCGACTAAAGCAAATTGGTCACTTGTTGCGCCATATTTATTATATACATATGTTGAAAAACCTTTTCTAAAATTTTTAGCATTTACTTTAACTTTATCATCACCAAATATAGCATTACTTAATGAACGAACAGTATTATTTGATATTGAAACATTCTCTGGGACTTTATTACCATTTTTGTCATACACAAACTTTCTCCCATCCTTTTTAAAACTTTTAGCAAAAAATAATATATCATACTTTTTACCAGTTGCTGCTATTACCTTATGTTTAGCCTTCTTAACAAGGCCTAACACTTTTTGCATAACAGTTTTTGTAGTTCTTTTTCCTATGTCTCCAGATGTTGATTGTGTGTCAGACCAATCAACCTGCTTTCTAACTCCCCCTGCTTTCCCCATCTTTATATCTAAACCGCCACCGCCTTTGGCTTGACTAGCCTGCATTCCAACACCTTCACCTGTAAGACCTATATCCGCTCTCGGTTTCGACTCTCCAAATACTTTTTCCCCAAAACCTTTTAAATTAACACTTAAAACATCTTTCCTCTGCAAGAATCGATAAAATATTCCCAATCCACCTTTTTTAGATGCATTTAACTTTTCAGCGAAACGTGCTAATATTGTTTCATCCATTTTAGTTATTTTTGAATTGATTGAGTTGTCAATCAAATATTCAGCTAATTCAATACCTACTTTAGCATAGGCTGCTCTGGTAGGTTTTATTAAAAGTTTTCTAGTTTTAGCTTGTGCGCCACCACCTTTTTTTCCAGTCATTTCAGGAAGCTCAGATGTGATAAATGTTTTAACTATTTGATAATTAGATGTAATAATCTTTTTTTGATTAGGGGAGTAGTTATCGCTTTTATTTATCTCTATAATTTTATTATCAATAGCATCGCTTACATCTATAATTTCCTTATACGAAGCCGATAAAGCCAAATCATCCTTATCAGTAGCTTCTTTCATTTTGTTTTTTAAAACATCTCTTGAACGATTTAGTGTAATAAGGTCTTTTTCATTAGCATCTAAATCTACCTCTGCTTTAGTAAGAACCTGTTTTGTCTTAACATCAAACTGTTCATCTAATTTATCTAAAGCTCTTTGGTTGATTGATTGTTCATCTAAATCTGGAAATTCTGTTTTGTAAAAATCACGAACATCTCTAATAGGTATATCTTTCACCTTATTGTCTGCACCCATAAGAGGTATTGTTTCTACCCCCATATCATCTAATTGCATTAGACGACTTGTAATTTGGTCTCTTATATCTCCTTTTTTAATATCCAATGATTCAATAATGTTTTTATGTCCATTTCGCATCCAATTATCAAGCGCTTCAACATCATCAAAATAACCGCTATAACCTGCTTCATCTAGATAATTTCTAACCTTTGCAAACACTTCCATTTTTTTATCAAAAAAGTTTAATACTTCTTTCGGGTTATCTAAATTCATTTCCTTATTCGTTCTTTTGAAAGCTTCTATATCTTCTAATATTTCTTGATATAATTTAAATTCATCAGTTTCTTCAAATAATTGTCTAGCTTTTCCTACATCCCCAAGTGCGTCAGACATAGCATTATCTGTAGCAGTAGCCTCAACCTTACTATCAGCTTGGTCTTTTACTTTATTAACGATATTATCATGCGCCCTTTGTTCTACTTCTTGTTCTTTTAATTTTTGATTATATTTACGATTATACTCTTTATTAGCTTTTTCTATAGGCTCTTTAACTAATCCTTCAAAACCTCTACCCGCTAACCTTGTTGCTCCAGCGAAACCTCCCATTGTAATAAAACTTGCAGCAAGTTCTTCAAAAGACTTCATTTGCCCATAAGCTACAGCAGTACCCGCAACATCTCCAGCTGTAAGCCCAACAACTTCACTAGCATATTGAGAAATATTCCCAGTATATTTAGTTGCATTTTTTAATTGGAATAGCCTTCCTTGGCTTGCTCCTGTGAGCTTTTTCTGCATTTCCATATTATCTATAGTCTTTAATAGTTTAGCATGTTTTGCTGCTAAAAAAGGTCTTGCAGAACCTCCCAGTACCCCCATAATTCCTCCATGTACAATACCAGCAAAAGTTTCTTTTTTGATTTCACTTGGAGATAAAGGTTCAGGATAATTTTCAGGGTCTCTCATATGCATGGTTCTAGCAAACATATTAGCTTTAGCTCCCTCGTAAGGGACATACATCATTTCACTTCCAATAATATTAGTTATAGCGGACTGAGCTGTGCTTGGTTTTATTTTAGGGGCAACTTTAAGAACTCCTTTAGTAAGATAGTTTACAACACCCTTACCTACACCTGTTTTCATTGCAGCTTTACCAAATACACTACCACCTACAAATAAGCTTAAAAAATCCATTGGCATACCAAATGCCATAATACCAGCAACACCTTCTTCCCATATAGATGGTTGTCTCTCTAATTTAAATTTAGCTTCACCTCTAATAAGGTCGTCTGTCATTCCTTGTAATGAACGACTATATGCTAATCTTGCTAGAAAAGAACTATCTTCGTCAATACCATATAGATTAAAATTATCCATAAAACTGTCTTCGTCAGTTCTTTGCATATATATATCTGCTGGGTCTACTTTTTTCGGAGGGGTATAGCCTGATTCTGGCCAGTCCTGTATGGGAACATCAGGATACTCTGTTCTGGCGATATAGTACACATCTTCATCAGATAAATACCTATATTCAGGGAATTGGTCTCTTAATTGTTGTATAGCACTTTGTGGGCTTACTGGCATATTAATTTTGCTTAGAAGTATCTAGGGTGTTTATAATTTTATTATATTGATTTAAAACAGTGTCGTACTGACTTTTTTTCTTATCATATTGTTTAATACTGTTCATTAAAAATAATGTCATTTTTTTGTTGGCACCGCCCCATCTTTTTTCAATCTCTTGTATTTTTTCTCTTAATTGCTTAATATTTTTCCCTGGTTCTGTAAATCTTGGAGGAAATCCTTCTGATAATCCAACTCCCGCTTTTTTTGCATCCTTTCTTTCGGAAGAAATTTGGTTTTGCAAATTTTCTATTTCTTTCATATCAGAATCATACAAATTCTTAAGAGAAATTAAATCTTGTGCATTTAAAACCTCTGAATCTTTACCAATCAAATTAGATAACTTTTTAATTTTTGACGTATGAGCTTTAATAAGGCTTGTATCTTCTATTTTAAAATTTTTCAATTCATCTGCTACTTTATTTACTTTATTTAATTTTTTTTCAGCAGCTTTTGGGTATTTAGTCATTCTTAATTTAACTCTTTCTGAGTCTTTATTTAAACTGGAAGAATCTTCTTCTGGCCTTTCAATATAGTCAGGAATACCATTATTATTTTTATCTACCATACCTTCAATTTGACCGTTACCCCCAACATCTTCTTGAAATTGAAAACCTTCTGG
>CEUI01047832.1_pt1 | contig 12925 bp, 24 predicted proteins | sample 531411 | NCBI WGS metagenome assembly CEUI01 (sample SAMEA2622841, study PRJEB7988) | marine metagenome | isolation source: saline water (ENVO:00002010), including
TAGGTTGGAGAATTAGTGCTGGTGCATTAACTAAATTGGAGGAAACAGATGAGAAAAAGTAAAATAAATATAAACACAGCAACATTAGATGAACTTGAAGATGAATGTATGTCAGTAATGGGAACACAATTTGGACATAATATGATTGGAATAATTTGTAATGTTGTTAAAGAAAGATTTAGTAAAAAAGATGCAGAAAGATTGTTTAATACATATCAATTATAAGGAGAAATAAATGGATAACATAACAAAACGCTGGACTAAAGTTGCTAAAGATATATTAGTAGGTAGAAAGATAGTAAAAGTAGCATACTTGACAAATAAAGAATGTAAAGATCATTTCGGATGGTATAAAAGACCTATAACATTTACTTTAGATAATGGTCTTATAGTTATAGCTCAAATGGATGACGAAGGAAATGATGGTGGAGTATTAATGGTAGAATATCCAGGAGAAACTGTAACATATGATGCTTATCCAGGAAAAGTTTTTCAAAAAACAGAAGTATTACCAGTACTACATGTGGAGGATTAAAATGAAACGTAAAGCTGAAATACAAGAAGCATTTAATGAATGCGTTATAACTACACAAGAAATGGAGCTTTTTGATGGTGAACCAGACTTATATATATGTCAAGGATGGCAAGAAGCACTTGTGTGGGTATTAGGTAGATCAAATTATAGACCTTATAATAAAAAGGAGATTAAAAATGGGTAAAATAGTAGATACAGCACAAAGTTTTTTAGATAATGGAGGAAAATCTTTAGGATACGATATAGGTAATTTGCCTGTATTGAATGATCTTGATGTCGTATTGCAATATGGAATATGGATATGGGAATATAATGGAATGACAGAAGAAGAGTATTATAGTATTGATCCTTTTGAAGGAAAAACATTATGAAAGATATAAAAGATAGTCTTAATTATTATTTAAAACAATGGAAGTATTGTAAAGATTGTGATAATTATGTTAAATTTAAGATTCACAAATGCAAGGAGAAATTAAATGAATGATTTTATTGAAATATATGATAATGCTTTATCTAAAGAATTATGTAAAGAAATTATTATACAGGCTGAAAAAGCAAGGCTATATAAGAATCCTAGACATAAATCTATACAAGATGATTATACTGTAATGATTCATCATTATTTAAAAGAAAATACATATATAGATCTTATGAATATAATACACAAAGCATATATAGATTATAAAGAAAAATACTGGATATTAGATAAAACCGCTTCACTTACTCCTCCATGTATAAAATACCATTTAGTCAAACCTGGAGGAGGATATCACGTGTATCATTGTGAAAATTCTGGATTCTTATCAAAAGAAAGAGTATTAGTCTATCATATATGTTTAAATACTTGTGATGACGAGGGAGAGTTAGACTTTTTGTATTATAAGAAAAAGTTATTTCCTAAAATAGGAAGATTGATAGTTTTCCCTGCATCCTTTACACATGTACATAGGGGGAATCCTATGAAAACAAAAGATAAGCATTATGTAACTGGATGGTATGAATATGCTTCCACTGGAAAGATTGGAGAAAATATAAAATACTACAAGGAGAAATAATGTTATCAAAAATTAAAAATATAATAGAAATTGAGTTACTAAATAAGGTTTTTGATTATCTAGAAACATCTACTAAACTAGATTGGGAAGATGGAGTCAAAACTACAAGAGGCTATTTAAAGGAATTGAAAAAAAACAATCAATTAAATTTAAATTTAGAATCAAATGCAGAAGTTGTAAAACTTGTTAAACCTATTATAAGTTCTCTAATTAATTCTAAAAAATTACGTAATAGATTTATTTTCAATATCCCTATAGACATTAAACATATCAACATTGTAAGATATAAAAAAGGAGATATTTATCCATATCATTGTGATAGTATTGGGAACAGTCTAAAAGCAGAAGATTATGTAAATATTGTTTTTACAATACCTATTAATGATAATTATGAAGGAGGAGAATTTTCTGTAATTGATTTTACAAATGATAGCAAAACTTCTAGTGAGAAAGTTAAACAAGGGGATATATTAATAGTTAGGCCTTGGACACTACATCAAGTATCAAAAATAACAAAAGGAACTAGATATGCTATAATTGCCAGAGGTTTAATTCCATGCCCAGAGGATAAAATGCCTTTATTTGGATTGATATATCATGCAAGTAAATCAATTGAAAAAATAAAAGATAGAGATCTAAGAATTAAATTAAAAAACTACATAAACGGCATCTACACATTTGCGACAAAAGAGTATGCTAATAAATTATAGGAGAAAAAATGAACAAAATATCTGAAAATCAAAGAAAGTATATGGCGAGAAGAATCAATGAAGAATTTGATAACGCTGTATCATTAATTAAACAAAAAGAAGCAGTAAAAATACAGAAAATTACCTCAAAAGCTGAAGATACTTATAAGAAAACTTTAGGTATAAGCAAGCAAGTGAATAGATTTATTAAAGCTGAAGAAGAATTAAAAGCAGCAAAACAAGAATGTGAAGATATAGTTAATGCCATGGAATCTCACACACCTACATCAGATAAAATGAAAAGACAGTATAGTTTTTCTGGTTATAATGGATCTATAAGTATATATGATTCAGGTAGTATGAAAAAATATATCACAATGAGATGTACTGATTTAGCTTTAAAGAACTTTGGTGATACTAAAGAAGGTGCTGAAATGAATAAACTTGAAGAAAGAAGAAAAAGAGCTGTGGATTATATTTACGGTTTAACTAGAACTAATGACATAGCTGTTGGTTTGAATAAAATACTAAAAGGAACTTCAATTAACCTTCAATTAGGAGAATAATATGGAAATATCTAAAGAATTGTGGGAGAAATTTAGATGGCTGGAAGAAAATGGAAATTTTAGACCAATAAAGAATCGTCTTCTAAATGATGTTCCTAATAGAAGCTTTAAAGAAAAATATTTTGATGGTAATGGTATATCTAGAGAAGAATGGAAATATATAGTTGATAATTATGATACTTTAAAAACTAAATACGAGGAGAAATAAAATGGAATTAAGAACTGATTTTGTAGATATTAAAGGATTAGAGTTTAATGATCCGAAATGGACTGAAGGATGGCATCATAATAGAAAAATCACAAGAATTAACAAGGGCATATCTTTAAAAGCTTTTGGTACATTCTTGCAAGATAGAGGATATACACATATAACTTTAGAATACGAAGGATCTGGTGATTCTGGTGATGCTTTTTGTTCTGAAGGCTTTAAATCAAAAAAAGATTTTGAAGCTAGAGGTGGTGATTATGGTCATGGTGAGAGAATTGGTGGATGGTATGGAAACGATGATATAGAAAAAGGCACTAGATATCAAAAGGAATTATGTGATTTATTTAAAACTTATAAAGAATATAATCCTAACGCTCAACTTGGAGATTCTGATAGTGATTTATCTGGAATATTAGTATCAATGATAGATTATGATTGGTATAACAATGATGGTGGCCAAGGTGAGGTTATATGGGATCTTAAGAAAGAAACTATAGTAGTAGAAGGTGAACAAAATTACCAAGGACAATATGAATGCAAAGAAACATATTCTCTCAATGGTAAAGAGCCTAAAACTAGATATAAAGATATAAGATGAAGTCATATAATCATTGCAAATCAAGTGTAAAGTATTTTGGTGGGAATGAAGATGATTATTATGATATCCATTCTTGGTTTGATCGTAGTAAAAACTATTATGGAGATATAAGGCATCGTGCTTTAAGGCATCATACACAAGGCATTGAAGAATGTGAGTACATATTTGGATATTCAATAAAGAACTCTGATGGTAAAGAAATACCAGTACGCTCAATTGCAGAGCAACATATAAGAGAGGATCTAGGATTTATTCCAAGTGTACAAGATTGGCTTAAAGAAATAGTACCAAAACCTTGGATGAGTAGTACTAAAAAGGTAGTAAAAAAGATGAATTTGATGTAAATTATAAGGCTATAATTCGGTGAAAATAAGGAGAATAAATGAAAGAAACAACAATAGATCGGTCTACTGCAAGTTCTAGAGATTTAAGTTCTAGAGATGCAAGTTCTAGAGTTCCTAAACTTAATGACAAAAGTAATGATAGAAGAAAAGATGAATGGAAATCTGAAAGAATAAATGAACTAGCTAAAGCACTATCTAATGCTCAGGCTGAAATGGATGGAGCTGTAGCAGATAGCACCAATCCTTTCTTCAATAGTTCGTATGCAGATCTTCATACTTGCATAAAATCTTCATTTCCTTTCTTAAGCAAATATGGGTTAGCAGTAACACAAGGAACAGAATGGAGCGATGATAATTTCTACATAACTACAACATTAATACATGAATCTGGTCAATGGATGCGTTCAAAAATTAAAATGCCTGCTGAACCAAATCCTCAGAAAATAGGATCTGTAATAACCTATGGGAGAAGATATGGTTTATCGGCAATGGTAGGAATTGCTCAACATGATGATGACGCAAATAGTGTTTCGAAACAATAAACAGGAGATAATATGGCAATAAAAACAATGTCAGCTTCAACAGGAGGTTCTAAGTTTTCAGAAGGATGGCACGAATTATCAGTGTCTAAAGCTGAATATGGAACTTACGAGAATGGTGATAAAAGTAAAAAATATATAGACGTGTGGTTTCAGGATATGCCTGAAAATATGAATATGCGTGTATATGAGACATTTAATAAGAAAGATAATACTGAATTTAAAATAGCAAATTTATTTAAGTTTGCTAATGCAGGTATTGTTGGAGTGTTAAATGATCCTAATGGTAAACATCCTCTTATTCAATATGATGATGAGGCTAGTGGTCTTGTGGATAAAGTTGTTAATGTTTATTTCTACAAGGAAACTAAAACAGGGAATGGTTATACTAGAGTATTTGATGATATAGCTCCTATTCCACAAGAAGGTGAACATCTAACATTTACTAGTGAAGAAGTTGCTGGTATCAAAAAAGGTGTAGAAGAACGATGTAAAAAAGTATTATCAGGCAACTTTGGTTCTGCAAAAACAGAATCAAGTGAAGCTTCAATACCTTGGTAATAAACCTATAACACAAATTAAGAGAGTCAATAACTGGTCCTGTAAGTCCAGAAGCGTTCGGTACGTGAGGCAAAGGAATATGTGAGGCTCTCTTAATAACTTAAAGGAGAATTTATGAAAGCAGCAGTTATTACAGTAAAAATACATCTTAAAGCATTTCTTAATTTTCAGTATAAACATAGATTGAAATTTAAGACACATGAAATACAAGATTTATCAGCAAGAGGTAAGGAAAGATTTGGCAGAATAATAGGTTCAACTGAAACATATACTAGATGTTTTAGACAATTAAGAGAAGATGGATTATATACAGTAGAAAAACTTAAATCTCCTAATTCTAATGAAGCAATGTGGCAGGTAACTGAAGTTAAGGAGGTTTTATGATAAAAGAATATGCATTTGGTTTAGCGAATAGACATCATTTTGGAGATATAAGTGATATAGAAAAATATGCAGGTATGGCACAAGATACATTTATGTCTTTATGGGACTATGACAGCCATGTAATTGATTTTGTTAAGGAACATAAAACATTATCATCATATGATGGTATGTTATATATGCCTGATGAATTTATACTTGATGTCGATGGAACTAATCCAGGTAAGGCCCAAGATAAAGCAATAGGTTTAACTATATTGCTAGATGATATGTGTGTTCCATACAGAATATACTTTTCAGGAACAGGATTTCATTTAGGAATTCCAGGTGATGCATTTAGATGGAAGCCTTGCCCAGATTTACATTTAAAAGTTAAAGATGAATTGAAAGCTAAAGGTGTATATGAATATGCTGATTCTTCAGTTTCAGATAAGACAAGGATTATAAGAGTAGTAAATACTTTAAATAGTAAGTCTAAACTATGGAAAATTCCATTAGATTCTGGTGAATTGCATTGGACTATTGATAAAATACAGGAATTAGCTAAAACTAAAAGAGCTACTCCTAAATGGACGACATTGGAATGTGAACCAGTATTTGATGTATTAGAAAGAAAAGGGAAGGGTAGTGATAAAGTATTTGAAACAGTATCTTTAGGTAGAACGCCTGATCCTGTATGGTATCCATGTATACAATCTATGATGGATGGTAGTCCTCAAGGATCAAGACATCAAATAGCATTGCGTATTGCTGCTTTCTTAAGATGGAGATACCCTGAACATGTAGTTAGATTAGTAATGGAGGATTGGAGGCAAAGAGTAGATTTAGGAACCCATCCTTTCACTAAATCTGAAATGGATAAAATAGTTAGCGATTGTTATGATGGACATAATGGAAATGGATATAATTATGGATGCAGCGATGTTCATATGGACAACTATTGTCAGTCTACTTGCAGATTGTATAAATCTAAAGTATCTCAAAACACTATGGATGCTGAAACTATGGAAAAAGAAGTGGTTGAATTTCTAAACAGAAATCATGATCCTATAGATATAGGTGCTCCATATGGTCAGAAGTTTCCAGTATACCCTGGTGAAGTAGTTATATTACAAGCTCCACCTAAATCTATGAAAACAATGTTATTGCAGAATCTGGTAAACAGATTTAAACGTAGTACATATTTCATAGAAATGGAAATGAGTCCAAGGCAAATGTGGATGAGATTTGTCATGATTGAAAATAAATGGAGTGAAGAAGAATTGAGACAATATTACAGTCAATATTCTAATGGTATTAGTAAGAATTTTAATTGGCTAACAGTTGATTATAGTAGCTGTTATCCTCAAGAGTTACATAAAAGAATACTAATGCTTCCTAATAAACCAGAGATCATTGTTGTTGATCATATGGGATTATTTAAAAGTAAACAAAGAGATAATAACATGAAAGTAGAAGAAGTTTCTCAAGCTCTTATGGAACTAGCAGTGCAAAATAACATTATTGTATTTGCTGTTTCTGAGATAACAAAATCAGCTTTTGCAGATGGGATGAATATAGCATCATCAAAAGGTAGTTTTAGAGTTGCATATAATGCTAACAAAGTATTATCACTAACTCCTTATAAAGATGATGATAATTTAATTAAATCGTTACATCTTGAATGCACAGCTAATAGAGAAAGAGAAACTTTAGATGTTCATTTACCAGTAAATGATACTTTAATAGGATAAACTTAAAGGAGAAAAAATGAATCCATATCAAGAAATAAGAAAAGTACCATTAGATTTTAATGGAATTAAATCGGCTGCTTATGCCGTACAAAGACTCGATGAAGAAAAAGGATGGAAAGAAGCTGGAGTAGTAGGAGAAAGTTATATGCTTTTACCTAACGAAGAAGTAAAAGAAATAGCTGATGATATAGTAGATAGTGCAGCAATAGATTTTGAAGTAGATAAAGAATTCTTCAATGGCAAAAACTATATGCTATCATACAAAGCTATTGATTCTGTAAACACAGTAGACCCAGATGCGAATGATGCTGATATAGATAAACTGAATCTAGGAATACAATTTTGGAATAGTTATGATGGCTCAAGATCATTTGGATTTTCATTAATGCTTTATAGATTAATATGTACAAATGGAATGATGAGTAAGCAGTTCTTACAAAATTATAGATTCAGACACACTCCTGGTTCTGAGGATTGGAATAAACAATTAGAAGCTATGGTGCATACTATAAACATATCTCAAGATGGTGATAATGATGGATTGAATAACCTTGTAAAAGGTATTAGAGCTTTAAATGATTATAGAATAACTTCAAAGAATTTAGGTAAAATTAGGCACAATCACCTTAAAGAGATACCAACGGGTACATGGGGTGAAATAACTGATAGATTTCTAGATCCTGAAGGCGAATATTATTCAGATAATAATGGTTGGGGTTTGCTTAATTCAGCTACTGATATATTGTGGCATAAAGAAAAACCAACACTTGCATCATATAATCACAACTCTATGATAGTTGATGGCTTAATAAACGCAGTTTGTTAATGAATTGCTGGGAATGTAAATATCAACAAAGAGGAGGTGATGTCTTTCTTGGATATTGCCGATACTGGGAGCAGTTAGGTGAAGAAAAAAAAGAGATTCCTCCTCACATAGTAGATAAAGGATGTAATTTTTATGAAAAAATATAAAATGATGCAATGCTTACAGTGTGGATCATTCCTTGCTGCAATAGCATGTCAGTTTGGATGTCCACATTGTGGCTTTAAAGATGGCTGAAGTATAGATTCATCTCAGGTAGAGATAATTAAGGAGATAAAAAATGACTCAAATGGAAATGAAGAAACTGATAGATCAAATATTCACAAAGATTCAAGGAACAAGAGAAGAAGGGCAGAAAGAATACGCAAGAGAGAAAAAGAACGCATTTGCTAACTTTGAAAGAATAGGTAATAATTTAAGCATTGATAGGCAAAAAGTATTATTAGTATATTTACTAAAGCATATTGATGGAATATGTTCATATGTAGATGGACATAAAAGCCAAAGAGAAAATGTAAGAGGACGAATCACAGATGCTATTGTGTATTTATGCTTATTATGGGGCATGATAGATGAGAGTAACTGAATATTTCCACTTTATTACAAGGCAAGACATAGGTATAGCTAATAGAGAAAAGTCGTCAGATTATACGCATTTTACGCCTTGGACACATCATAAAAGAGAAAGATATTTGTATCAATGTATGATACGAGGTAAAAAACCAGTAAAATAAAGGAGAAAAAATGTTTACAAAAAAACCTAAAGAAGAAGTAAAAGAAGTAGCTGTAGAAAAACCTAAAAAAGATGAACCAAGTGTTGATAAAAAGATTCAAGACTTAGTCAACGATATCTATTTTATACAAAAGGATGTGAAATGGTTATGTGGTAAAATGGAAATTGTTTTAGGAAGAATGGGGTTGGATAAATGAATGAAAAACCAAAAGTTCAAGATCTAATTGAAAAAATAAGGGAATTTAATAATGACTATATATTTCATGCCACCTCTGTTTTTAATGAAAAAGAATGCAATAGTATCATAGATCAATTTGAAAAACTGCATAAACAAAATAAAACAAAAGAAGGTAAATCTAGAGCAGGTGTTGATAAGATAGTTAAAAACAGCTATGATATATATGAATATCCTGATTTCAAAGGATTAGATAGATCCTTTCATGAAAAGATTTATTGGAATCTTTCATATTACCTTCATTATGTAGGATATCTTGGAGCACAATTTATAGGAATTAGTACGAAAGATTTTCTTAATTGTGATAAAGAGGGTATTTTAGAAACATCTAAAGAGAGGATCGCTTCATATATTAGATGGGAAAATATATGCTTCAGGAAATATCTAGCAAATAAAGGAGGATATCATTTCCCTCATCATGACCGTGGGATAGGAAGCAATAGAATGCTATCTTCAATTATATATTTAAACAGTTGTGAAAATGGAGGTGATACTGAATTTCCTATTATAGGAAGAAGATATAAGCCTGTTCAAGGAAACATGTTAATATTTCCGTCTTATTTTACTCACAATCATTTTTCTCACAAAAGTAAAGAAGATAGATATGTAGCAGTTATACATATTAGAGAAACAGTTGAATTAAAGGATGCAATTATTTATAATAATAAAGGAGTTTTTACAAATGACAAAAAGAAAGCCAACGATGAAGGAAGTAAAAATAGCAATTGATAACATTATAATACATATGTCAAATATGCAAAGAGAATTATCACGTATAGATTCAGCTGTTGCTAGTTATGTGGAATTTAAAGGTGATGAGAAAGAGTGGCCTAAATGGCTAGAAAAAAAGATGAAGGAGATAGAGAATGAACGACAATCAACTGAAAGCAGCGTTGAAGGAAATAAAAAAGCTGAGCAATAGATATAATTCTTTATGGAAAGAATATCAATTGTTAAAAAAGTACAATCAGGAATTGGAAGAAAAGATTGTAAAGCTTAAAAAACCTACACTAAATAAATCTAAGTGTGAGGAAATATCTCAAGAAGCAGATGAAGCAATGAAGAGATATACTGAAAAATTAAAAAAGGAGAACGAAAAATATGCCAAGCAAAAACAAGGCCAGAGGAAACAGATTGGAAAGATTAGTAGTGAATCAAGCAAAAGAGTTGGGGATCAAAGCAGTTCGAGCATATGCAAGTAACGGACTATCTTTAGGTGAAGCAGAAGATGTTGATGTTAAGATAGGTGAATTTAAAGGACAATGTAAAATGAGAAAGAAAATTGCTACCTTTATGAAGCCTCCAGAAAGTTGCGACATAGCATTAATTAAAGAAGATAGAGAAGATACTTTAGTGGTCATGAGGTATAACACATTTCTTAATATGATGCTTAGAGAAATGGGGGTATTATGAGTCCATATGCAGTGCAAATAGCGTATTTAAAGTCTTTAATAATAATACTAGAATCAATGGATGAATCAGAAGAAGATGTTCATGTAAGTATTGGAGTATTAAATGAAGTTAAAACAAATATGGGTAAGTTAATTAAAACACTTCAAGAGATAGGTTAATTAATATTCAAATTGGGAGCTATAGAAATATGGCTCCCTCTATCTTTTAGAAACTGCCTTCTCTCTATGGGCCTCAAGATATTGTAAAGCTTCTAATAAATCTGGAGGCAATACATCTTTAGCTACTTCCTGCGATTTCTTTTTAAGCTCTCTGCTTTCTGCTGTAGGATATAAACCTAATTCATATTGCAATGCTGATCCAAATTTACCTTCCCTTAACATTGGAAGAGTTCTGTAATAACCTCTTCCCAACTGAACATTTAAAGTACGCATTAATTCATATACTTTTTTATCACCTGATTTTAATGAATAATCTTCATAACCTATGAGCATTTTTTCCATAGTCTCATTATCCATGTCAATAAAGTTAAGTATATTGCCTACTGCTAATGCATCAGATATAACTGGAGCACCTATAAAAGGAAGACCTGTAGCAACACCTTTGCCATAATATGCTTTCTTAATATCTTCGTCATCACCTGTGAACAACACTGCAAGTTTCTTAAATTTTTCAGCCATATCATGCTCAACTACATTACTGAAATCAACACCAGTGATAGCAGAAGCTATTACAGGCGCCATTCCATAAACCATTGCCATTGAATATGCTTTCCTAGCTCTATCACCTAATATTTCTCCTGCCATAATATCATCTTTTGCATTTCTTGCTAAGTCAATATTATGTTCAAAGAATTTTATTCCATAATGCTGGAATTGTCCCAAAAGTCTACCCGCTGGATGAGTTATCCAAGATGCTTTACCTAAATCTGTATAGTCAAAATGAAGAAGAGTTGTTTTTCTTAATGCATAATTTTTAGATAAATGCTTTATATGATTATCGATTTGCAATTCAGACCATTTTTTAGTATCTCTTAATCTTTGCTTAAAATGAGTTGAGTTATCTAACCTATCATACATCTCTCCAAATGCTAATTTAAACGTAGTCTTTCTATTAAAATTTTCCACTTTACCCATGATAACACCACTTTTCCCAGATAAGGTAGTTATTTTCTGATGTATAGGTGAAAACCAAGAAGGTTTTTTGAACTCAGCAGTTTCATTATCTGTTATCTTGATTTTAGAAGTAAAGCTTCCACCTTTAAACCTCGCCTCTATTAATTCAGGGGGAGCGTTTTCAGCAAACAAAAATCCCGCTTCTTCCATTAATTCATCGACATATAAACTTAATTTCCTACCACTAACATCAGTACGTTGCTCGTAAAACTTTTTATTATTTAATAGAACTTGCGGTGAAAACTGTACAATATTTAATAAACCTTGAACAGAATTTTTAAATGGAGATCTAAGATTAAATCCTAATTTAGATGTAAATTCCAAAGCTAATAATGATTTCATCATTAATTCAGCAGTCTCATTTTCCATTCCATAGCTACCTTTCATGCGGGAATTCATATCTTTCATCATTTCAACAGTAGCTCTAGCATAATTATCCATAGGTTTTCCTGATTTAAATAATTCTCTTGCAGCAACTAAAGATTCTCTTGTATACTGATCTGCATGAGCCATCATATTAAATCTATCTATCTCATCTACATATCTTTTAACTGTAGTAAAAAAGTTTCTTGAATATTCTTTAGTGACATCAACCCCTTCGCCTAAATCTAACTTCTCCCTACTTTTAGCTCTTCCAGTAACAAAACCTTTTAACTGATCCATCGCATCATCAACTGCTGTTTTATTTCCTTCAAATTCTTTAGCTAAAGTGTCTGATACTCTCTGCATATGAGGCATAAGATCTTGTAGAAAATCTTTATTTAATACTCTTCTATAATGAGGGAAATAACCTCTTTGTTTATCAGGAGTTATTTTTGTTATAATACCATCTACAATTTTGTCTACAACAGCATCGTCATACTTATCCCTCATACTTGCTTTTAGTGATTTACCATAAGCATTAACCCCTTTTATTAAAGTATCGTACATATTGTCCATTAAAACAACATATTCTGCTACTGCATTACGCATGGGTTCAGATTTTATTTTATCACTTAAAACAATATTTAATGCTTTTTTCTTTTCTGCTTCAAACTGAGGTCTAGATATTCTTTTCTTTTCAAGCTCTTTATATTTCAACCTCCATTTATCTAAAGCTTCTGCTTCAAGTTTAGGTAATGTCTTCTCTATAGTTTTAACCATTTCATTGAATACTTTACCTTCGCCATTTGTATAAAATCTATGCTCTGCCTCTAAAGCTGCTGTTAAATTGTTTTTATCTACTTGCAGATTACTTTGAGCAGCCTTAACAGATAATTCTTCTACTTGTTTATCAAATTGATTAGCAAGTTTAATTGCTTTTCTAAGTCTTCTTTTAGCGCTCATGTTAGGAAACATCT
>CEUI01063228.1_pt1 | contig 12915 bp, 6 predicted proteins | sample 531411 | NCBI WGS metagenome assembly CEUI01 (sample SAMEA2622841, study PRJEB7988) | marine metagenome | isolation source: saline water (ENVO:00002010), including
TATAGCTCCCCACTCGGGGTTGCCAGCACGATAACCAGTATATAATCCTATCCCTGTTTCTCCCGTATCCCCCGCTGGACTAGCTCCTTCGCTTCCTTGAGAGCCTTGACTGCCTTTGTTTCCACCATCGCCACCGTCCCCTACAGCCCCTTTAGGGCCTGCACCTCCCCCAGCCCCGGCTGACCCTTGACTACCTTGGGAACCTTGACTGCCTTGCATTCCGTAACCGCCTATCGTTCCTTTTTGACCTTTATCGCCCGCTAGTTCTGGATCTCCATATAATACGGTACCTTTTGAGCCCTTTGCACCTTTGGTTCCATGAAAACTCACTGTGTTGTCTCCTGATACTGCATATGTCCATTCTGTACAATTAAAACTATAAGGAGGAATGAGTTGATCTCCGGGCAAAAGAAAACTTGTTTCAAAAGGAATATAAGTGTCTGGAAAATAATCATAGTAAGGTATTAGCGTTCCCTTCTTTGAATAATCCACCCTCTTTCTGGCGTCCATGTTTAAGTCTACATAATCAACTACTTCACCATCTCCAAGATTTGAATCATCTGGCTGCATTGACGTACTAACTCTTACAGCTAAAATTTCATCATCAATATTATACTCTGGACATATCCTTTGGGTTTTTTCATCCGTTATAAATAAATGATCTGGTTTCATAACGTAAACCGGATTATTTTCTGGGTGATCAACGAAAACACATTTTAAAAATTTTCCTTTGTTCGAATAATATGCAGCTAAGTTTCCAGTTTCTGTATCATAATCAAGATAATCGCTATAAGGTGCTGTATTTTTTATAGCACTACCCCAAGTACCTCCAGCGCCAGCAAATGTCATAAGCGGTGGAATTGGACCTTCATTTCCATCAACGTTATTAATGTAAACAGGTGGGTCTACATCATAATTTCCACTCATAATAGATCCATCAAATTCACGACTGTCAGAAACTTTCCCGCCTATAGATGGAGAAGTAAAAGAAGAACTAAGATCGTTCCACTTTACGGCATTTCTTAAATGATATGCTAATCCCCTATTTTCAATTGAAAATCCTCCAGTATAATAAGTTCCTCCCCATAATTCGTCTAGAAGAAATGTATTATCGCAATAAGCACAATCTGCAAGCGTGTCATCTCCACTATAAGTCACAATTGCGAGTCCAGTTTCATTCGTGGATGGTTTTGATGGAACACTATTCCCTACTGTTGTTCCACCGTATCCAGCTTCTTTTTGATAAGTAAATTCTACAAAATATTCTTCAGGGTACAAAGGATCCCCTACTCCGGTATACATAGTATTGTCGCGTAACGATTCACTATCTAAATTTTGATGCCATTTATCAGTAAATCTGCCATATCTTTTTGGGGCAGTAAAACTTGTCCAATTCCAACCTGTAATACCAATATCTCTCATTGTTCCAATCCAAGGTCCAACTTCTGGTTGAATTGGATACAGTTCCCAAGCATTGGTTCCACTTCCGTGTATATAACTCGGCGTAGTCAACGGCAAACGAATTTGTTCTCCTAAATATTGATTTATATATATCCAAGTATGATAATTTAATTCAGAGGGCGCTCTTGTGTCATGGACAATCGTTCCCCCAGCGAGTGACATACTATCTGGATCAAAAGTATAAGGCTGAAGACCACCAGAAGCACCCGGTCTTCCCGCTGGCCAAAATCTTAAAACATCAATGTCAGCTAACGTGGTACCACTTACTAAAGGTTTATTTTGTGAATATATTTGACCGCTATAAACCCCTTGTGTGTTTGGAATTGGTCCACTTGATGAAGGTGCCATATTGCCAGAAGAGCTAGATAAAGTTATGCCATAATTCGAAATTGGACCATACGTCCAAGTTGGTAAAGTTTCATTTAAACTAACGGTGTTACTATAAAAATGTTTTGTTAAGTATCCTACTTTTGTTTTTGGATGATCTGCTAAATTTACTGTTGCTGTTTGAGCCCAAGAAGGTCTTTCGGGATCAGCGAACCCGATAATTTTCATTCTGTAAACCGTAAGCTTGCTTTGTTCCTGCGGCATAATAATTATTACTGAGGATCAGAGGCAAAAACATAAATGTATTTATAGGTTCCATTTTGGCAAACCCCAATTAATCTTGGACCAAATGTTACTCCTCCTATTTTTATACTTTGTTGTGTGTCATTCCAATCTAACCAGTCTCCTTTATTTCCTTTTGACCCTTTGGCCCCATCGTCTCCCGCGCTTCCCTTTTGTCCCGCAGCCCCACCTGATCCCGTGCTACCCTTACTGCCTTTATCCCCCGCAGCCCCATCTGCTCCCGTGCTACCTTTATCGCCATCGTCTCCCACGCTACCTTTGATTCCTTTTGGACCACTGGGGCCAGTACCACCTTGTTCGCCTTTTTGTCCTTTACCGCCAATTCCATAATCCCCTTTTTCTCCTTTACTACCACTTTCCCCGACTCCTTTAACTGTGAGTGTTTTCTGGCATTCATCACACGTGGCGACTTCTTGAACATTTCTAGTTCCATCTAAAAGTATATAATAATGAGTATCATACGCGTCATTTATTGGGCCTAAAGCTCTAACAACTTCGTCTTTGTAAAAATTTTGTGGACAATGTTGATGAGTACTGGTGTTTGCTATTCGTATATTTTCAGGCAATAAAATTTTGATTAGACCCCCTACAATTTCTCCTCTTAAAAATTCCCTACCATAAATATAATCAACCTTAGAACCTTGTTCGCTAGTCCATTCGCTTGGATCTACTAATTGAAATTCTCTAGGTAATCTAAATACTGATCTCATTTTTAATTTGCTCCTGTAATATATTCAATATAATCAAAAGTATCTCCAGTTACCCTAAGTTTTACAACAACTTCTCTTGTATCGTAATATGGAATATTATATATGTCAACATTTAAGTTTGTATAATTTTGAGGCATTAAATTAAGCCCTTGTCCATAGTTATTATCTATGTATTTTGCGTTTGGAGAAGTTGAATCTATATAATTGTTTCCGCTAAAAGATTCTACCGAAGAAATTCCAGTTCTTAAATCCCAAGTTTTAAAAAAGTCTTTATTGTAATTCATTGGCGGACAGAGTATGTTGGCACCCGTTCCTAAACCTGTTATATCAGCTATTCCACTTTCTGGACCAAAATAATTATGTCCATAAGCTATAACGCTTAGACCAGTTATTGTTCCAGTTGAACCATCCCCGTTCTCTCCAGAGTCAATTAATAATAAAGCTTGAAAACCTGTACCACCCCCACCAGAAATTCCCATTGTTGTTCCTGCACCATATCCGCTGCCACCCGCAACTATTGTTATATCTCCAGTATACCCACTAAGGGTTCCCGTATATCCATCATGATAACTTAATTCTACACCAACTGGTTTTTGTTGTTCTATTCCGCTAGATAATATACTATAACTTAAATCGTATTCGCTTACTTTTTCAACCAACGGATCAAAATTTTTAAGATTCATTGTGTTTGCAGCCAAACCAAAAGCATTGGCTTTTACAGTTTCTATTGCCATGTTTGCGCCAGTAAACGATAGTGGGGTACTAAAATTTCCATAGCTCGTATAAAGATTTAAAAAGGTTTGATATAATCTATTAGAATACAGACCAGTGTTATTTCCAGTCGTTAAAGTAAACGATCCAGTTTTATTTCCCGGATTAAAATCTGTACTATCCAAAGAAAGCATTGGAGCGTGACCACCCGCTATATCTCCAGAAAAAATTTCAAATTCAACATTTTTTTCCAGTGATCCAGTATAAGTTCCAGATATATCAAAATAAGAAGGAAGACTAAATGTAGTAATGGGTTTTTCTGTATATATTTTAAGTTGTGAGTCTATATTAAAACCATTAGAATTATAAAAAAATCTTTTAAATTTAAAATAATCTTGAGTTCCAGATAAAGAAACAACATTATTGTTCATATAATAAACATGACCACCAGAAAAAATATCTCCCGAAAAATTAATTTGTTTATTTGGAAAATATGATCCAATGTAATTTTTATTAAAATCTTTAATCTTTCCACTTTCAAAATTTAAATTCATTATTCTGGAATCCCCATCTGTACCAGATCCAGAAAAACCAAAAGATCCACTTCCGCTAATGGAATCAATAGAAATTGATAAATCAAAACTTAAAGAATCGAATTCTGGCAAACTTTTAAAATTTAATCCTGAGAATATCATTATCCTAATGTGTTGTAGTGAAATTGATTATGTAATCTTGATTGTAGATAATCCATTGACGGAGCTTGAGGCGGTGCATCACTAAATTCTAAATTCATCGCTATACCCCTATTTCCAAATCCTATATTCCAAGATGAAGTTATTTTTGGATCCAAAAAATTTCCAATATTAGTAGGGACTCCAAAAATAGAAACAGAAACAGATTCCTGTACACCAATAAAATCTCCAAACACTTTTGATGCACTAGATGTTATATCTTCAAAACTAACATCTGATTCCTCTGGAATAACGTAATGTGTTGTTTGAGCAGATGGTTCAAAAATACTTGAAGTTGCGTCAATATCATTTATATTTAATTTAGCATAAAGACCATCATTTCCCCCAGCGGAAATAGTATCAATCCTAATTGATCTTCCGTGAGTTTTATTTGTTTTATATTGGGTTGTTAAATTACTTCTAAAATGGTCTGATCTTGCCGGTAAATATACAGAAAATGGAATTGTTGAACTACCGTCCTTTAAAACCATAGAAATTCCCATTCTATACCTTTCGCAAATTTCACCCGGCGGTAAATCTTTTCCACAAACTTCAAGATCATAAAATGCTTCCTGTAATGTTTGATCTTCGCAAGAACCTTGACATCCCAAATTTCCTTTTGTAAAACCCGGCTGTACTACTACATCAAAAGGTACACAATCATCTCCGGGGTTAGGCGTTCCGCCATTTACAGTTGGTATTTCTGGTACATTATACACAGATTCCCGAAATATTTGTATTCCTCTATCATCAGAAGAAGTGGAACATTCTAAACCGTAATAGTTGCTCGAAAATTGAGCAGGTAATGGTTCGAAAATTAGTACTTCGTAATATTGAAGACTACTGATTCCCCATTGTGCCATGTCTGCAGTTATATTAACTGAAGCCAAATTATAATAACTAAGATAATCTGAAAGGTCAGTATTACTCCAACTAAAACTATCACCACCCGAAAAATACCAACCTCTATCAAGATATGGCATATCTACCCATTTGGGTTCGGGAGATTGTACTGTGTCATATAAAGTACATAAATTTAAAGAAAATGGTCTAGAAACAATGCCTCCACCATCTCCAACTTGACCAGTAATGTTCATCATTTGAATATCTGATGGCGAATATATCGAACGATAAAGTGGAACGAAACTATTTATAAGTTCGTTTTCTTTAACTACCCACCAATTTTGTATTGATGGTCCTGAACTTACATTTGCTGCAAAAACTCTACATCCTCCCTGTAAAGATGGATTAGTTAAAAATATTTGTCTTAATTCTTCTACCGGCATTCCAAGATCACATGCAGCACGTTCTATTCTACAGTTGCTCGTACAAGGAGTATTATTAAGATCAACACAATTTAAATCCACGCCAGTTAAGTTAAATAAAGATTTCCTTGAAGTTATACCAATTCTTGACCATAGGTGATTTGCCCTGCAATACATTGCTCTTAATTCTGGGCTAACCATATTTAATAATCCACAATTTCTAGAATGAAAATCAGTAACGGCTGTAAAAGTTAGCCAACTTAGGTCAACAGGATTAGCTACCGGCACTGTACAAGATGAATCTCCACCGAGAGATTTTCCGGGTCTCATTTCTCTAACTGAACAAAAATTGCTGTAGGTATTTTCTAAACTTTGAACTTCATCGTAATCTGTTATTACAATATTATCATCATTTTTCAATTGAGAAATAAGATTCCAATTAATTTTGTTTCCATCTAATTTGTATAAAAATATTTTATCTTCTTTAGAGTTATAATAAAAAGACGAACCCTGATCTGAACATAAAGAATTTAAAACTTCTCTTATTGTTCCTGTATAATTTCTACCGGATATTATTGTTGGGAGAGAGTCAAAACTTATCCCCGTTTCACCTTTAAAAAGATCAATAGCTTTATTAAAATGTCTTTGAAAATATTGCACATCTGGTATCTCGCAGATACTCGAAGCAAGCTGTTCTCTTCCAATTGCAAAAAGTTTTCCTGATTGTATTACGCCGTCTGCCTGTTCTCTTTGAAAAGTCACAGATCTAGGTGATCCAACCTCCATTCCCAATTTGTTTACGCCCTGAGCCATGTAAGAAACACTCTTTAAACCTTCGGGATCTCTGGCGTGCCTATTTATAAGACCTATGCCGTATTGATCTAATCTTATAGATTTATCAACTAAAGTTACTACAGCGATTCTTTCATTCTCTGTTATTTTTAATTTTTTTGTAATAATAAAACCTCTAAAAATAATTTCTTCTCCAATTTTAACTACATAAATATCAGAAAAATTTGGAGCAGGAACACTAGAATAATCTCCATCTTCGCTAACGGCAGATATTGTTAGTTTGGCGGGAGATGCACTATATCCTTGAGTAAAACTCATATTATATATATAAGCATTACCAACTTTCGATTCTACATCGTCAAAATATACTTTTTCTATATATTTAAATTTTGTACTCATACATTAAAAAATCCAGTGTCTCCACTATATATAATATGGTTATTATTTGTGTTTTTGTTAAATTTATATCCACTATTAAGAACGCTAAAATCTGCCGTTTTGATATAATCAACATTTTTTCTTTGTCTTATACCACTTAGCCAAACTATTTCATCCATTAACTCGTAATTTAAATTCAAATTATAAGTTAAGTTTCCGGTCTCTGTATTGTGTTCGTTACTAGAAAATTTTTCTATCCAAGAGAATACTCCATTATTTAACCCGCTTGTATATACTGAAATTAGACTAGAAAAACCATCAGCAACGGCATAATCGACTCCGGATATTAATTTTAATCCACCAAAATATAAATCTTTTTTTATAAAATCTGATTTTGATTTAAAGAAATACCACGTATCGTGAACGTATTGAGAACCATTCCAATACATATAAGAAGACTGTTCTCCTTTAACATATCCTCCTATTATATTTGGCGAATCACATTCTTCATATAATATATAATCGTCATCTTGATATCTATTATTTGAATAAATAAATCTAGAATTAAGTAAAGTATAATCTGCAAATCCAGTTCCATCTGTATCCGTTTTTTCAACTTCTTCTAAAGTTCCAGATCTTTGTAATAGTCCATTTCTAAATAGATTAATGTATTTATTATCTAATCCAGATTGCAGAATAAAAGCTCCGGAAACTCCATTCCATCTTGCTATTTTTTGAGTATTAGTATTTACTTTTTCGGAAGAAGAAACCTCATATGCAGCATAAGAAATTCTATCTATGGAATCTTTATTTGAATCTACGTAAAGTGACCCACCTTCAGGTAAACTATAACCAGATTCTATTGGTTTTAAAAATGATAATTTCTTATTAAAAAATTTTTTAGAAATAGAATCATCAAATGTTTTTACTTCGTTAGATAAATACTTTTCATAAGTAACAACGTCTTCCATTTCGTCAGAATAAGCAATTACATCTCCGGAAATTTCACCGGTAACACCAACATTTTTGTATATGGGTATACCATTAATTGTTGAAGAAAGAGATTTTTCATATCCAGTTATACCAGTTCCAATTACTCCAGATGTTATATATGTTCCAGAAATATTTTTTTGAGTAATTAACTCTCTTTGTTTTATTTGTGGTTTTTCATATGATTTAATAAATAAAAAATCTGAAAAATTATTTATTAGCTTTCCCTTTAGAGATGGAGAAAATATCATAAAATGATTCATTGTTCCATTAAAAGATCTGATGTCAGTCGCAGGTTCAGCGCTATTAAGATATTCTTTAAACCCACCAATCGTCCAAGTGTTTGATAATTTTAAATTTTCAGTAACAAAAGATTGTGCATAATCTTCTAATGGTGAATGTTTTTCAATAGATAAAGATTTTCCATCATTATTAAAAGAAAAAGAAAATAAACTTCTATCCGACGCTTCGCCTGAAAAAGTATGCGTATATTTAGCCCCATCTTTTGATGCATAAGTTATAAAAGGATGATTATATCCATTTAATCCAATGTGAAATCCAGAAGTATCCCCAGAGTTCTTCATGGAAGATAAAAGTATTTTTTGTTGACCTGTAAGGTTTTGCTGACTTGATGTGGTTATATCAAAAAATATAGTCCAATTATTGTAATCGACCTTATCAGAAATTTGAATCATTTCTCTATGATCAAAAAGCCCCGGAGTACTTATTACATCATGGTCTCCTATAGAAATTCCAGCCATTACTCCGGATTTTAAATCTCCATCATTATTTGATGTATCATAATAATGATCAGAAATACTATGTACTTGATTATAAAATAATCCCGCGCCGCCAGTAGTGGCACCACTAGCAAAATTATACCAAACTTTTAGATTTCCCGTTGGGATATCTTTTTCTTTCATATAATCATTTACGAAATCTCTATTCATGGCTTATCTGGTGATGGGAATTTTACCCATTCGCTTTCAGAATTAGTGTTATGAAATCCCCATGATTTTACTTTGTTATAATTTAAACTTCGTTCGTTAAAATTAACCGAATCTTGCATTTCAGCAATATCAGAATTAGGATTCACATATGTATTATAAACGCTTGTGGCAAAATTTTCAAGACTTGTTAGCCCAAATGATTTATTTATAGAATTGTAAGCAGATGCGTTTGAGTTTACTTGTATTCGTGATCTTCTAACTACGTTAGTGTTCCAAATTATATGTTTTGGATAGGTTATAACGTCTGATGTTGGTTCGTATTTTCTTAATGGTGGCGTTACAGATATAGCCCAACTAGATTTTTTAAGATTATCAGAATATTGATAATCATCATCAAAAGACGCGTTTAAAGTTATTATACCATTATCTCTATCTTTTTGTATATTACATGATACAGGATAAGGTCTAAGACTGTAGGGCTTTGACAATTTTGCATATTCTTCATTTGCTCTATTATATAAATAACCTACATATTTAGCTTCATGCTTGCTCGAGCCAGACTCAAGAAACATTACGTTTGTTAAAAAGTTTTCGGCAGATATTAATTTGTCTTTTTTATTGCTTCCGGCGCATATAATTTCTGCATTTATTCCCACACTTGTAAGCAATGTTAATTCATTAGTGTTAAATGATACATTGTAATCTAAGAAAGAATTCCCTGTTCCAAACATTGGATTATTAGAAAAGCTAGACTGCACTTCTATTAATGAAGAGCCAGAATTTTCACTAACCGAAAAGTCTGTTGCTCCCGAATGGAGTGTTGTTATATTGGATAAACCCGTTGCAAGCTGATAATAATGTTGAGAATTTAAATTAGGAATTTTACTTCTTACATCATCAATATCTTGCCCAAAATGCCCTTTGTAAGTTGTTGATAATTCTACTGAAATAAATTCGCTTTGTAGTCCAGAGCTTATATCAATTGAGTTTCCACTCATTAATAAGTTGTCTCCAGTTTTTAGTGACGAATATCTTTCTGATATTGTATAACTTCCATCCATTCTATTGAAAGATTCATTTTGAGATAATAGAATTGGAGTAAAGTCTTTTAATTCTTCTATTTTAATATTTTTTACTGCAAACCAATCATTATTAGAAGAATCCCCTTGGAATAGATAATCTCCAATACCATCTAAAGCTTTAATATATACGGTTGAACCAACGGCAGTAAAATCTCCTTCCATTGTACTCCAAGAACCTTGAGATGTATGTTGTACTATTATTTCGTCCCCAGCGGTAGCGCTATTTGATATTTCAACTGTATTTATATCTTGATATGAATTATCATCTATGTATATTTCAGCATATATTCTATATTTTTTTCCTACTTCTATACTAGAAAAAGTTTGGCTCACGTAATGAGTTTCACTATTTTCATTTGTTGCTACATATTTCAAACAATCACCCTTACCATCAATTGTCTGATCAGAAGATAAAGATCCGTGCGTTGCACTCCATCCGTTTGGATCTGTATTATCAGTAAAAATAGAATTATATTTTAATAATTTATCTGAGTATTTTATAAAATATGGACTAATAGCATTATTCCATCCAGAATGAAGTCGAACAAAATTCTCTGCATTTTCTATTGGACTTTTGTTATTTGCAAAAATTCCTTTAGCGGAAACTTCATGATCAACATTTATTATACCCTCGTTTGTCTCTGAAAAATTTATTTGATTATTTGGATCAATTACTCCGTAATGTCCAGAAAATAATGTTTCGTCATAGGTATCAATATCAATGCTATAATTTAAAATCGTGCCATATTTACTTGAATCAAAAGATATATTATTTATTTTACAATTTTTTGCTGGGAACCCCGCAATACTTTCTTCTTCTTCTGTAATATTTAAGCTTTTAAAATCTCTAGAAAATCCACTTAATAGAACATTTTGTTTGTATATAATGTCATCAAAATTGTGACCTGTAATTTGTCCATTTAAAGTATAAGATGTTCCTTGTCCCCATCTATTACCATACTCCAACATTTCTTGATTTCTAGAAACATAGGGAGTAGGAAAGCCACTTACTCCCGTAAACGTAAAATCGTCGTATGTAATAGTAGTACTCATTAGTTCTTCTCGTATATTATATCCATAGAAACAGATAAATTCATATCTGATGAAACGTTATATTGAAAATTTTGTATAAACATTGAATCTATTTCTCTAATAGTTATCCATTCATCCATGAATGCTTTTTCTAACATTTTATTTTTAACAAACTTTAAAGCATTGTAATAGTCTATATTGCTTTCTGGACCAATTGGAATATAACTTGGGTTTGTCCAAAAATTCGTGGAAGGTCTTTCGTATATACATGTTGCTGATAATTGTCTACGAGAAAGCCTTTTAATACCTCTTTTATGTAAAATTTCTTTGGTTGCATTTGGAATAAAAAAGGCGTTAGAAACTTCAACTTCAAAAGCGTCGGAACAACTAACGTTTAATGCTTGAATTTTATTGGTTTTTATTACCGATGGATCATCTGCATAGGAATTAGTATAGTTTACTGTGTCTCCACTTCTAGTAAATTCTAAAGTAGAGCCTACTAGATTAAATCTATCCTTTTGAAAAAAGTTGTCATTGCTTTTTGAATTGGTAATTACGCCACTATAAAATCCTCCACATCTATGAAAAGATTCTTCCTTAACATTAAAGTGATTGTATAAATCAACAGGGTCAATTTCGCCCCTGCTTACAAACGATTTCAACTGACCTTTTTCAGTTACTCCCCTTATTCCATCTTGACTTGCATCAATAGACAAAGTAAAAGTATGTTGTCCAGATCCGGATATATTAGGATTGTTATTATATGATACTTCGTATGACAAATTAGAACTGATTCTATTAATATTTTTTTGTAGTGTTAAATATCTAGAATTTAAATCATCAACCCTATCTACTTGTCCTCCATAAAACTCCCTGTGTCCGCTAAAAAGTTTATTACATCTATCATACGAAGAATTGATTGTAGTATTTAGTGCATCTAAAGCAGAATTATAAAGTTCATCTCCCCCATTATTATCTAACCCCATTATTTGGCCTCTTTCAGTTATATTGATAATTCCATTTTCATCTGACGTTAATTGATGGTTTATGTTAGAACAAGATGGATCATTTTTATTGTATCTTGGATGACATTCAAAACGTTTTGAGAACGAACATTGATTAGAAATTAAATTATATGCTTCATTATAATATTTTTTTCCGTTATTATTATAAAATCCAGACTTGCTAGTTAAAAAACCAAAACTAGGATCTTGTTCGAATATTCCACTTGCTAATGTTCTTGCTTCTCCAATTGGATCACTTACTTCTGCTCCAGAAAAATACTTTGCAGATACGTTATGAACATATGAATATTTATTATCTTCAGAAAAATCAAAAGTAAAATTTTCATTAAATTCTTCTAGTAAATGATGTTTAGAGAACTTTTCCTTTAGTCCTGTTAAATAATTTCCTGTCATATTATACAGGTCATTTTCTCCAGAATCAGATATTTCTATATCAAAAATATTTTTACCAATTCTGATTTGGTTAGTATCCCAATTTGGACCAGATTCAGAATTTATAGAAATAACTCTTCCGTATCCAAAATCAACTCCATTGATAATTATTTTTTGGAAATTGTGGGCACCGGAAATTAATTCCATTAATGATTCTTGTGACTCTTTTACTCCAGAACCATCTGTATTAGATACTCTTGTATCTATAACGCTTTCTATTGATAACGCTTTTGTGCTACCATACCTAAAAGTACCATCAGCTAAAAAATTATTCTGATGATTGTATGTTAAAAACTGTGCCTCATTAAAATTCATCCTTTTTCCTTATTTAATTCTTTACGTTCAACCTCTTGGCGCTTTGGGCGTCCCATCGGGATGGTTTTGATTTATATTTTCCATTATATCTTTTAAATTTTTTGTAGCTATTGTCAAAAGATCAAATTGAGATATTAAACCTCCTCCTTCGTCTCCACCAGCAAGAGCAGATGATAAATTATTGAGATTTTCATTTAATGGTCCAAATGGCAAAGCATTCATGGCGTCAGCTTGATTTTGAGCAGCAGCAGCCACTGCATCCCTTCCTTTCTCTTCTTTTTCCGCCTTATCAGCCTCACGTTCACCTTCTTTTTTCTTTTCTTCTACTTCTTCGGGCGTAATGACTCTATGACCTCTTCGACGTAACTCGTCTTCAGCCTGTCTTCTTCTTTCTGCTGCAGCTTTATCTTT
>CEUI01055741.1_pt1 | contig 12903 bp, 11 predicted proteins | sample 531411 | NCBI WGS metagenome assembly CEUI01 (sample SAMEA2622841, study PRJEB7988) | marine metagenome | isolation source: saline water (ENVO:00002010), including
ATATGGTACTATTTTAAAATCTGTGGGGTTAGCGGGTTTTTCGTCAAGGAATGTAGTTAATAAGAAAGGAGTAGGAAATGCTCCATTATCTGTAGAAGCCATAGTCATAACAGCGTCACTAGTTAATGTTTCTTGTTGTATCATCACATCAACATTGTCTCCTTCTACCTTTGCTTCTCCTGCTGCAAATATTTTAGGCATTTTAACTTTATTAAGTTTGGTAGTTCTAGGTATAAATTTAGCAACATAACCACCCATAACACCATTTTCAGCGCCAAGAGCTTCTTTATCTTCTGTTGGTCCACCAAATCCATAATCAGCTAAATCAAATATTGTTTCATTAGGATTTAAATCAGGAGTTGGTTTCCATTGATTAATATATGCTCCTCTTATACCTGATACTTTGTCAGCGTTATAAGTAGACTCGTTATATGTAGCTCCGGGCACTCCCCAAGCATCATATTCTCCTGCTGAATATGTGTGTTCATATTCATTAGCAGATGTGGTAGTGTCAAAAGGAGCTACTACACATACTGAGTTATATGTTTTATTTGGTAAGTTTGCAAATCCATCTGATGTGTCTCCAGTCTGTGGTCTTATAACAAAATTCATCCAATATTTTTCAGGACCTATCCATAGTCTACATAAACCAGAACTGGCTGCATTACCATGTGCTCCATCTATACCTTCTGTATCTGTCATAATAGCTCCACCATCTGTTTTACCGTCCCAACCATGCACTTGTATGCGCTCTTCATCAATGATAGTGACATTTAAACCAGAAGCATATGAAGTTGTAGCTGCTGAACCACCGGCTAACCAAGCCCTATATGTTGTTCCTTCTACAGACCTCAAAGGTTTGACTGTATCTACTCTACATGTTATAGTTTGTACACTTTGTCCACCCGAATTAGTGTTTTTATTAAATACTGCTCCTTCTACTTCTAGAATTTTAGAAGCACATGTTATATTTTCTCTTTTTACTAAATCTAAATCCGAGATAGTGCTTATGTCAGATAAAGTAGTTACACCACCAGCATCTTTTAAAACACCACTAACATTGGTTACTGGTAGATTTTCATCAGTATCTATAAACTTTTTATTTAAAGAAGTAGTAGCAGAGCCACCATTATATTGTACTGGTTCAAAAATAAATTGAGATAACCCTTTAGATGAAAACCCATCTATAAAGAATTTTCTATTAACATAATAATCATAAGTATATAAAAGGTGAGTTCCTGACCCACCGTCTGTCACAACTAATCTTGTGGCATCCTCTCCTGCTATAGCATTGGCGTAAGAAGCATGTAAATAACCTGCTGTATCACTACTGCGCTCCCAATAATAACCTGTTGGGGTGTCTGTAAAGGAACCATTTGCGGCTCCACTTGATATAACACCACACGGTGTTAAATCATTAGGATAATACACTACTTTTTGTCCAGTGTTCCAATATACACCGTTTCCATTGTTAGGACCTGATAATATAGTTATCTGTTTAGAAGTGACTCCAGATACACCATGGAATGTAGCACCTATACTTGGGCACATTCTATGCATTGATTGTTTTGCTCCTTTGTGACCGGCTGTATCTGAATCTTTTGTCTGAGAAAAATATAATTCTCTAGTATCTACAGCTTCATAAGACATTTGAGCTCCGGGAGTTACATGACCATCACTATACCAAGTAGATACAGCTGGAGCAAGTTCTTGCATAATACCAGCACCTAAATCGGTAAAAACATAAGGTAAACCAGCATCTAAACCACCATTAGCTTGATGATGTTCACTAGAATCTCCATATGTCCTAAAACCATGGTCTGGTAATGGAGTAAACCATTCCTGAGAGCTATCGGTTCCAGCTTCTGCATATGTTGTTAAAGGTAAAGTGTTATCTGCTGTCCATGATATTTTATTATCAGCTGATATATTAGCACTTTGATAACCATTCCAAAATAAATATCTCCAACTTCTTTCTCTTCTATGGTTTGATAAAATTTGTGATGGGTCTTCAAAACCTAAAGCTATATGTGTATTAGATGCTTTTTTACGTTCATCTTTGTGATAACGTATATTTGTTTGGTCAGTTATACCATCGTCCATTGAAGCATCAGAAGATTTACTTCCAGTTATATAAATTTTACTCCTTGAACCATTTTGGCCAACTGTTGCGTTTTCATGGTCTAAATTTACACCATTAACACTTATATGGTCTATGAAAATATCATTACTTGTGTCGCGGTCTTCTTTGTCAGCCATCCAATCAGTTCCATTGTGGCTTCCTGTAGCATATTGAGTTTTTGTATTTGTTACCCAAATAGACATGTGTTGAACCCATTCTTCTGCCATAGGATTAGAGGTGCTTTCTTCTTGAGAATACCACGCAGAACCACCAATATTTTTAAGATTCTTTAATATTCTAGGAATCAGTTGATGGACTCCTGAGTTAGATACACTCTGTACTTGGTCTCCTTCCTGATTCTCTACAACTAAAGTTCCCATCCCATTCAGGGCTACGGGGAATATACATTTAATATTGTACCATTCTCCTTCTTCCATGTAAGTACCTTTTGTTGTAACGGCGCTTGAAGTATTTAATAAATTATTATAATATAAATCGTAATTTGAATTATCAAAAACCCAATTATGAGCTTCTAAAATACGTATACCTGCATTTGTGTTTACTATACTAAAACCACAAGCTGTTGCACCATCGTCATCATCAAAGGCACGGTCATCATTAGTTATTCTTTCCATGTAATCATACAGTTGTTCTCCAGTACGAGGTTCTGTGGAAGCAAAAACCACAGTAAATGCTCTTCTTAACGTAACATCATCTTGGTCACCATCATGTTCTGTAGAATAAGCTTTTTCTAATTTATTAAAATTAACACACATAGTTACAGATAAATCTTGTTCCTGTTGTGGTTTATCTATATCAGCGGAATTACTAATAGGATAAACTCCGTGAGATAGTTTACTTGAATCTAGTAACAAAGTTTCTTTACTTGGAAAAGGTAATCCTTTATATAACATCATACATTCTTGTCTATCTGTTGTGACATTTGCAGTGGAAGCGCTTGGATATGAAACACCAAATGCGTCTTTTTTCCAAAATTGATAAATATTACAAGATTGTCCACCTGTTAATTTCTTTTTAGTACTAAATCGTATAGCTCCAGTAGCTTGGAGTTCGTTTTCTCCATCTTCTGTATCAGCTGCTTGTTGGAATTCTGCTGCTCCTCTAACAATATGGAATATAGAGTTCATAGGAGTTACTTCGTCACCATATAATTCTTGTCCTTCTATACTATCTGCAATCTCAAATTTAACAGATTCGTGACCTTTTTTAATATATTCATGTCCTCCACCCCATCTTCCTGCGTCCTTTTTTGTTCTCCACCAACCAGTTCCATCTGCGTTAGTTTTATGAGATGTTAAACGTATAGCAAAATCATCACCCTCTTTACCATTTCCGTACCATTTACGAATATTAGAAGCACTTTCAATACCTAAAGAACCAAACTTAAGCCATGCTCCTTTTCCTTCTTGGCCTTGGGACCAATCATCTGTAGGATTATCTTGTAATTTTTTTGCTCCTTCTTCATCTAAATAAGGTCCGCCTTTTCTAACAACATTTCTCGTTACAGGTATAAACTCTAAATCATCTTCTCTATATTGTGAACCATTAAAATTTTCTGCTATACAATCAACATTAGAATCAGCTTGTGCTGTAACAACGTGAATATCTTGAGTGTATTTTTCAGAACGTATGTAACCCCATGGACCATCAGCGTCACTAGCTGGGCTAGGAGTATGATTTCCGGCAGTATCATTGATAGAAACAGGTGTTCCTGCTATAGCATTAGCAATGGTGCTAGCAATCTTTATATGGTCTCTATCAACCTTTATAGCATAATATCTTTGTTCTGGTACAAGAGGTTGTATATCGACATCATCATATCTAACATTAACTGGTGACCACCATACTGTATCTCCAGTATCTAAATCGTGAGCAATGACTTTTATAGTGTCATTAGAAGCCCATGTTGCACCTGATGCAGCAGAACTAGGCAAACCAACAATTGGCTTACCTCTTGGTATAGTTCTTATTTGTCCTTCACTACCCCAATCAATACCATCACTAGAAGTTTTTAACTTATAAACATTAAAGGTAGGATAATTTGAAGTGTTTCCTAATTTAAGACCTGTAGCATATAGTCCTATTTCTCCTCCATGTAAAGTAGCGTCACCATAAGTTGGTTTTTCTGCTATTGGAAACCTTAATAAAGCTTTCTTTGGTTCTTTAATTCCACCTATTTTTAAATATGGATTTGTACCATCATATAAATCACTGTATGTTGCATCGAGTGTGCAGTCTTTTGTTGCTAAAGTCTTTTTTACAAATTCTACCATTATATCGCTCCTGAATCATTTACTCTTTGTAGTGCGCTCGGTAAGGCCGCTGCTACTCTTTCGGCGAAGTCTTCTCCATCTTGGACACTAACGTCGCCCATATTTAAAGTTATGCCTCCACCACCAAGCATATTTTGTGTTTTAGGTACAACTGTTTCTCCTTTTTGAAGTACGGCCATACCATGTTCGGTGGTCATTCCACCATTATCGTAAGTTGGGAGGAAAGTTCCTCCTCCATCATAATTTCTTTCTTTGTTAAATTTAAGAGGTGCTAAATCTGCTCCACCACCTCCGGGTGCTATTTGTGATGACCAAGATTTGTACATATCATAAAGTTTTACCATTCCTGCTAGCATTATTCCACCAGCAACAGCAGTATAAAGAGCAGCTGACAAAGGTTCTTTAGTTATATCTAAAGCGTGACCGTATGATTCTGCTATTCCTGCAATTATATATAATCCTGCTAAAGTAGCAATCACAGCACCTAAAGTACCTAAAACGTCTATTAACACTTTGGCTGCTGCTATGAATAACATAAATTTACCAAGACCAACTGCCATTGCAGCTGCTTTTGCGTAATAACCTTTTGTAACAAATGCCAAAGCTCCTCCTTCTGCAAAGTGTGCTGATATTCTTGCTGATATAGACGACATCCAAGCAGGCATTGTAAATATTTCTCTCATCATTTGCATATACTCAACGTCTTTTACCTTTCCTTTAGTTACTAAAGCCATTGTTAATTTCATTTGAGCATAAGTTTGCATCATTGTTAAAATATTTGATATAGGTAATAGAGCAGTCATTAATTTAAAGGCTACATACATTTTCATAGCGCCGGGCCCTAACTTATCTAATATACTTAATAAAATAGACATTGGTTTAGTAGCTAATTGTAATAATGAAGCAAATGTTTCTAAACCACTTTCTTGGTCTAAGAAAACATCTTTCAACTGTCTTATAATTTTTACTGCTTCTTCTAAAACTACTAGAACAAAGTCTTTTAAGGCTTGACCATGCTTAGAGTATGTCTCTTGACCATCTGGTCCTATCACAATAAAGAACTGAGTGAACTCGTCCACAAGCTCTTTTATCCTAAGAGTGAACTCGTTTAATGAACCTTGAGCTGCACCTACCTCGTCAGCGAGCAAAAACGGAGCCAATAGAGCGTTTTTAACTCTTTGAATTTGCATAGCTAAAGATTCTTGCTGAATGTCTGCCATACGTGTAGCTTCACCAGCAGAAGTAGCTACAGTTCTAACAGCATTATCAAATTCATCTGCATTTTGAACTAATAGAGCGAACGCAGTTGCACCACGTACGTTCATATCTTCTAACATAGCAGTTAAAGCTTCAAGGTCAGTAACATCACCGAAAGCTGCTTTTGCTTCTAAAGCAATCTGTGATAAAGCTTTCATATTACCTTCTGCATCCATGAGAGATACTCCCATTTTAGCAAATGCTGATTCATTATCACTAGCGTGTTTTGCAAATTGTGCTAATGCTTGTCGTAAACCACGACCTGCAATACCAGCTTCTAAAGCACGGTTAGATAGAACTTCCAAACCACCAAGTAATTCGTCTATACTCTGTCCGGTAGCCACAAAGAAAGGCATAGCGAATTTAACAGAACTTGACAAATCTTGCCATTCAACTAAAGATTTTTGAATAGTGTGTGCAAACTTATCAGTTAAATCACCAGCATCAGTCATTTCCATACCGAAACCCATGATTGTCTGTGTAGTTAATTTAGCTAATGTATTGTGGTCACCCTGAGTTGCCATAGCCAATTTCATAGTGTGTTGAAGAACTTCCTGAGATTCTGCTGCACTAAGACCAGCAGAAGCCAGTTGGTATAAACCAGTAGCTGTTTCTTGTGCAGAAACACCATATTTAAGTGTAAACTGAACCATTGTGTCACTTACTTCATGTAATTCTTTTTTGGTTACATTAAAAACCGAATTAGCATTAACTATGGTCTTTTCAAAATCCATGACAGTTTCAGCTAAAGGTTGCATCTTGTAAAAGAAAGCTGTAGCAGCTGCCGTACCAATAACAAATGCGTTTTGTATACCAGATTTTATTTTACCAGCTGTCATAGATGCAACTTGTCCTATTCGTTGGAAACCCTGTTGCATAGCTTTTAATCTTTGTATTTGTGCTTTTTGGTCTTTAGCTCTTTTCTTTTCAGCTTTACGTTCTTTTTGGGCTGATTTTCTTTTTATTTTATCAAGTTTTCTTTCTTGTTGAGTTAAATCTTCATTGAGATTAACCATAGCCTTTTCTTGATTCTTTAAAGCTTCTACTTCTGATTTTAAAGTTTTATAAGCTGTGGATTTTTTATCCATCTGTTTAAGACGTTTTTCTTCATCCTTAACCATTCTTTTGGTTAAAGTAATTAACTGCTTTCTTTCTTCTACGTCTTTCTTTTGAAAGTCTGTTACAGACTGCCCTGTACCAAACCCACCTTTGGCCTTTCTAACTTTAAGACCCATCTTTTCAGCTTCTTTGACATATTTAGAATAGGAAGATTGCATACCCTTCATAGCTTTCTTAAAATTCTTTTCGTATGCTTCTGGACTTCCAGCCGCATCTATCGCTGCCTTTGAAGCATCTTTTAAAGGTTTAGGCATAGCACGTTGTAAGGCTTTCTGGGTAGCTTGTGCTGATGCCTTTGCTCCGTCTGCTAATGCTTTGTCTGCTTCTTTATTAGTCTTAGCTATAGACTTCATCGACTTAGCATAATCTTTTTCAGTCTTTTCAAAACCTGCTTTTGCTTGTTTAGCAGCTACTGTGTTGAGCGTGGTCGCTAAGGTTTCGAAAACACCTATACTTTTGCGTGCACCACTTCTATCTACGTCAAAGCCTACTCCGGCTTGTACTAGATAATCAGACCTACCCATATTATTCTTCTCTTTGTTTTTACAATCCTAACTCATTGAAGGATTTAATCTTTTCACTTTTACCTGCCCTCATTTCGTATTTTCTTTTCAATCCAATACTGCGATTATAATCAGATTTGACTTGTGGCTTATTTTTACTAAGTTCACTTATGTCTTGGGAAGTATAACCATCAAATTGATGTATGATGTTGTAATTATTCAACGCCATCAACAATCCCGTCAATTCATGTCTTGGAGTTTGTTTTATTTCACTCCAACTCATACCTAGTTCTTTCATACATGGGATGAATACGTACACCGCTTCCGGCGATGTACTCATCCAATTTACAAATTTTCAGACTGGGTTCCTAATATTGTGCTAGATATACTCCATCTGAATGTAGTTGGTAAAGAACCCCAATTTTCCGTTGTTATTGTTATACCTTCAGGGTTTTTTTCATTAGCTTTATTAATCATTGCTAACACTCTTTCAGATGCCATTTTCTTAAAATGTTCTGTTTGTTCTTCTTCAGGCATATCATCGGATGGTATAGCCATCTTTGGTTCTTCTGCTTCTACTAATTCACACCATTGTATGTTTAGTTTCCTTCCTGACCAATCTACATTGGCTGATTGCACTTCTTCTGTCATCTGGACTAATTCTTCGATTGTCCACATTTCGTTTGCTTCTTCTGTCATATTTTCTCCTTAAAACGCTTACGCGTGTTTAATCTTCTATTACTGTCATGCTACCATCAGGAAGCTTGAGCATAGGCCCGTTAGCGGTATATATTATTTCGCCTTCAGGTTTCTTTTCTAGTTTAGGAGTAGGCTCCTCTTCTGGAGCCTCTTCCTCTACCAATTTTTCTTTCTTTTCTTTTTTGTCTTTAGCCATATTTATTCACCTCAGAAGGTAGTATTAGCTGTTACGTTATCAGTACCAGTTGTACCTGCTGTTATTATAGGTTGTAAGTAAGACATGAATTCTATTGTTTCTTCAGTTGTTCCATCAGCATTTACTGTGACGGAATGTGATTGTACACAACATTGTGGTAAAGTTAAAACTTGACCATCTGTCTTTAATTTCAAGAAAACTCTATATCCATAATCTGAACGTGCTGGGTTTGCATTTTCATGGTATTGTCCGTTAGCCAATACACCATGTCTTGCAGCATTAAATATTGCATCATAGACGTTATTATTCTTTTTTCTTGTGATTGATAAAGTAGTTTCTTTCTTAACTTCTACTTTCATAGCAGTCCTAGAACCAACATAAGTTATATCTTCGTCTTGGACACCCAAACTGATATCTACACCTGTAACATCTTTTTGTTCATTGGTCCATTGGTAATTACCACCATCTGATGGTTCTTGTGTACCAAAAACAGTTGTATCGCCGCTACTAAAGTTAGTGTTAGGGCTATTTGCTACATTGTATCTTGCTCTTGGCCCAGCAAAAACATTTGTATTAGGGTCTGGTCCTTCATTATATTGAGGAGTTTGTAATCCTCCAGCTGCTGTGACACCTATTCCATATTGGTCATCTTCTGTGGTAAGGGCTACAACAACATCTCTTCCAAGATAGTAAGCCATATCAAAACCTCAGATTGCAGTCGTAACTGCGTACATTGTTGCGTCGTCTGCGTTAGCTGCTATAATTGGTGTAACGTGAGAAGTAAATTCTAAAGTTTCTTCTGTAACACCGTCTGCACTCAATGAAACACTGTGTCCTGTTATACAAGCATTTGGTATTGCTATTGCTTCTACTGCATCTTGTAACTGAACAACTACTCTATATCCGTATGATATATCTGAACCTGCTTTATGGTCTTCTGGTGATGATAGACCTGCTGATATTAAATTATTATCACAACCCCATCTTGCTCCCACTTGTCGGTGTGCGTTACCATCTGAACATTCAGCTGCCTTGATTGGTCCGTTAAAAATAACGTCAAGTTCATTGTCTGATTTCTTGAATGTTAAAGAAACAGTTGTTTCTTTTTTAATCTCTGCTTTTAGTACTGAGCGTTGTCCCATGTAGGATACGTCTTCATCTACTACGCCTATTCCGATGTCTACTCCGGTTATATCTGTTTTTGCCAGACCATCAGCTAAACCTGCTTGTGTTCTAGTGTTTGCAAAGTTTGTGATAGCGTTAGTATCCAAAACTGTACATTCATTAGAGCTTACAGCTATACTGTCGTCGGCATCTTCGGTTATAATCCAGACTTTAACATCTCTTCCTAAATAATATGCCATATTTATTTTTTCTCCAATTGGTTTACGTTAATGCGATTGTCTAGAATAGCTTTAACGCTTACTAGTATTATATAACGGGACTATATAAAGGTTTCGGCAAATCACTCTGATTTAGTAGGATATTCCATTAAACCTACATAAGGCATAGCCCAAAACTTTGTAGACCCGTATGAAGCTAATTTATGTTTCTTTTTATTAGACATAAAACTTTCCCCTGCTTTGGTCACTCTATCTGGTGTTAAGTTATCAGCTATAGTAGGAGGTATCTTAGAAATAAGTTTTTCGAAAGATTTTGGAGCAAAGGTAACTGTTGTGGATGCCCTTACTCTAGTTCTAAGACCTGTTTGTGCATTTGCTTGTCCATTTTGTTGACCATTAGCTCCTATGCCTATTATTTTTCCGTTAGAAAAAGCTTGTATTTGTCTAGCTTGGGTTTCTCTAGCCACTCCATCAGATAGACCTCTATCCTTTTCCATTATAGCTAGAAGATGACTTTGTCCTTGTAATATCAAAACACCATTAGGGTGGTCTGCTTGAACTACAGATTTCATAAACTGTGGTATTCCTTTTTGCGTATTTTTAAGTTGCATAGGAACACTAGCGTAGGCATTTTGATTATTAATAATTCCAAGAAAATGACCTTGTCTAAAATTTTTATTAGCTGCTCCTGCTAAATTAACTACTGTATGAACTATATATTTTAAAGCTGTATCTTGAGAAGCGTCTTCACCTAATTCTACACCCATAACAGCTCCTATCTGTTTGACAGATGCTCTTACATCTTTTGGTCTTTCTCCTTTCTTTCTACTTCTATTTGCTTTGGTTATATTTTCTAATACTTTTTTAAAGGATTTAATTCCATCGTCCTGTTCATCTTTAGGTAAAGCTTTAGTTATTAATTTAGTTATTTGGGTATTATATACATCTATGTTAGCAATAAACATTTTAACGACAGCTTGTCTAAGCTCTTCTAATTCTTCTTCCCCTCCTTCTTGAGCTGCCTTAATAGCTTCTTTCATACCTCCTATATTTTCTTCAACAATACCATGTTGATTTGCTTCATGAATAGGCATTTCTGTTGAGTCCATGTATAAAGCAGTGCCATCTTTCATCCTATATTTAATATCTGCCTGTCTTGCTTGTGATATTTGTTCAAACGATGATGGTATAGCATCTACCTTTTCAGTATAAGGAGTTTCTTTACGTTCTTCTTCTGGAACATCAGATTCGGGTCCTACACTTTCTAAATCTTTTCTTAAATTAGATTCATCTAATGCTTCACCAAAAGCATCTCTAGCTAAATCTTTGGCCATTGTAATTAACGCACCTTCTTTACTAGAATATAAATTTTGTAAATATACTGGAAGGTCTTTCTTAGTTTTCATCCATTCAGTTAAATCTTGTTCTATTAAAGATTTGTCTGCACGTAAACCATGTTGATACCAAACTCTAGAACCCCATAATTTGTAAGTTTCTCCTGAACCCATAAATTTAGCTTTTGTTAATCTTGTTTCCATCTCTTCTTGAGACATCCCAAATTCTTGACCTTTACTTTTTATAGCTTTTTTTTGAGGACCTTCTAATGCTTGAAATGCTTTATCCCAAGGTAACCCTTGTCCTAACTTTCCAAAAAACTTACCAACCCATCCGGGTGTTAATTTAGGTTCACCTTTCTCGACTTGTATGCTTCCTTTACCCCAACCTCGCACACGAGACCATTGCATACCCTTCCTACCTTTACCTTTACTTCTTTTCCATCCTGCATCTTTACTAAATAATTCTGGGTAGAAACCAGAAGTTATGGTATAAACCATTTCTTGTGGTAATTCAGTGCCCATGTTATCACCTTAAGTTTAAGAAATATAATTCGAATTCGGCTGTAGCACCATGCCATTGCGCTGATGGGAAATAACCTATATCACGCCATTGAGCAAGATTTCTTTCGACTACTTCTAATTCGTCTTCTTCATAATCGTCCCAATCAATTTCCATAACTGCATTAGCTATATTCAACATTAACCAATTTAGTAAACGACGTTGTTTATATGTAGTCGTTTCAGAAGCATTATTTTTAATTCTGTTACTTGTAATAGTAATCTCTGTATCTTTGTCAACAAATAAGTGTACTAAAAAGGCAACCCCATATACTTCACCAGAACCTGCTGATGTGCTATTACTGGAACTACCAAAAGTTACACTTTCACCAAAAAACTTTTCTTCAAATCCTGAAGCAACTTGCTGAACTATTACAGCAGGGAATTGTAATTCTTCTGTCTCAGGATACTGACCATAAACATATATATCTTCTCCTGACCCTGTCTGTGTATTCACCTTGTCACTTATACCCATAATAAGGGCACGTTCTATAAGATTGAGAAAGTCTTTTGCCATACTACCACTTTACCTTGTTAGCCCAATATGCGGCTGACATTTTACCTTTCTTTATATTTTTACCATGACGTGCTTTAAAACTCTTACGTCTTGCTTTTTGTCTTGCAGATTCTCCTTTCTTAGGTTTACCTGCTGTTTTAACTCCTTGTTGACCAAATCTAATCAATTTAGTTTTACCACCTTCTTTAGCCACAACTACGTGTGACTTCTTAGGGTGATTAGGAGTTCTCTTAGGTTTGTTATAAGCTGTTACTCCTGCTCTTGTTAGTTTTGCATCTTTCTTCTTTTTTACTGGCATTACTTCTTCCTCTTCTTAGTTTTTTTCTTTTTTGGTCGTCCTACTTTTTTTCCGTATGTTCCTTTTCCATATGGCATTATTTCGCCCTCCTTACAGCTTTTTTTACCTTTTTAGAGTACTTTGCTCGACTGCCAACTCCACCAGCTTTTCGCTTCTTACGATTTGCTGCTGCCTTTTGTGATTTAGTCATTTTTGCTCTTACACTCTTAGGTAGGTAACGTCCTCTTTTTGATTTAGGCTTTTTTGCATCAGCCTTAGTAATATAACCCCATTTTTGTTTTCCCCACTTCTTAAGGGACTTTTGAGATTTCTTCATTGCCATTAACGGTAGCCTCCACCTGCTTTCTTATATGCTTTGGCAAGCATCTGTGCTTTACGTGCTGACCATTGTCCGGGTGCTCCACCTTTGCTACCTGCTTTAATTCTATTGAATAATCTTTTACGCATAGTAGGTTTAGTATAATTACCTGCTTCGTTTACTCTACTTTTCTTTGTGGATAACTTTCCACCTGATGTATATACTTTAGCCATAAGCTCTTCTCCTGCTTCCTCTTTCTCCTCTTACTCTGACAGCCTCTATTTGCATATATTCATCTCTATAGTCTTTAATAGTCTCTATCCTCCACTCAGCTTCTTTATATAGATATATGTCTTTAAGCT
>CEUI01016929.1_pt1 | contig 12897 bp, 10 predicted proteins | sample 531411 | NCBI WGS metagenome assembly CEUI01 (sample SAMEA2622841, study PRJEB7988) | marine metagenome | isolation source: saline water (ENVO:00002010), including
TATATCCTATAGTAGAATCAACAGATGAAGATGGTAATGTTACCTATGTATCATCTCCTACTTGGAATGATATTATATTCGCAGGTAAAGTAGGTGCTCCAAGATATTCGCATGATAAAGCATATTGTATTATCAAAGGCGAATGGTCTATGAAAGATGGAGTTCTATCAGAGCTTGTAGCATTAGGATCCAATAAAGCATATCCAAATTATAGTGTATTAACTAAATCAGAAGCTCAAATATTAGTCGGTAGTGATACATTTACTGGGGAGTAAATGTCTAATTATAATGACAGAGTATTTGATCTTGTAAGGCGTTATAGGTATAACCCGAACTTGTTCGATGAAGAACAGGTAGATCAAATACAAGAGTTAGCCAACCAATACGATATTCCATTTAATAGAAAGACAGATGAGTTTAATCTTCGTAAAACTATATCGCAATTAAGTGATGGTTTTTTAGAAGGTTTTACCACCATTCCTGTAAGTAAGTTAAAAGGTAATGAACCTAAAACTACTTACGAAGCAATCGCACATTCACTTGGACACTTAGCAGGTTTTGCTCCAGGGATCTTAGCAGCTCCATTAAAACTAGGTGCTAAAGGTATGGGCAAACTATCTCAAACCACTGCATCTAAATACTTAAATAAAGCAGCTGAGATTGCAGGTAAAGCGAACCACTGGTCAATACCAATGATTGGTGGAGATATAGCCAAACGTAAAGCCCAACAAGGTTTAACACTTTCTAAATTAGAATCATTAGATGCGTTCAAGAAAGGTGCATCTCCAAGAGCAATACTAGAACAAGCAGTCCATCTTGGAGCAGCAAGTTCTGTTTCTGCTATATGGAAAGGTCCAGATGAAATGTTAAATGCTGGAGTACATGGTGCTGTAGCTGGTGGAGCATTTGGTGGTTTAGGTGAAATGAGAATGATAGGCAACTATCTTAAATCTAAAGATCCTATTAATTATAGAAAAGGTGAACAGAGATTAAAGGGAGTGATAGGTGCATCGATGATGGGTTTACCTACTGCTATGCAGGGAGAACCTATAGAAATGATTATATATCAAACACTATTAGGTGGTTATTTTGGTTATGGATCTAGACCTGCTGTAGAAGCAGAAGGCGGTAAGTTTATCAGAGATCTAATGTACGATGGTAATAAATCACACATTTTCCATCCTGAAAAACATCCTGATTTTAATACATATTCTAAAGGTGCTAAGGATTATATAATAAAAGAGTCTACAGATAACGCTAAAGGCTGGTTACAAAGATACTTTAGGTTATTTGGTAGAGATAAAGATTTTGCAGACATGCAAGTAGAAGAACAAGTTAAAAGAGAACTTGGGTTACCTGCAGATAAAAGACCTACTCAAGAACAAATCAATAGAGGATATAGAGAAATGTCTAATGAAAGATATTTAGCTAACGCTGAATCTCCTATTGAAATGTATGTTCATAAGAAAGTAAGTGATGCTATACTTAGTCACGAGCAACAAATGGATGCTAATGATCCAGTTGAATTAAATGTTAAGTCAAACGACAAACTTGTTGAAATGAAATCTCGTGAAAAAGATAACAATGTTTTTTTAATAGTAAAAGATACTAAAGGTAATATAGAAGTTATAGATGGTATTGATGTTAATAAAATAGGTACTAGAGGTGATCATAACGGTATGGTTACTGGTGAGAAAAGAGTAGACAGACCTGCTGATAAATTAGAAAATACTGAATATATAACATTTGATGGTGTTTTTATAAAAGAATATAAAACAAAATATAACAGCAATACTGGTAAAAGAGAAGTAGTAAAAGATAGAGATGGTAATCCTATAGAAGAGATTACTAAATTCAAACCATTAGACACTTTAAAAAAGACTAAAGATTTTAAACCTGTTTTAGAAAATCAGTTTGGAAAAGATGTAAGATGGAAAACAGATATGAAATTAGATTCTGTTGACAGATATGTATTTGGAGGTGTTAAAGACAAAGGTGTTTTAACTATAAGAAAGTATCATGACAATACTAATGTATATTCTAAAGAAAAGCTATTTGATGCTTTAACAGCGGGGGATAATAATTATACTTACAAAGATGTAGAAAGTTCCTACAATAAAAGTTTAAAAGCATTTAAAGAATATTATCCTGATGTTAAAGATCCTATCTTATTAGAGAAAATGCATGAGAAAGCATGGAAGTCTAATGTATTAATAGAAGCAGATAGAAACGGATTAGAGTTTAATCAAATCTATAAATTGATGAAAGAGGGTTATTCTAGAAATGTAGTTGACTGGAATAAGAGAGAGCAGATATATCATGATAAGTCTATGCCTCTACCTGAAGGTACTCTTGGTCAATTAAAGTTTGCTATTTTTAATGATCCAATAAAACATAAGTCTAATGAATATACTAAGATAGATGGTACTAAAGATTATCTTGATAGTGATGTAGATGGTACTGTTTATTTCTTAGAGAAAGACATGAAATCTATGTTAAGTAGACTTGGCTTACCAGCTAATGTATCTATGATGAAACCAGTTATAGTTGTTAAAATACCAGGGCAAGGTACTATGATTGTTAAATCTGCAGGTAGATCAGCAGGTCCTGAGATTCAGAGCTATATGGAGAAAAATGGACTTAGAGCGTTGATTATGAAATCGGCAGCTAAACATAGCGGTGATTTAAAATCTAACGATTTTGATACCAAATTACTCGAAAAAGGACAATATAGTCATACTAAAGACCTTGAAACAGCCTATTTAAAGGACACAGATATAAGAATTAACATGGGTACATTTGAAAACCCTGTTAGTGCTTTAAAGAAACAAAGAATTGTTAGACAATTATCAGGAGTTCTTAATGAAATGCAAGCTCCTGGTATTATGGATGTGATGTGGAAAGAAATATACAGACCCAATATAAATGGCATAGAAGAATCTAACAATAAAGTATTAAATGCATTAAGGTCTGGTAATATAAAAGATTTAGATAAAGTATCAGTCGATGATGTATCAACTAAAATAATACATGAAGTATTTACTAAGCATGGGAATTCTGAAATAGCAAGGAAGTTTGCTAGGGAGATGGCTCGTCAAGATAGAAAAGGAGAACTTGAAGATGTAGATAATTTTACTCCAGAAGAATACCAACAATTTGTTTATAGAAACAATAGAGTATTAGATATAGCAGATTTTTCTCAATCTCAAAGAGAAGGTGGTATACATGGTAGGAAGTTTTTTGAAAACAACTACAAGAAATATATGCTAAACAGATATTATAGTCCTAAATATAAATACTCAGCTAAAGCATGGATGGCTCCTAAAGATCCACATGCACTATTTTCAAACAAAATTAAAGATGGTGAATTTATGCTTGATAATGGTATGGGTAAAATGAAAGTTAGATATAAAGGAAAGGACATGACACTTGAACAGGCTTGGAAGAAATCTGGTGGAGACAACAGTGATAAAGCCTTTGACTTTCTTGTTATTCGTGTACCAGCTGATAGTATTTCTGGTACCAGGGTTCTTAAGTTCGGTGGTTTTACTAAACAAAAAGGAGTATCTATCACAACTAACGCAAAAGATAATGCGTATTTAGGTGGTGCTGATAAAGATAGTGACTCTACTTTTTTATATCAAAATATGCCTGATAAAGTAGTAAAGACATTTAAGAAACATCAGAAAGAATGGGAATCTAACGGTAGATTTATGGATGGTAAATCACAAGAATTAGATAAACTATTCGGTGCATCTAAAGACGAAGCATACGAATCACCATCAAGTAAATTTTCACCTGCATTTAGAAGAATTGTAGCTGACACTGCTAGGAAAGGGCAGCAGGGATTAGGTCATGGCATTGTAGCTAAGAATAATCTAATCGCCTTAGCAGATTATGTTAAATCTAAAGGAGGTTCTTTAAAAGGATTAGAACTTAAAAATAAATCTGGTGAAGTTTATGCTACATTAGATCTGGAATTAAAGCCTAATGCACACAAAAATTTAATTAGATTATCTAGAGAGATAGTTAATAGATCTGCTGATGCAGCTAACTATCCAAGAATGATAGACTATTCACAATTTCCCGACTTGTTATTAAATAGTGCATTTAAATCAAAGCTAACTTTTAAAAAGACAGGTAAATCAATTAAAGGCGATTATAGTAATATAAGTAAAACGTTTTTAGGTGATATAGCCAAGACAATAACTAGCATAAACCCTGGATCTAAATCAAAGATAGACTGGGCTCAATTTACAGAGAGTTTGAATAATACAAACCCAGGTAGATATAAGAATTTAGGAAGTAGAGTTGCTGAAGCAATGAAGAAAGATGGTCTTAATGATACATTATTTGATACTCAATTAATAGAAAAATATATAGATATTTTAGATAAGGCTAAAACAAATCATATCTCTTTACAAGAAAAGAACCAGATTGTTAAATCTATTAATCAATTATATGGGGGATTTGCAGGACAATTAAATCCTAAGAATATTATAAATCTAATAAAGAAAGGTAATTACTCTTATGCAAGAGAATTATTAGAGAGAGATTTCCACTTATTATCTTCATGGCAATCATTGAATATGAAAGGATATGAGATATACAATCGTCTATCTAAATTGAAGAACAAAGATGGAGAGTCTTTATTTAAGGATAAAGAATTAAATAAGGTAGTTGATAGTATATTAAAACCAATAGCAAAAGCTGCTACTGAGATTAAGCAAAGACTTAATAATAGACATCAAGAACGTGAAGAGTTATCAGAGTCTAGTAGCCAAGAATTTGACAGAACAGTTCTAGATTATAAGAACACAACTTTAAACAATTTAGTTAAAGAATACAACAAGAAGTTTAAACTAGAAGATCCTCTTACTCCTGAAATGTTTCATGATTATTTTGACTTATGGTTAATGAGTCCATTCTATCATAATAGTACTAAAACATCATTTAGTAAAATACCATTTCAATCAAAGAGTATTAGCAATAATGCTATTAAGTTTTTATTAGAAAATCAACAAGATCTATACAGTAGTATAACAGAAGTAGCCAAAGGTGGTAAATCTAAAGAAGTTTTATTTAACATAAACAAACCTCCTATTTCTTATAATACATATAAAAAGAAAGTATATGGTAATGATAGTCATTTCCTCAGAACTAGGGCTATTACTGATAAACAATACCAAAAGGTATTAGAGTTTGAACAGACATTAAAAGACAATCCTCGTATAAAAGACAATCTTAAAGATTTCTATGAGAATTTTACAGAGGAAGTATTTGGTGTTAGAAAAGATTTTAATATAATGGATATTGATGATGTAGTTGCTATGGATAAGTTTATAAAAGATATGGATGTTAGAACTAAATCCAAAGATACAAAGTTACCTGACTTTGCATGGAGAGCATCTCCAGAATATATGGATCTATTTATGAGAAACTTTGAAAGTAATTACTTTAGATCATCTCTTCAACCTGTAATGAAAAGAGACAGTGTTGTTGTAAGAGAAGTTAAAAAGTATACAAGTTCTATAGGTTTTTTAAAAGACTATATGAATAAAGTTACAATGAATATAGATTCAAAAACAGGTCAAGTAGTAGAGTATAATTTAAGAAGATATATACATAAGAATCTTCCTGATAAAGATGCAGAAGGTATTAGTATTATAGTGAACAATCTTAGAGAAAGTAGATTAAAAGATTCTAAAATAGGACCAGAGGATTATAAGCAATTAAAAGAATATAAAGATTTAAAGAATAGTAAATGGAAAGTTGGTGATAAGGAATATACTTTAGATGAAATGATAGCCATTACAGATAAAGCATACACTAAGGATTTTAAACAATTTGGTGACAAGTGGTTATTTGCTATGAACAACAATAAAACAGAGTATATTGATTTTGAAAAAATAGACAAGAATAAAGAATACGGTAAATACAACGATTATTTAGTCTGGGGTAAGGATGGTAAGTTTGATATGAAAAACTTCCAAAAAAGGCTAATTAAGGACGTAGAAATGGGTAAAGACATTCCTGATATACCTATGGAAGTTATTTTAAGGGGTCAATATGAGTTTATTTTAGAAAAAGCAATTTGGGCAGAATTTTATACCGCTGGTAATAAATTTAGCGTAAAACAATTAAGGGAAATATATAGATCTAAAAATAAATTTAAACCTATTGGTAGATATAAACCCGAAGAATATGTTCCTCATATTAATTTTGGTAGAAACAAAAAGTCACGTTTAGAAATAGAGAAGTGGGTGGAGAGTAAAGCCAAGGAAGCATACGATAAAGCTATTAGCGAAGGTAAAACTCCTAAGCAAGCAGAAGAAGCAGCAGAGATTGAAAGATTAAAATCTCAATTTAATATAGAGAAATCACAATCTTCTGATGCTGGTATGGCTACTGAGGCTATTGAATCAGTTATGTTAGATTTAAATAAACATAATTTTAAAAGTATAAAGAATGCTGGTATAAACAATAGACCGCAATCTACTTTAGATAGAAAAACTGATATGCCTGGTTGGGATAATTCTCAACATGCAATTGATATTTACAAAGAAAGTATTTTTAGAGGATTATATAAAAATATAGCAGCGTTTCAAGCAAACGTTAAGATAAATAATTTTATAGATAAAAAAGCATTTGGTAAAAATACAGGGGACTGGGCTTTATATTTAAGGTCTTACTTTAGAGATTCAATGGGATTACCCACTGTATTTGGAAAAGACTTGCCTCAATATCTCAAAGCAGACCCTAAATTTAAAAGACGTGGTGCTTACTTATTTAGTGATGAGAAAGTTATTCAGGCTTTTGATTATATCAACAAGAAGTTTAAGAAATATGGAAGAACTGCTCCCTTTATGAAAGATATACCAGACCCTCCAGATCCAAAACTTCAGTCAACCAATCCTGAATTATATAGAGCTCAGTATAATGCATATATGGAAGGTATGACTCGTATGGTTCATAAGATGGGTAGGCTTGAAGCTAAATTCCAATTATGGACATTATTAGGTCACACAAAGATTATGACTGGTAATTTATTCGGTGGAACTACAATGACCATTACTAGAGGTGGTTTAAAGAATTTTATGAGAGCTAATAATAAGAAATGGATAGAAAAGAATTTAATTAAAGATTTAAATGGTGATTATAGATTAAAGATGGAAGATGGTTCTATTGTTAAAACAAAGCAAGATTTAAATAAATGGATTACAGAAAAAGGTGTTATAGAATCTTTTATTTCTAACGAATTAAATGTTAATGCTGAATTAAACAATGTCAAAGGGGTTGCTCGTAAGAATTTACAAGATTTTGTTAAAGAAGTAAGCAAGAAGATTGCTAGAGATCCAGATGTATCTGACCAAACACTAATAGATATTGCCAAGAAGTACAGGGTAGATAAACTTATGGATACATCAGCTGCTTGGTTTATGCAGACATCTGAAAGAAAATTGAGAAGAGATTCATATTTAACTCATGCTATAGAATACATGGAGCATATGGGTAAGTATGGTTTGGAATTATCTTTAAATGATGCGGCAGTCCATGAAGCAGGATTAAGAGGTGTTGAAGCAACACAATTCTTATATCATAGCTCTTTTAGACCTGCTTATATGAGAACAGCCTTGGGAAAAATATTATCTCGTTTTAAATTATTTGTGTTTAATTCAGTCAGAGTTCGTAAAGAGATGCTTAGAAAAGCAGATCTTTATGGATTTAAACAAGGCACAAAAGAATTTGATAAGTTTAAAACTGACTTTGCATTAAACATGTTTGTTATGGCTTTAGGTAGTGCATTTGCATATAGTTTATTTGATACAACACTACCACCGCCATATGATTGGGTACAAGAAACTGGTGATTGGTTATTAGGAGATAAGAAAACGAGAGACAGAGCTTTCTTTGGACAATATCCATATCCTATAGCACCATTAAATATAGTTACACCACCAGTTGCTAGAATTCCAATGTCATTCTTTTCCAGTTTGATTAACAAAGACTGGGAGAGATTTATGGATTATCATGCTTACACAATGTTCCCATTCGGTCGTATGATCAGATCAATCGATAAAACGATTGATGAACCCTACGGGACTGTCGAAGGGAGAGCGATGCAACAATTTTTTGGTATACCTTTAGATAAGGTAAGAAGTAAAATAGATAGAGCACAGGTTTTAAATGCTCGTAAACAAACAATAGATAGTGAATTGGAGGAAATGTATGGCTAAAGATCAATATGGTTTTGGAGTAGAACAATTAAGTGAAGCACAAAGAACTGCTAAAAAGATGGCAGTTGATCACTTATATGTTTGGAACAGACTAGTAGAAAATAAAGGTCCTATTGGTATTAAAAAAGACCAACAAGACGCAGATCCTAGGTTAAGAGAATTAGTAGGCAATGAAGGTTTCATGAATTTTCTCAACAGTAAAAGCATCGAAGATAAAATGATGGCTTTAAGAGATGCTGGTATTAATGGTAGTGCTGGTATGGCTGATGAAGATTTAGCTCAGTTTTTAATGACACATATTCCTATTGGTTTAACTGAAGATAAAAAAGTAGGAAATGAAGCACAGAGAATAGTTGAAAATCAAAAATAAATGGAGTTAAATGGAACAGCAGGCTATAGAGAATTTGATTGGACAGTATGGCTGGATGGCTGTAATAGCCTTTGTGTTCCTAATCGGCAGGAAAACAATTGAATCAACTATAGAGGCTATTAAAGTTTTTGCAGGTGATGATTTAAATACTGATGATGTTATAATTTTTGACGATAGACCAGCCAGAGTAGTAAGAGTAGGATTGTGGAAAACAATATTATTTGTATATGAAGTAGGTTGTGCAGATGGTAAACCATTCATTAAAGGAGGCAACAAGGTTGCTATCCAAAACGATAAACTAAAAGACCATATGATAGAAAAGCCTTTACCAATGCTAGACTTGAAAAAATGGGATGATTGCGAGGAGAAGAAATGAAAGATACGTTAAATGTTTTAACCAACAATCCTGAAATAGGATTAGTTACAAGTTTAGGCTCTGGGTTATTTCATTGGTTAGGTGTTTTCAATCCTATATTAAGTTTTATATCTTTAACTATAGGTATAGTTATTGGTCTAATAACTCTTTATGGGAAGATAAAAGATTGGGTTTAGGAATATTAAAAGATATTACAATTCTCTCTTCATCTGTATTATTTTTAGGTACAGCATGATTAAACCATCCAGGAAATATAAGTAACATCCCCTCCATCACTTCTTTCATAAATGAATTAGGCGTATCTTGATTGTAGTTTCTTATTTGCAATGGATCTTCAAATACTAAATATTTTGAATCATTTTCAGGCACTTTTATATAATACGCTCCAGAAAACCAAGATCCTGGATGCATATGTGTTGAATTATAATCATTTTTCTTATTAATAATAAACCACATACTACTTAATTCTTCAATTTTATCTAAATGTTTATAATCTTCTTTTATAATTATACCATTTACAACATCTATTATTCTATTATTTAATTCATCAAAAACATCTATTGATTTCATATTTATATCTAATAAACTATGATAACCTCCTTTATTAGATCTTTCAATAGAATCTTCTTTAGTTTTATGTTTATTTATTGCTTTTATTAATTCAGAATTGAATTTTTTTCTATCTTTAAATAGGAAGTTATATACTTTAACAGGGAATATTTCATCAAAATCATATATCAAGGGATTAATTACCTTTCCAGGTATATCTATAAAATGACATTACATACAAGTAGATCCACCAGCATCTACCATTATCAGATGCAATTAAAGCTGCTTTTTTATATCTTTCTCTCCTGGATAAATTTCTATACTCCTTTGCATAATAAGGACTACTCAATAAGTTCTCCATTAAATTTTTGTATAACTTGCTTAAGTAAGGGGTGAAATTTATCAGCCTTGTCTTTCCAAAATCTACAACCTTTATCTATTATGTTGTTAGGGATTTTTTTAGACTCTAGTTTTTTGTAGAAAAACCACCAATCACATTTATTATCTTCATAATAAGCGCAATTAATGCAATTATTTTTTATTTTTAATTCTTCTTTGATGTATCTTAGCTTTCTTTTCAGAAAAGAATTTCTTTCCATCTGCAGTTATGAATATATGCATTAACTCATGTGTTATTGGTTTCATTTTCTCTCCAATCCTGTTTGAAATTTTGCTAATTTTTCATCATCTCCATCTATTAATTTAATAACTACACTAGTTCTAAGACCAGGGTATATCATAGTTGGACCTGCTGCTTTATGCCAAACATGACCTGGAAATAATACAGCTCTATTTGTTTTATATTCAACCATATCAAATATAGTATATTCTTGAGTTAATTCATCTTGATTATAAAAGAATAGATTACCTTCGTAATGAGGTGACCATTCTGGAGTAGAAAAATAAACTAAAGATAGAGCATTATTCAACATCTTCTGATCTTGATGAATGCTACCGTCTTGACCACGAGATTGACCATTAGCATACATATCATAATGAGTCCAATTAATCTCTTTTGGTAATACTTCTAATACTTTTTTCTTAAATGCTATATTAAAGAAAGGAACTTTATCTAATGATCCCATATGCCATATCTGGTGATGTCCAGATAAGAATGTCCATTTAGGTTTTTGTAATTCTTCTAAACATTTAATATACATTTCTTCAGGAAGGAAATTGTCAAATATTTTTACTTTATTCATAAAGAGCCTCACATTTTTTACGAGTGTGTTGTGGGAATGGAGGCATTAGCAAGACTCTTTATGACTTTCCTATAACTTTTTCATCTAGAACACTATCAGGATTATATGTATGTGAATCTATAAGTTCCCCGTTTTTATGTTTTATATCAATGGTAATAACACCTTTGGTATCATTTACTTTAACTTTAAACATACCGTTATCAACAGAAAGATTCTTTCTTTCTAAAGATTTAATACCTTTTCTTATAGATCTAACATATTTGATACCAAGTAATGATTCACCCATTAAATTGTCTAATAATATGTATAACTTCTTAAGATAATTTATTGAGTCTCTTTTTGTCATTACTTGCTTAATATCCTAATAATTTCTAACCATTCATCTAATTCCATAACAACTTTAGGTGTTTGTCTATTCTTTTTAATAACTAATATAGGAGTTAAATCTCCTGCATTTGTTTTACATTGTTCAAAAGATTTCCAAACATTTAATTTTTCTACATTTTTACATTCAAATGAGTATGGAAGTAGTGCTCTGGCGTGTGGGGTGAGAACAATATCCTCACCCGTAACGCCCATTATTTGAGAACCTATATCATCTTTTAAAGCTGGATATAGTTCTATTAACTTATCTCTTAATATATTCTGTAGTCTTTTACCTTTATTTTTCGCTGATCTAGCTTTCATGGTAATAACTTTCTCCATATAGATAAACCTAAAGAAACTTCAAGTGGACCTGCTCCTAAGCCTATAGTTATGTGGTCACCTCTTATTATATTATAAGACAGAGTGACTGAAAATAACCAGAGAATTATGAAGCAATAACCGACTTGATTGTTTTCAGGTTCTTCTATCTTTTTGAAATCAATCATTTAATCTCCAATGGTTTGAATTGAAATGTCGTATAATCAAAATTAAACGCTATTTCAAAGTCAGTTTCATCTCTAGATGCTAACGACCTAATAACTCTAGTATCATTCATTTGTCTATCACCAGTTATCCCTATGATCTTATCTGCTTTTTGCTCTATTGCTGAATTACCTTTAGCACTATGAACAGTTAGCATATCACGGGATGCACCTTTAGATATATGAGATATACCAAAGAATATAACATCCATTTGAGTTGCGATTTGTTTAAGACTATTAACGATTTTCTCCATTTTAGTAAATGGATCATTATTATACCTAACCTCTATTGCATCTATAGTATCTATACATACTATCTGAGGTTGATTATCTGCTATGATTTGTTTCATAGAGTCAATATCAGGGCTTGTAGTCATAACCTTAATATGTTTTACTCTATCATTAATCTGTTTTACCCTTTCTTCGTCATAATTGCGGTATATTTCGTTAACTTCTTGTTTGGTAATACCATTACCTGCCTGAAGAAATCTACGGAATATAAGCCAATCTCCGACTTCTAAAGATAAATACATTATATTCATATGAGTTAATTTAACCATAAGACTTTGCAGCCATGCTGTTTTACCTAATTTAGTATCACCTAGTAATATTGCTAACTCACCAGGTAGAAATCTATAATTATTAGGTATAGGATAATGGTCTTTAAGATTAAAGCAATTAGTATCCATATCCATATGAACAAAATCTCTTAATTTATTAGATAACTCTTTTACATTAAGAACTTCTAAACCATAGTTCTTGTTTTTGTAAAATTTACAAATTGGATCACAATATTTTTCCATAATTGTATCACTACAACTATATCCATTGTGTTCCCAGGCATAAACATCATCTATGATTTTAAGAATTTCATTATGATCTAAAGATGGAATATTATATTCAGCCATTTTAATTGAACCTTCTTTTTGAATACCCATTCTTCTCCAAGCATTAGCCATTCTTAATAAGGTTATATGTCTTTCTCCATCTTTTTCTGATTTCCACATTTTCTGTACACAAGTTACATGTGCATTTAGATTAGTATTGGATATATCTTTTTCATCTTCTCTAAACTCTTGCACATCTAGAACTTTATCTTCCCAGATAGGATAAACATTATCTAAATCGAAAGTTGTATGATGGTAATCTTGTTTCTGTGTTTGACAATATTCACATATTTCCTGATAGGTCATATCGTTTATCATTTGCCAAGATAATGGTAGTTTATATAATTCGCTTTTCATATTAATAGTAT
>CEUI01011542.1_pt1 | contig 12884 bp, 22 predicted proteins | sample 531411 | NCBI WGS metagenome assembly CEUI01 (sample SAMEA2622841, study PRJEB7988) | marine metagenome | isolation source: saline water (ENVO:00002010), including
CAGCACACAACGTGTAAGGCAAATATTAAATAAAGCTATGAGAAGATTGAACCATAGGTCAAGAAAAGATAGATTAAGGCAATATATAAAGAACAGAAAAGAAGAATCTCGTCAAGATGGTCAAGATTATTTAATAAAATATGGTAGAGAACTTACATATCAAATAAAAAGGGAAAAAAAATGATTAAAAAAGTAGAAGATATAGTAATGAACGTTTTAAAAGACGAACCAAGAGCTAGAGATAACGATGAAATACTATGCGTGTGCGTTTGGTATAGCCAGGTAAGACACAAAGTGCATCATATGAGTTTACTAGATTTTTTCAGAAGAATGTCCAAAGGCAAATACTACAAAGCAGAAAGTATAATGAGATGCAGAAGAAAACTCCAGGAAATACACAAAGAACTACGTGGCAAAAAATATGAACAAAGAAGAAAAAACACACAAAACGTAAAAAACGAATTAAATGAAATGGCTGCGGAATCTCAAGGACCAAGCTACAGTTCTGGAAAGTTATTTTAAATGAAAAAAGCTAAATTCACAATACCAGGTAAACCAGTACCACAAAAAAGACACAGAATGGGCCGTGGATTTTCATACGATCCATCAGCACCAGACAAAAAAAGAGTGCGTACAGAGTTAATACTAGCAAACAGACTAAGATATATACACAAAGGCGATGTTAGTATGTTTATAACTTTTCATATGCAAAGACCTAAAAGCCACTACAGAACTGGTAAATATAAAGAGTTTTTAAAAAAAGGCTCTCCATACAAACACACCTCAAAACCAGACATAGATAATTTAATTAAATTTATTATGGATTGCTGTTCTGGAATTTTATACAAAGACGACAATCAAGTAGTAAACATAACTGCAAATAAACAATACGCAGAAAAAGAACCAAAAACTGAATTTTATATAATATACGGAGATGACAAAAATGAAAGACAAGACTAAAGGAATACTTATAGGCCTAGCTTTAGGTTTTATGATTTCATGCAACGATAACATAATGGCTGACAACGAAACACAAAATCAGTTCGACCAAATTGGATCAGTAGAGTGGAATCCGCTGTACGTGAAGATAGTAGAATAAAAACTTTTTAATTTCAATTCTAAATTTTTATTGTATATTATGCTATTGAAATATGGCTGAATATACACACAATATAATACAGAAAAATGTTAAAGATTTAATTTTTGCTGACTACAATCCCAGGCAGTTAACAGAAAAACAATATAAAAATCTAAAAGCATCAATTGAAAATTTTGGTTTAGTAGATCCAATACTTATAAACAAAAACGAAACAAGAAAAAATATAATTATAGGTGGACATCAAAGAGTCAAAGTAGCTAAAAGACTTAAAATAAAACAAGTGCCTTGCATAGAACTTGACCTAACACTAGAAAGAGAAAGAGAACTAAACGTAAGGTTAAACAAAAACACTGGGCAATGGGATTTTGATGTATTAGCAAACAACTTTGAAATAGATGACCTGGTCGACTGGGGATTCACACACGAAGAATTAATTATACCAGACCCAGAACCAGAAGAAGGACTAACGGACCCAGATGCAATACCAGAAGTAAAAGAATCAATATGCAAAATGGGAGATGTTTGGAAACTGGGAGAACACACACTGATGTGCGGAGATTCAACTAAACCAGAAGATGTAAAAAAATTAATAGGCAAAACTAAAATACACTTAATATTCACAGACCCACCATATGGAGTTTCATACACTGGAACCAGCGGAGAGTCAAAAAAAGAATGGGACCCAATAAACGGCGATGACCTAAGAGATGATCAACTGTATCAATTTTTATCTGCTTCTTTTAAAAACCTTTCAGCCTATACAAATGACGGAGTACCAGCGTACGTTTTTCATGCTTCAAGCACACAGATAGAATTTCAGAAATCACTAGAAGAAGCTGGATTCAGAATTAAGCAACAATTAATATGGCAAAAAGGAATGGTGCTGTCAAGATCAGACTACCACTGGACACACGAACCAATGTTCTACTGTGTAAAAGGCGAAAAAAACAATTTATGGTATGGCGATAGAACAAGCAGAACAATAACAAACCAGGAAGAAAAAGATTTCAATAAACTTAATAAAAAAGAATTAGTAGAGATACTAAACACACTCTACAAAAACAAATCAGTATGGGATGTTAAAAAAGATGCTGCGATTTTTTATAAGCACCCTACACAAAAACCAGTAGACCTTTCAATAAAGGCTTTAAAAAACAACACAAAGCCTGGAGATGTCGTAATAGATAACTTCAGCGGAAGCGGTTCAACATTACTAGGTGCAGAGATGACACAAAGAAAATGCCTGGCAATGGAATACGACCCACAATACTGCGATGTGATCATAAAACGCTGGGAAGAATTTACTGGAAAAACAGCAAAACTAATATAAAGGAAACAGCATGGCCAAAGAAAAAAAGAAAACTGGAAGGCCTAAATCTGATATACCAGGATTAAAAGTAGAACAACTGGCTTCATATGGTTGTACTAACACAGAGATTGCTGAGTTTTTTGGAGTTAATGAATCTACAATTCGTAGGAGTTTCGCCGAATTTCTGACAAAAGGGAGAGCTTCGGGTAAAATCAAACTTCGCCAATTACAAATGAAGGCTGCGGAACAAGGTAATGTTACAATGCTTATATGGCTTGGAAAACAAGTACTAGGTCAACAAGACAAATCAGAGATAGAATTAGTAAAACCAATCGAAGAAGTAGACTTCCATGGGTTATAATTTAAACATTTATAAGGAAGATTACTTCCCGCACCAATGGGAGTTTTTAACAAGCAAGAAACCTATAAACGGATTAATAGCGGGTATGGGAAGCGGTAAAACGCACGTCTTTGTACATAAGACATTCATAAATCACATTACAAAAAAAAATAAAAAAGGGATTTCTAACGGGTGGATTGTATATCCGACCTATGACTTGGCTGACGAACTATTCGTAGAACCATTCACAGACCTCCTAAACTCCAAAGGGATCCCTTACAAATACAATATTTCAAAACACAAATTCACAACACCATACGGTGCAATTAAAATATACCAACTACAAAAACCACAAAGAATTATTGGTGCAGAGTTAAACTACATAGGCTTTGATGAGTTTGACATAGAGAGCTATAAGAACTGTGACATAGCGTTTAAAAAGTCAATAGGCCGTATGAGAGGTGCAGAAGATTGCGAAATATATATAGTTTCAACACCAGAAGGCTTCCACTACTGTCATAAGATATTCGTAGAAGATGCCTCACCAGAACGACACCTGGTACACGGAAAAACAATGGACAACAAGTACCTACCAGAAAGCTACATACACTTAATGGAACAAACATACGATGACAAACTACTAAAAGCGTACATGAATGGAGAATTTACAAACCTACAACAAGGAGCAACATACTATGGGTTTAACAGACAAGAAAACATCAAAGAAGTTAAATACAATAAGGCCCTACCAATACACTTCGGTATCGACTGGAATGTGGACCCAGAATGTTGTGCAGTTTTTCAGCTCTACACAACAAAACCTCACATACGTGTTATCAAAGAAATTGCACTACACCACGGAGGAGAAGGCGACTTATTAACACAAAGAATGTGCGAAACAATCAGAGAAGCGTTCCCAAACAACAGATACATAGCATATCCAGACAGCACGGGTAACGCAAGAAACAGCTCGGCTCAGTACAGCGATATCCAACTGCTGCGACAAAATAAATTTATAGTTAACGTGGCACACACAAATCCTAGAGTAGTGAACAGAGTGAACGCAATGAATAAACAATTTACAGATAAAAATATAATTATAGATCCATCATGCAAAATTTTAATAGGCGACCTGGAAAAAGTGACTAACAAAGAAGGTACTAGAGAAATAGACAAATCAAACAAGACCCTCACCCATATGAGTGATGCACTCGGATATGCGGTGTCGTGGCTTAAACCTATCGTAAAACCGCTAATAGGAACAACAGATAGATAAGGAGAAAATGGAATGATTCCAAAAATCGGCGAACTTTCAGTAATCATCTCAAAATGGGATGCAAACCAACAACGCAAAAACAAATGGAAGCAAGAAAGATATGATGCAATAGACTACTACAACGGAGAAACGATAGACTACACTTCACACTACTTCAGCGAATCAACACTAAGCAAAGTAGTACCAGGTAACATTAATATTACTAAAAGAGTTATTGATAGAGTGTCACTGGTTTACATGATACCACCGCAAAGATTATATACAAACGAAGAAACACCAGAACTATTCGTACATAAAGATTTAAAACTACAAAGACTAGAAAGAATTACTAATTTACTAGACGCTGTGCTTTTAAAACCGTGCTGGAGAACAAAAAAAGATGGAAGCGGGTGCATAGAGTATGACATCATATGGGATTACGAACCAATATTTGGAGATGATCCACTAACACCAGAAGCTGTAGTATACCCGATTTCAAAAAAAGCAACAGTGATGAGTACAGAACCAGAACTGTATGCCTATTGGGATGCAGAGAATCACTTCATATTTGACGAAACTGGAAAGCACTACACGCAAGACGACAACCCAGATATGATCAACCCATACGGTAGGATTCCATTTATAGAATGTCACAGAGAAGGAAAACCAGAAATGGACTACCTGGACACAAACGCATCAAGAGATTTAATATCAACAAACCTTGCAATAAACGTAGCAGAAACAAACAAAAACGCAAACGTGATGTTTCAATCATTCGGTTACTTATTTGTTAATGGAGCTGGAATAGACAAAGATACTATGCAGATAGGACAAGACAAAATAAACTACCTCGGCGTAGACGGCACAATTTCAATAGTATCGCCACCCAATGCTATACCAGCCCTTGATGAATCTATACAATCTTCTTATAAGATGCTTTCTCAGAATTACCACCTTCCAGTTTCATTCGTAGAAGGAACTACGGCTGAATCTGGCGTTGCCCTTAAAATGCGTAATATAGAGTTAACTGACGATAGGAAGTCTGATATAGCAAGGTGGCGAGATATAGAGTTTCAACTGTTTGACCTGGAAAGACTGATCATAGCAGTGGAGCTAGGCAAAGACGCTGGAGATTTAGAAGATGTAGACTTTTCTGAATCGGTCGACGTACTGAGTGACGAAGAACAAAGGGCAAAATGGGATTGGGAATTATCTAAAGGACTAATAGACTTAGCGGATATACTAATACAAAAAAACCCAGACCTAACCAGAGAAGAAGCAGAAGAAATACTAGCAGAGAAAAAAACAACCTCAAAAGAAACAGCACAATTCAAAGATGAACCAGAAGAAGAAAAAAACCCGCTACTTGCAATGCTTAACTCTGACAGTGCTGAAAAATAAATGGTAGATCAAAAGAAAATAGATCAAGTAGCAGACAAATCAGCAAAGACGTACATAAAAAACGTCACAAAGATAGTCAAAACAATTTTAAAAACAACCAAAGGCCTAAGCGATGACCAGTTTGGTAAAGCAATGAAACAAATGGACTTAACAACAATAGTGCAAAATCAAATGAAAGAGATCACTACAGACTACGCAAAAGCACATATCGAAATACTAAAAGATAAAAAACCAATTAAATGACAGAACAACAAATACAACTCTTAATAGAAATGGACCAGGAAGTATGGGAAGCATACCTACCATATCTATCAGCACAAATGAAACAACAAATAACGCTGGGAGTGTTTACTGGACTAACAGAAGCAGAAATTATAAATAACATAACCGCTGCGGTTTTAAGTGAAGCACAAGTAGCTACTTTAATAACAACAACACTAAACAACTACTCCAGGTCAATAAATTACTTAATGATGAAAGAAGCACCCAGGGATACGCTATACCAATACGTAGGACCCATAGATGGAAAAACAAGAAATGTATGTTTGAAACAAGGTTCAGAAGGACCACTAACAATGGACCAAATAGAAAAAGCGTACGGTAAAAGCGTGTTGACATACGGTGGTGGTTATAACTGTAGACACGCATGGGAATCAGTTTCAGAAGTAGGAGTAATGAAAGAATTATATGACCCAGAAAAAGCAAAGGAACTATTGAGTGGCGATTAAAAAATTTACAGATGCAGAGTTCTGGAGAAAGACTGGAGATAAAGCTAGAGATTTGACCAGGCGTGAATTATTTGAAAAAGGTAAAAACGTATACGGAGAAAAATGGTGGGGAGGAAGATATTCACCAGAATACACAATAGCAAAAAGGTCTGGAACCTTACCAGGTGCTGCCTCAGCTTTTGCTAACAAAGTTACACCAGTACTAACCTCACAACTATTCAAAGACTTCAAAGGCTTTCTAAAACCTAGACATGATGGAGTGCAACTAGGATACCCAACACTAGGAGATAGAGTAGCAAGACTAAGAAGCGTTGGAAAAAAAGGAACACTAACATCTCCAGACCAACCACTGCCTAAGTCAGTACAAAAATTTATAGCTAGTGAGTATAGCAAATACATAAAAAAGAATTCAAAAAACAGAACAAGAACACATACAAAAAAAGGTACTAAAACAAAATAGATGTGCGGACCAGGAATAGAATTAATAGAAATGATAGAACAAGAAAAAGAAAAAAAGTGTTCCAAGTCACATAAAGAATTGTATATTACACCTAAGAATTTCTTTAAAAACTCAACAAAAGAGGTAAAAAATGTCAGAAGAAAAACAGACTCAAACTAACGCTGAAAAAAACAGCGAACAAAATACTAGCACACAAGCTAGTCAAAACAATGTGCCGTACGATAGATTCACAGAAGTCAATACACAACGCAAAGAAGCACTGGAGCAAAACGGAAAGCTACAAGCTGAACTAGACAAGATATATGCTGATCGTAAAGAAAAAGAACAAGCAGACCTTGTAGAGCAAGGCAAAGCAAAAGAAGCTCTGGAACTTGTAACAAAAGAACGTGACAAGTATAAAGCAAAAGCAACTGAGTGGGACAACTATCAAGTAAATCAAAGAGAGAGCTTGATGAGTCAATTGACAGATGATAAACACAAATCTATTGCTGAAGGTTTGAGTGACCTAGGAAAACTAGGAGATTTTGTGCAAAGCGTAACAGCAACACCAAATGCACCTTCAACATCTACTGCAAGAGCAACAAGTGGCAAAACTACAGAGATGGGTGGATATGGATCCTGGGAAGAATTTGCTATCAAAGACCCAATCAATGCTGAAAAAGCACTGCACAATGGAAACCAAAAAAAATTCTAAGTAAAAATCTCGTAGGAGATTGGTCTCAAAATGAAGGTACGCAAGTACAGCTGAAAGAGATTTTAAATATAAGAGGATAGTTCAATGGCTGACGTAACTAATGCTACTGATACTAATGTCGCAACTGGTGGTCTAGGTAAGACCGTCGCTGCTGCGATTGTTCAGTTTAACAAAAGTGCTGTCGCTGCACCTTTAATTCAAATGAATGCTGCCTCGCCAGGAACAAACGTAGTTCAGTTCCCAGTGTATAGCAAACTAACTCCTTCTTCAGCAGTAACAGAAGAAGCAGAAGGAACAGAAGGTACAGAAATAGATGCAACAGCAATCACAACAACAGCAGTGTCTGTTGAAGTTTTAAGAAATCACATCAACGCTAAGGTAACAGACCTTGCGTCTTTTGCAAACAATGATAATTTAATGGTAAACACTGGTCAAGTTCTAGGTAACGCAGTGGCTACTAAATTCGATTATGACGTTTGTCAATTACTAGACGGTGCTGCGACAGAAGTAGGCGGTGCTGCGGTTTCTTGTCATTTAGGTTTGATTTTTGATGCAGTAGCAAACCTGGAAAAAAATGACGCACCAAGACCATATAGTGCGATTTTACACCCACTTCAAGTATGGGGTTCATTCGGTTTAACAAATGAATTGTCAAACGTTGCGGTAGTACAATCAAACGCTGGTCTTTCACAAAGCAATGGAGTAGGCGAAGATTTTCGTAGAGCTGGATTCGCTACAACTATAGGTGGCGTGGATATTTATACTTCACCACAAGTAGTCTCAACATCAGATCAACACAAAGGTGGAATTTTTGCAAAAACATTCCTAGGCTGTGGATTTATTGATTTTGGTGGAGGAAACTTCATACAGCTAGAGCAAGAAAGAAATGCACTAGGTGCTCAAACTAATATCGTTTGTAATGGATATTGGGAAATAGCAGAAACTGTGGACTTACATGGAGTGGAAGTACATACAGAAACATCTACATAATAAGTAGATAAGTAGATCATAAGGGAGGGTCGAAAGGCCCTCCCAGGAAAAACTATGGCAAACGTAAAAATTAAAAAGAAACCAGAAATGAAAAACATCGGAGGACACAAACCGTTCGGTGTAGACCTAGACCCTAATGAAGATTTATGTCTAGTTAAGTCAGAAGAAAAAGGCCAGGAAGCCTACTACAAAGGCGAGAAAATGCGATACATGGATTACTGGAATGAGATATGCACAAGAGGTCGCAAAGCAAAACTTGGTAAAGATTTAAGTTCATCGTTTTCTGGATTCGGTCCAGGAACACTAAAAAAACCCTATAAGGAGTAATATGGCAAAAGCTAAAAAAGAAGTAAAAAAAGTAATTAAAAAATATAAAATCACAAAACCAAATGGAAATGTAATTTTCAGAGAAGGCCTAGAAGCTGACTACATAAAAGTATGTGACAAGAAAAAATGGAAAGTAGAGGAAGTGTAAATGAGTAACTCACTAAGCAATTATAAAATTATAGATGTGACACCAACACTGTCAACTTCTGCTGAGTACAGTCAAAACGATTGTCTTTTTAATAAAGTAGAAATACCTAACGCAACACTTGGAAATAGTGGGTGTTCAGAGCTAGTGCAAATTACAGTGACAAGCAAAAAAGCAACCTGGAAAGAAATAGACGTTGTGATTTTTCAAAACAACCAATCTCTTCAATCAGCTAATGACCCTATAGCAGTGACCGCTGCGGATGGTTCTGCTGCGGGAATGTTAGGATGGATCAATCTACCAATAGCATGTGACCTGGGAGATTTTACTTTTGCAAATGCAGTACCAGCTGTAGGAGAAACACAGCTTCCGCTATTATTAAGCTCAGCAGATGATTCAAGTTCATGTTACTTTATTGCAGTACTAAGAGGAACAGCTGAAACTTTCGCTGCGTCAGACTTGACTTTTAGGTTTCACATAAAGCAAAAATAGATGGCTTTAATAGATGACATAAAAAGACACGAAGGATTCTCAAAAACAATATACCAGGACCACCTAGGTAAAGATACAATTGGGATCGGGTTTTTAGTTTCAACATTAGAGCTAGACGAAGATATATGTGATGAAATACTTAAAAGACTTTTAATTAAAAAAGAAGCACAAATACATAGAAAGTTTGGCTGGTATGATGGACTACCGCAAGAAGCAAAAGACATAGTCGTAAATATGGTTTATCAGTTAGGCCTTAACGGATTCAGTAAGTTCAAACGTACAATACACTACTTATCAGAACATAAATTCAAAGCATGTAGTGTGGAGATGCTTGACTCGTTATGGGCCAAGCAAACACCAAACCGTGCTAAAGAACTATCAGATAGAATGGCTGAAATTGAAAACCTGTGACTATTTACTTAGTAAAGGTTATATAAACCGTAAACAGAAAAAAGAAGTTTTAAAAGAACAAACACAACAGAAGCTCCAAGGTGTAGAAGTAGAAATAGGTCAAATACTACTAGAGAAAAACTTCTTAACAGTAGATGAAATTATAGAAGCACTAACAGAACAAAGCAGAGAGGATAATATGCCCACAGAGATAGGAGAAAACACCAAGGTAACTACAGACTTCAAATTTTTAGGAACGATAGGTGCGATGATCGTGTCCGTGGCTGCGAGTTACTTCAGCATTACTGGACAAATAGAAGAACTAGCTAGTAAAGATTCGCCTAACAGACTGGAACACACACATCTCCAGGAAGAACTAGACGAAATAAAAGAAATGGGCGATTTAAAGATCATAAGCTACAAACTTGATCAGTACGACAATACATTCGCAGAATTAAAATCACTTTCAACAACACTGCAACCACTAGCAACAGACCTAACTACAATTAAAAAAGATTTACTTAATTTAAAAAATAAAAAAATAGAAATGCCAGACATAGACTTATCTGGTATAGACGAATGTAAAGATAAGCTAGATGCACTAGCAGAAGAAATAGAAGAACTTAAAAAACTAGAAGCAAGAGTAAAAAAAGTAGAAAAAAGCATAGGGAGTAAATTCTAAATGAAAAATTTATTAATTTCTTTAGCCGTAGGTAGCCTAATGTCAGCGGGAGAATTCTTCAAATATTCTACGACTTATATATCATACAACCTCTCAACACCTCAACAAACACTAAATACTATAGTGGATATAGAAGATAACTACTCGCTGACATTGGGTGTTCGAAAGATAGCAAGGTTTGACTACCAGAAAAAACAAAAGTTTTATGATGGAACAGAAGAAGCACTTTCAGACAAAGCGTTTATAGGTGCAGTACCAGGCTGGGAGTATTTAATAAACGTTTCAGATGTTAAAATAAACGGATTAGAATATACAGATTCAAAATTTTGGATAAGAAACTCAAAAGAAAAAAGTGTATTTAAATTTAAATATTACAAAATAGATAGCAGAAACCTTGAATTTATTACTGGAGATGTTAGATATCGGAAAAATATAAATCGTTTGGATATAACTGCTGGAATCGCTTTATTAGGTCATCCAGCGTTTGGATATGATGCATACTCAGAATACGAAGAACCTTGGTGGCAGTTAGCATACGACTACGGATACACAGACTATACCTACCCACTAAATGACTTAAACAACAATGGAGAAATAGAAAGCTATTGGATCTGGATTGAAACGGACCCAGAAACTGAAGATGGATACTGGGAGTATTTCTATGAAGGACTAGACTATTATTGGGAGGACCCAGAAGGAAACCAGATAGCAACGTCAGATACAGAGTTCTATCAATACCACCAGCCTAAAGTAATTAAAAAATACAATGAAGATAAAATAGACGAACTGGACTATCAAAGCTCTGTGTCTTTAGTATTAGGCCTGGACTACAACTGGAGCAAAGATAAATTTTATTTTCACACATGGACATCTATATACCCTATAAGTAAAGGACTAACAGACTACGCATTCGTAGACGACTTAAAATATGAAGTGGGCCTACTGCTAGGATATAAAATTAATTCAATTGGATTGTTCCTGGAAGGAAACTACCTGGACATATTCAAAGAACAATACGAAGTAACAACGGGCGTAAATTTTCAATTTAAATAAACAAGGAGGGCGACATGGCGTCAAACATAGCAAATCAATTCACTGGACTACCAATAGAGAATTTAATATCAGCTCCACTTTTGGCTGCTGCGAACGGTCAAAAGGCTTTGGCTGCGACAACTGCACAATTTATAACAGAGGTAGGTATGGACTCAAGTGGAAACACAAAGTCTGTAAAGTTTAACTACGAAGATGGAACAGAACAAGTAGCACTAAACGTTCCACTGCTTTCGATCATAAACGTACCAAGCCTATGCGTAGACGAAATAGACATAAACTTTGACATGGAAGTGTCAACACAAACAGCAAGTAAATCTTCTACAGATACATCAGCAGAGCTAACTGTTAAGGGTGGCTTCGGTTGCTGGAGTGCTAAGTTTACTGGTAAAGTTTCACACCACTCAGAAAACAGCAGACAGTCAGATACATCAGCAAAGTACACAGTTTCTGTAAAAGGTAAAGATAAAAAACCAGAAGGACTTATGAAAGTATTGGATATGTTAAATAGCTCAATAGGCAAAGGAACAACATCTGGCGGAAGCGATGACGGAAAATAAACATAAGAAGGGTTCATGGCTGGACCACTTATACAAAGGTTTATACGATGCAGTATGTCAAGCAACATCACTTGCTGAGAACCAACATATAGAAGCATTAAATAAATTTTTTGATAAAGACGGAAACGCAGAATGCATGGAGATAAAAGTACCAGGCGATAATGGAGAAACACAAAAAGTGCAAGTGCCTTTAATAACTCTAGCACCACAAAGCTCAATAAAAATAAAAGAATTAACTATGGAGCTAAAAGTGAAACTGACTGGATTCGGAAAAAGAGAATCAAGACTTGGTGGTGGAATTTTTTGCAAGAAAGACGCTGGAGCTGTTAGTGCGGACCTGGGAGCTTCAATACTTCCAAAAAAGAATCAATATGCTAATTTAAAAATAACATTTGAAGGAACAGACCCACCAGAAGGTGTCGTTCGTTTAAATAACAACTTACTAAAACAAATACCGTAGGAGGTATAAATGGAAAACTTAACACTATGGATTGGCGGTGGATCAACAGCAATAGCACTATGGGTGCTTAAAAAAATACCTAATGACAAAATCTATTCATTAGTTAATGGAGTTTGTTTCAAAGCTGGTACGATCGTAACGCTAGGACTTTCAAAAGCTAAGTGGAGTAAAAAAATCTGGAACTCAACAGTAGAACCATACTTCGTAGACTTAATAGACAATACAGTCGGTGCTGCGGTTGACGGTTTTATAAAAGGACTTAAATCTGACAACTAATGAACTATAGAGATTTAATAAAACAACTGTCAAAAATATTTCAGAGAAAAACTAGAAACAGCGTAACTCTTAACATAGATGAACCTTTAACAGAATCAAAAAAAAATCTGAAAGTAGGCGATAAAAACACACCTATAGAAATTTCAGAAGATACAGTCAACATAGCTGGTAGCCTAAAGGTTAATGGTGCAGATGTTCAAACTGGAACAGACGCTGGTGCAACACA
>CEUI01001154.1_pt1 | contig 12875 bp, 5 predicted proteins | sample 531411 | NCBI WGS metagenome assembly CEUI01 (sample SAMEA2622841, study PRJEB7988) | marine metagenome | isolation source: saline water (ENVO:00002010), including
CAAGGTGTGAGAAGTGCAACAGTAGTCCCTATACCAACACCACCTGTATCTCTCTCTGCGAACAGGTGTCCATCGTAAAAATTAAATGCTAATTCGCCTAACTCTAGATCTGCAAGTGCTGGTCTCTTATTTGAGACAGCAGATCTTTTCAGCCTATAGGGGGTTGCCATCTATGATAATCGGTATGTACCAAAAAAGGAGACTATGTAGTCTCCTTTTATTTATCATGGTTCTACATTGTCCTCTGTAAGTATTGGTGGAGTACCTTCTGGAGTACACATTGCCAATCCTTCAATAGCACCTTGTACTTTCAAATACTGTTCCTTTTTGGCATTAAATTTACCTTCCAGTTCAATAAGTACTGTTCTTAATTCCTTCTCTTGTCTTTGTAAATCTTCAAGAAGTGCCTCTGGTTGCATCATGGGTTATAGTTATCTAATGATTTCTATTTATCATACACTAAATAGTAAAAAAAGTCAATCATGACTCGTAAAATATACAAAAGAATTGGATTAAGAAGAGATAAGAACTTTGGAGACTTATCCGATGCTCGTTTATCCTTAAATAATCTACTAGACGGTCTAGTAGATACAGTAGGTAATACATTCACTTCGGAAGATTTAAATGCAATACGAAATATCAATAATATTGGATTGAGTAATAGTCAATATCTAAAAGTCGTTGGAAGTACTACAAAATATACACCTAGTGGTGGTGGAAGTAATTTATCATACGTACCACACATAACATACCAAAATCGTATTGATCAATTCACTGTATTTTCTGGTCAACCAAGAATATCTGGTGGTAATGGACCTACTGCTAGATATTGGCAAAAAGATCAAATTCTTGTTAATAAAGAAAACGCATCAGAAGGAAAAAAATTCGAGTATTGGCAAAATACAAATAGTACTGCATCTGAAGTATTAGCAGGTGTGACCACAATGGGTCAACTTCCAACAGATACTCAATGGGAAGCAGGAAACTTTGATTATAGTGGAAAATTACATCCACAATCAGTTTTAACGGATGGTGGAGTTACATGGGAAGGTTATTTCACAGCAACTAGAACTGGGCCTCATATATTTGATACTACTACAACTGGATATACCACATTTGACTTTAATTTAGATGGGTATGAAGAAGATAATGATAAAGTCCAAACACCAACATCAATTGCTGCTGTAGGAGCAGGAAATACATATAAAGAATGGGTAAGAGTTGGTATAACTACAACCTTTGACGGAAATAGTGCAAGTGCAAATTCAAACGATTTAACCATCAAGGCAGATTTCTCAAAAACCATAGGTGCTGGAATGTCTGTTTCTGGATCAGGACTTATATCTGGTACTGGTGGTAATGGAGAAACAATATGGCCAACTGTAGAATCTTATAATAATCGAATTGACGGATCCACATCAACAGTTACATTAAAACCCATACCTGGTCAAACATACGCAGTAGGTGGTACTGCTCTTAGCAATGCTACTCTGACATTCTTTAGAAATCTTGGTCAAAGTGTTACCACAAGATTTACTACACAATATCTAGTAGAATTTCGTAGATATAGATGGAGAGCAAGATTCTTTTTCCCAAATGATGTTAATACGAATTATTTAAAGAGAATAATTAATTTTGACTATAATTATCCAGGTACATCTAGTATAGATCTCTACTATTATAGACTTTTTGATTTAGATTACACATTCACGGAAGCAAAGAAAGGTGGATTTAATAGATTCTTCGATGCATCAGTTAGATTTGGAGGAACAAACCCAATTGGAATTGGAGGAACACTTGCCGAAGCTGGAAAACCAAATCCTTTTGCAGATAATAATCCATATGTAAAAGTAAAGACTTCAGATAAAATTCAAGCAAAATATTCACCAAAAACATCACTTGCAGGAATAGAAAAAAGATCACAAGCATTCAGTGGTACAACTGGAGGTACAGTACTTCAGTTAAGCACAGGACCAGGTTCTTCTTATAGTACTGGAGGAATTGAAATTGGAAACTACGTATTTGGTCCAAATACAGATGATTCCACTAATTTAGTTGCAGAAGGAACAAGAGTAGTTGACATTTCTGTTAATGAATTAATAATAGTAGATAAACCTTGCCAAATAGATGCTAGTCAAACTTTAAAATTCATAGATCATCGTGGATTTGTAAAAAGAATCAAAGGATCTGCTACTCAAGCTGGTGGTTTATTAGTAGCATTATCACCTGGATATTCAACAGGTGATAATGACAAGTGGAAGGAAAGTCTAAAAAAAGGAATGTTAGTATTGACCACAAAACAAGGTGGAGGAGACGTAAATTCATATACACGAATAACATCGGTCAATTCAGATACTCAGATGAATATAAGTAGTGGAATGACAGATTCAACCACTACTCCAATATACATCTACCAATCAAGAGGACTTGTTGATAATTCTCTCGTAACCTTCTGCCCTCAAACTGGAGGTGCTACAACTAGATGCCATCTATTACCTGAAACATTTGATTCTGATGGAGATGGTACTCCTGAAGCATATATCGCTGCTGCTGGACAAAACGTAATCCAACTAGTAAGTGTTAGTAATCTTTCTAATGGATTAATAGTTGAAGGTTTTGGTATTCCTGCTGGTACTGAAATTGATAGTGTTAGTGGTAGTTCTATTCTATTAACTGCAAATTTAACTAAAAGTATTAATGGTGGTGCTACTGTCACCATTCATGAAGCCTCATTAACTGGAGACAGACAATTATGTTGTCCACCAACCGATACTTCTCCTCCATTTGAAGCATCTCCCAATGGATTAATGACACCTAATTCAAAAAGAAACCTATCTTTCACACAAGGTAATGTGAAATTTGATGAATTAAGATTTAAATTTACAACTTCTGATGCAGGAACTCCTGCTGTTGGAGGTAGAATCGAAAAATATGGAACTGGTAATACAGATGTAACTAGAAAAATTCATATAAGGACAGGAGCAGTACAAGATCAACCAAATGGTCTATTCTATCTCTTAGGTACTACATCATAAAAAAGGTTTTGACATAAAAAAATGTCGGAGTTTTTTTCCGACATTTTTTGGAATTAAAAGTTGATTTTCAATCAGGGTAACGTAGAAGTATTCTCTGTGTTTCTAGCCAACAATAAGTAATATGTCTCTACATTTCCATCAGTATTTTCAATTCTAACTGGTATCTTGTAAGTAAAATCAGTTGGAGCAATTGTACCAGCAGTTACTGATTTGACTCCAGTAAGTGTGTCTGGAGCATGAGTACCATCAAATCCACTACCAGTAATTACTGGACCATCACTATGATTTCCAAAATATAACTCTCCTATCGATACATGATCTGCTTCTGTTTCTAATTTATTAGCACCAGTATCTGTCCAAGGATTATTATCTGTTGAGAATGCACGAGTTCCTTCAATAAACATACCAGAACCACTGTCATATGAAGTCACAATATTAGCAGCATTCATCTTCTGCTTTGGATCACTCATGCTAATAGTACCTTCAGTCTTAATAAAATCCGAAGAAACAGTATTAGTAGTACCTTTGTACTTCTTACCTATAAAATATTTTGAGGACTCATTATTATTTTGAATTCCATCTAACTGATCACTGAAAGTACCAGAACCAAAACTAAATCCCTCATCAAATATATCAGGTTCTATAAAGTTAATAAGATTACCTTGTTCTACTGGTTCAAAACGAATAAAATTAAAAGAATTAGGAGATACAGTAGTTGTTAATCCAGTGTATCCACTATCACTATTACCAGTTTTAATTTCAACTGGATTAGTTCCTGATTCAGAATAAGACGGAGTAGTAGATATCTTAAATTTTTCTAATCCATCAGAGTCACAAATATAATACTCTGTCCCTTGAACAAAATTAACATCTGTAATATCAGTAGATCCATCATTTACTTTAATGTTAACATTTCTATCGAAAGTGACTTTATCATCATTTGTATAAGTAAAAACATCATTTCCTCTAATCACTAAATTAGATCCAGAAACATTCTGATCTCTTATAGACGTACTAAATCCAGTTCTTACAGCTGTAAATTCATTTTCATCATCATTTATTGTTGTTAAAGCAAATTCTCCATTAAAAATATCAACACCAACTGAAGTATCTGTTCCTGTTAGATTTCCTTGACCATCAGTAAATTTTCCAGTTCCAGTAACATTTTGTATTTTAATCAGATCACCTATTCTAAGAAGATAACTTCTATCAACATGTGCAGTTATATTAACTCCATCCACAAGACCTGTAGTTCCATATACTTTCGTAGCAATACATCTTAATGAAGTTATGCCAACATTGATATCATCAGCAAAATCAAAATAACCATCAGTTATGGTATGAAAGGATTTTTTAGATGTATTTTTTAAATTATTTTGAAGTTTATCTAAATCCTCTGCTATACCTGCTCCACCAAGGTTAGCCAAAGCCGTACGGTCACTAGTAGTTTCCGCTAAATTTAAATCTCTTCTATAACCTTGATTTGGTATTCCCATTTTTCTTTAAGTGAATGTGATTGTCCAGCCCCTCTGTCTGAGAAGAATTATAATCTCAATTGCTGCTTCACCTGGAGTTGCGTTTCCACGTAAATTGAGAGTTACTCTTCTTCCACCACCATAGGTCTGATAATTTAAATATAGGTCATCAATAATTGAATTAACTGCTTGTTGTGATAAATCATTATTCGCTAAATCTATATATTTAATTCTACGTAGATCTACAAATGATCCAGACGTATAACTACTAAATTTATTATTGAAAAGTATCAAATAATATAAATTACCACATGCAGTAAAATCTGGTATTACTCCACCTATATCATTATTGTGTGCTTCAAAACGATAAAGACTTCCAAGTCCAGTAAATGTTCCAAGTGATGTAAAATTATTATTATACAAATAAAGATAAGTTAAACTAGTAAGACTTGAAAAAGATGGAATACCACCACTTAAATTATTATCAGATAAATTTACATAGTAAATACTAGGACTTCCAGAAAAAGTAGGAATACTACCACCAAAATTATTACCCATCATTTGTAAATATCTTAAATTTCCATTTCCAGTAAAGTCAGGTAAATTACCACCAGTTGATCCATAAGAATAATAATAAAAAGAATTAAGAGCAGCACAGTTAACAAATGCATACTGATGTATTGATGATGCTAATAAATTACCAGATCTAATAGTAATAGATGAAAGATTAGTACATAATTCAAATGTATCTTCAGCAATTACATTAGTCTCATTTCCATCTGGTTTCCCACCTCTAATACTAGTTTCATATAAATTAAGACTAGTTAAATTAGGATTTGTAAATTTTGGAAATCTATCATTCTTAAGATTACTGTAATTAAGATTAATTCTACCTAATGCACCACAACCACCAAATTTATATCCAGACATACTAGTCTTTGCATTAGCATCAGTATCTGCTCCAGAACCATCTTGAGTAGTAAACAAACTATATGCATTACGACACCAAGTTGCTTCAATAGTAGTTAAGAAATCTTTTCCTATACAATTTGGAAGACGCAAATCAGTATTGTGCATATTAATATATTCTATAGCACCACTAGCAATACTGAAAGAATTATCATTCAGATAATGATTGTTATAGAGATATAGATATCGTAGATTAGGTGCGTCCTTAAAATTATAACTTCCATTAGGAAAATGCTTAGTATTTGATCCATTATCAGTTCTTGAGGGAGCTATGGTTCTGAAATCATTATTCCCAAGATGATAATAAGTACATGTACTTGGAACATTAGGTGCATAAGCAGCGTCTACATTATCTGGATAATAGTAACCGCCTCCATTCCTATACAGATTCATAGCAGTTAGATTAGGAAATCTTCTTACAATAAGATCCTTTGATGTATAGGTACCACCAGTTTCAGTATATGTACCATTACCTCCTGCACCAGAACCATTACCATTTCCAGTAGTTTGTCCTCTTATACTTCCATACCAGGTACCACCCATTTGGAAATTAGTTATAGTAGTAGGGAACTTAGCAATTGTAATTGGATTTAAAAATCTTTCTGATTCTGTCTCGCTCAAGTGAAGTGGATTGCGATGAAGATTTATAGAGGTAAGAATCGGTGTTAAGAAATTAAAATCAGGAAGATTTTTAATTTGATTATAATATAAATCATAATTTGTTGCACTTGAAAGTTTTATCTCTGGAATATCAGAAATATTTCCCCCCTGAATTTGAACAGATTGAATATAATCTGGATCATAATAAAATTGTATAAATCTTTCTCTTGAAACAGGAGATCTAAATGCAATATTGGAAGTTGTACCACCTTTATCAGGAAAATTCACATAACTATTAGAATTTCCAGTTTCTACAACTTTCCAACTTGCTGCTGTACCATTCTTTAAAGTTGTTAATCTAAATTCAGCATTTATGTTTCTAAAAAATCCCTTTACACTATAAGGAATCCCCTTCATAGCATACAACCAGACATCTGTAGTACCTAGTTTTACTTTAATTTTATGTGTAGGACTTTCCGAATTAAATTCTTTTTTCTGTGGAACAATACTAGTTTGTAATCTAGGCCCTAAACAATCATTATAAGTAACACCATCAACAGTCTTTGCACTACCTTGTGTTCCAAAAATTAATGTTCCACTTGCTGTTGCTATACCAACTTGTGCTCCATATGAAATACTAGCATGTTGTTGAATACTAAGATCATTATTAGTTGATCTTGCATCAGAAGAACTCCATGCACTTACTCTTGATGTAGAAATATCTGCAATCTTAAATCTATTACTATCATCAAAATCAATGTAACTATATCGTATTGCCTTTCCACTTATCGATCCATTTACATCTAAATTACCAAATAAAATAGAGTTTGTTCCTGCTCTTCTTTCAATTAGACTAACATATAGATCAGTTTCTGCTCTATACCTATCAGTAGTCTTTACAAGAGGTATAGTCAAACGAGAAAAACTTCTCCAATCACTTGGTAACATACCTTCATTGGCTGACCCACGAATTACTTCCAAGTCAAAAGGTGCAAGGTTTAATCTTCTTAAGGCTAATGAAGGGTCTGATACATCTGTAAGTGCTGCTTTTATTTCATACCCAAATAGTTTAGGATTTTGTAATGCCATATCAGATTTCTAGGGTATGCGACTATTTATCATTGCTCAGTATAAGTTACAGTTGCTTGAACTTGTCCTGCACTTCCAGCATCAATTTTTTCTGCAACAAAGAATGTTGCTTCTAAATTTAGATTATCAGGTGTAATTGAATCCCTATCAGGATTGAATATTTTACTCATATCAATATCTTTAGACTTACCAGAACCAACATAGAAAGTATCTAGAACTGTACCTGGTCTCAAAGTTTGCTCATCTTGAGTATCATATAGTGCAGATGACAATCTATCTACTTCCTGATAATGTGGGGGTGCTTCTCCTAACGTACTAGCATTATTATCTGCATTAGTAACCGAGATATTACCTTTAACATAAAGTCTAGGTGTAATTGTTCTTTCAAAATCACCAACAGTTTCCTTTACTGTGATATTGTTTATAGCAGAATTATCTTTCAAATTACCAGTCAAATATAAAGGCCAAGGATTATAATTATAAAGTTTTGACCTATTAACCATATTAGGTGTAGTTCTCATAACAGGTCTTATGAAAATACTAAACTCTCCAGAAACACTAGGAATTTCTTGATCTATTTGAATATAATATACATTTTTATTCTCAGTAGTATCAAAATAACTTCTCACTACACCTACAAACCTAGAATTTGTAGCAGTTGGTGTTCCACTCACCTCTACAGCAACTTGTCCACCATCAAATTCATTAACTATAGCTGGGAATGTAGAACCTGGAGGATTTTTAACAAGATAAAAATCAGAATCACTAATAGTTGGATCTGGATTACCATTAACTTGACTTATACCTGGTACTTCAACTGGATCCATAACTTCATATTCTATTTTAGAAGGGTGTCCACTAGAACTGCCTTTAGGTTCAGGTATCCTATCATCAATCTGCATTCTAAACGTAGAAGTACCACGATCCCAAATGGCTTCATGAGTTTCCACACCATCTTTATTAAATCCTGCATAGTCATGATTATGTTCACCATATAATACATCTTTTTTGGTTAAAATTGTAGTATTTCCAGTACCAACAGTTCCATCAACTTGCGTCCAATTTACTCCACTCCATTCAACCAATACATCAGGAGCACTAACTACTGGAGTTTTATCAGTAAGACCAATATAAAAATCACTGTGATGATGTCCTCCATCTTTTGGTAATGGATTTAAGAATTGAATTTCAATTTTTGATCCAGTAAATTTAAAATCAGATGCAAACTCATGAACATAATTACTTAAACGAATTGGATATCCATCAAGATTCATTGGCCAACCAAAGGTACCACCAATACCAGCACCTGGATCTGCAGTAGGTGTGAATGTTACTATACCAGCAATATGGTCATAAACTTCATTATTTGCAATTGTTCTATTTCCTGTTGCTGCATGATAATTAGGGTAACTATATCCACTTGGCCCAAATCCAAGAACAGTAGCACTAGTATATGCGGAATAACCATCCCTCTTTGGTGCTGTAAGATCTTGACTATCAACAGCAGTAACATACCAATTATAAAGTCCTCCAGCAGTAATTAATTTTGAACCAATATCAGTCTCATAGAAAAGAGTAACTCCAATACCTGAAATACTATTATTTCCATCAAATGTAACCTTAATATCTCTTCCTGTAACTGTAGATGCAACTCCTGGAGTATAAGCATGGGCAAATCCAGGCCCAGATTTAACATTAACTACCTGAACTTCTGTTAATGAATCAGATGCTATATTAATTTTCTTAGGGATAATTAACTTTCTATTAGGTATTTCTGTTCCATCACTACTTGTTATTAAAGTCTTTGGTGTTATTCCTATAATTGGTTTTTGAACATTCGTGAATGTAGATTTGATTCCTGAATTTACAGAGTAAACAGTCTGAGTTCCCTCATCTCCACCATCAATATAATACGAAGCACCATACTTATAAATGAAAACTGGTTTTTTAATTGCAGCAGTATTGTAAACATCATTAATATATCTAAGACGGAAATAAGAATCTTCCAAACATGGTTGTCCTAAAGAGTTTTCAATAACAAGAGTATGAACCACTACCCATCTTGCTTCACCAGAATCAACAGGAACATAAGCATAGAATCTTGCACCAATAGCACCGTACCAACCAAATTCAATCTTCCACATGGTAACTCGATCAGACTGAAACTGGTATCCAGAAATACCATTACCATCTAATCTATCACCGTTCCATTTATCTCTAGGTATATCCAGATTATAAAGCATTCTATCTTCACCATAAGGATCACCGTCTTTAATTTGAGGTTGAATAGTATTATAGAATTCACCATCAATTCCTACATTAGTATTCAATGGATTCAAATTACTTCTCGCAATAGCACTATTGTCTAATGGAATAGTACTTCTACGACGAATTGATATTTGACCACCATAAACATGGAACATATAAGCATCAGTTGGATTTGAAATACCCCACTCAATAGTATATCCAGAAACTGGTTCATCAGATGACTTTACACCAAATGTAAATCCACTTATTCTACCTGGTTGATATCTGAATACCCTTCTCGATTGTAATGTAGAATATCTTCTATTATTTTCATCATATCCAGGTCTAGTAGTTGAAGTTTTATATAAATTTCCAATATTAGTTCCACTTAAAACTTGAATTGCTTCATCATCAAAAGTATTTCCATTAGGATCTAGAAAAGTAGGATCATCTTTAATTCTTCTCCATGTATCTGTCCAAGTATCAACCTTTTCAAATGCTTCATCAGTTTCTACTAGATACTCAACATCACTACCAATAACAGTAACAAGAGTAGGATCTAAGAAATTATCTGCCCAAGATTGAGGCCAACCTTGTCCACCTATATTGTTAGCAAAATAAGTATATAAAGCATTTCCAAATCTAATAAAATCTATATACAAATCAAATCTCGTTTGATCAAAAAAACCAAGATCTTCAAAATTTGGGCCCCAAGGATAAGAATATGGAACAGGATACGATTCTAAAGTAATCGCAGACTCCATAGTATTCTCATCAACTTTTGCATTATAATGATTTCCATATATTAAATTTGATCTAGTATCCCATTCAGAAAGAGACAATCCACCAGTATAAGAATAAGATTCAAATTCACTTTCATCTAAACCATATGAAGATACATTAGAAAATAAACTAAGTTGAGTTTCTGCACGTTCAACACCCAATAGTGTACTACTTACTTCACTAGTTTCTTTAAATACTTCAGCAACTTTTATAATATTATTTGCTTTATATTTTGCTTCTTCAGTTCTTCTTATACGAAGTTTAGATATTTGTATACCTGTATTAATATCATTAGAAACAATTAATCTACCACGATTAATTCTAGTTACAAAGGTGCCATCAGGAATATTGGAACCAGTTACCTTATCACCAAGTTTAACACCAACAACGGATTGAATACCAACTCCATCACCATAATAAATTTTATTAGACTCTCCCCTAGAATCTGAAGCATCTACAGTTTTAACCTCAACATTACCATCAGATAAAGTACTGATACCAGGATGACCTTCAATCGTTATATTATAATTACTGCGTTGTAGAACTGTTGTTTTTGATATACCTACAACCGTTCCAGTTCTTTGTAATACTGGTAGACTTGCAGCACTACCAACATAAACATCTAGATCTACTCCATAAGTAGCCGTATGAATTCCTACAAATGAATGCTTTTTGTAAGTGTAAACGTCACTAGGTTCACCATCAAAAGTAACTGAAGTAGATCTTTCAGCTGTTGCATCATTCAGAAAGAACTCCTCTTGTTCAGTAATCAATGGATTACCAGACTCATCAACTAATGGTTGACCAGTCTGATAGTTGTAAAGATTTTGCTCTCTATTTGTAAACGTAGATATTGGGCGTTTATCATGCCCAAACTTAATATCCTTACCGCCAGCCATATATCACTGCTCCTCCCAGGTAAGACTTCCTGAAATCTTAGCAGTTGATAATCCAACATTGTAGTCGTTATCTGTAGAAGCACAAAGATATAAACTATCAATCTTGTCAGTCAATGGGAAGGATAAGTATTCTTTATTGTAATCAAAGTAAGTAGCAAGATCATAATTCTCACCAGATGCAGGAGCATATAGACTCGCAACAATAGTTCCAGTCTTAGGAATAGGTGCTCTTATCTGTGGATTCACTTTAACAGATGACAATTGATCTAATGTGAACTTAGATGTTGTAGGAGATGTAATTGTTCCATCCTTTGGAGTTGTCTGGTTCTCATAAAGGAAGTTACCATCTTTAAGTAATACAATATTATCGTTGGTTGATTCTAATGCTGAGAAATACCAACCATCCTCTTCAATATTCTGCGTTCTAGACATTCCTCTATTCTCTAAAAGACCAAGAACAGAAATCTTCTTCTTAGCAGCATCAGTTTCATAATAACCCCTGAAGTATCCATAGACACCTTCAGTCTCTTCTCTTCTGATAAATTCTGCATCAGATGGTTTAGTAGCAGTACTGTTATGAGCAATATTAGTAGTTACACTAACATAGAATACAGTAGTAGTAAGTCCAGTTGTTCTAACTCTTAATGTTCTACTATAAACTCGGCCACTATCCGTAGTTGTTGATCCACTAAAGTCAGTACCACCACCACATGCTGTACCATCCATGATTGGATCAACTGCACGAGGATACTTGTGAGTACTACCGTTATTATCAAATGTACATGTGAATGCAAATGCACCTTGTAGAAGTTGGAGAGTATCATTGGCACTAAAACCATGAGAAGTAGAAGTTGTTATCTTCATCAATCCAGTAGCAGAATCATATGATACTGCACTTGATCCATCAGCAATATTCAAGAATGAACCAGAAGATTTTCTAACTGCAGCAGTCTTAGTAGTAGCAGACTCAACATAAGTATGTGCTCCACTATAAGTAGATAGATTTAAAGCAATCTTAGTGGGTTTACCTCTCTTACCGATGTTCCAGTTACCATCACTTGTAGCTGGATTTTCTTGCAATATTGGTGAAGTACCAGTATTAGCAGTTATAACATCTGTCTGGAAGATAGGAGACTTAATCATATCCACCTTAAGAAGAGCATCAGATCCAGTAGAAAGTCTTGTTGGATATACCTGAGTTCTGTTTCTTACATCCTGACCAGTACTACTTTGAATAAAGTCTTTACACTCTAATCCAATGAGTGGTGTTACACGATTTGTAATAATTTTTATACTTCCTTTGGCAGCACCAGTTGCACTCAATGGAGCACTTAGATATACCTGTTTAGTAGATGGTTCAACATAGGTAATCTCAATATTTTGATCTAACGATTCACCAGTAATCACTTTTGAACCAACATAGTACGATGTTGCAAGTCCAGAAATTATACTATTCTGATCAGCAAGTAAATATGGATCAGTAGCATTCGTAGCATTACCTACAGTAATACTTGTTCCTGCACCAGTTGCAAAGGTTCTAGCAGATCCATAAACTTCTACAGGTGTTGGAGTTCCATGACTGAATAGTTTAACAGTACCACGGTCACCACCATCAATGTAGTATGAAGCACCATACTTGATTATATTCTCTGAGTGTGATGCATAATCTGCCTGTTGACTTCTTAGAGTATCACTATATCCAAAAGAATTGCTACTTCCTCCACCATAAACCATGTATGTAATAGGTAAAGTCGCATTACCCAGTGAGGAGACCTTCA
>CEUI01010647.1_pt1 | contig 12873 bp, 23 predicted proteins | sample 531411 | NCBI WGS metagenome assembly CEUI01 (sample SAMEA2622841, study PRJEB7988) | marine metagenome | isolation source: saline water (ENVO:00002010), including
CTTGGCAGCAGCCACAGCAGAGCTGTCTCTGTGGATCAAGGGCACGAATAGAGACGACAGGTATGTGCTCATCAAAGGGGCATTCACCAGCGCCAGCTATGGCGATGTGGGTGAGCCCGTCAACGGCACAATCAAAAGCAGAACCTTAGATGATGAGGCGCTGTTTCCTGACCCGTCCGCCGTTATTAATGCTGAGACGTGGCCCATGGCGTCCACGTCGGTGATGGGGAAATCTTACCCATTCATCTGGGGCACACCGGGCAGGCTGCCAAACCAAATATCCACCGGTGCCTCTGGCGGGATTGTAGAAAATAATAGTTTGGCTGGAACGCCGGCCTACAAGGTATCAAACACTGAGCTGCTTATTGCGGGTCATGCGGTCATGGCTGACTGGGTTTCTTTGTGGAACGCATCCGCCTCGCCTGTGGCTGTTTCATCAATACAGCCAGAGCTGGCAACAGACGGATTAGGCCGCGTCGTCACTGTTTTGCGGATCGGTGGTGGTGGCACATGGTCCGATGATGACTGGCAGGTTTCCTGGTACAACGCATCAGCAACCACAGAGGGAGGAATAGAAAGTCAACGCCCAGATCGCAACGGGAAGCCTTTAAACGACATTGGTGAATTGATGAGCTATCTCTTTAAAGCATCAACCGTCACAAGTGACATTGGGCGCATTACGGCGGTTTCGGATCGTGTGCGGTTTATGAAGACCAGCGGCCAGATTACCGAGAGGGTATCACCGTATCGGTGGATACTTGACAACATCGCGCCCCTGTTGCCTATGTCAATGGCGGTCTCAGGCTCCGAAGGAGTCTACCCGATCCTCTGGGACATGGACGCAACCAGAAGTGATGCGGTGGAAAGTCTGGTTGAGATGAGCATGAGTGGTGGCAACTGTTCTCGCATCTCGGCTGTGATGTATGAGGATATCGAGCTAGCCAACGAGATCGTCGTGCGGTATGCCTGGGACACCATAAACGATGACTATGCAGCCAGCACGACCTTGGACGGAAACCCAGAGCAACCGATCAAGCAGGCCACCTTTCCAGGCTGGCGGGTGATGAATCCCAACTCAGCCAAGAGCGGTCTGGCAGGCTATACGAACGCGGCGGCCACTGGATGGCCCAACGCATACGCCCGGCTATCGTATCTGCGGCACGGCACAAGAGCTATCACGGTTGAGGCGCCGTTCATCTACGACACCGCCACAGCCTCCTTCGTGGCTCAATGGATGAGCAGAGCCAAGTGTACCCCGCCCAGGGTGGTACAATACGCAATAGATAGGAAGCTGGCGTGGCTGACAGCGGGGGATGTCGTGACAATCAATGACCCATCGATCTCGATTGATTCCGTCGCCCTTGTCCGCACCATTGAGTGGTCAGATGTGACGCCGGTGGTCGAGCTGCTACTTATCGAAGACCCAATCAAAGACACCAACGCAACACCATAGGAGCCCCATCATGGCCTACAGCGCCACAATTAATATCACACGCAAAGGAAACGATTACCTCGTACAAATCACGGAAACGGAAGCCGGAGCCGCCACAGAGTGCTCCTTCCAGGCTCCCATCCGTGGGCGCATTCTGCGCCAGCAGGCAACCAAGACCGCTGGCTCTGCTGCCACCATCGATCCGATTCTGGGCAACGCTGCAAACCCAACCGCCGCTGCCGCTTCAATTATAGTGGAAAATGACACGGCAGCCGCCACCGTGGATAACGTGAGTTCTCCCGCCGTGCCCTACGTCTCAAGCACGGGCACCCTGTACCATCGTTCGGTGTGCAATGCTGGGTCTGACAACAGCGTCACCACGCTGTACTACATCAGTGGCTCTACGCCTGCGACGGGGTGGTAAGCATGGGCTACTCAATACCAAAATCACACGGATGGAAGCAGCGCCCCAACCCCGGCGGTGGTGGCAATGCAAAGCTCTATGCTGAGTGGGTGGACCTGGATCTGACCACCGCCAAGTGGGCGGTCGTAGGGAACAACGGGACAGGGGAAACCTACGCAAACGCCTGGGCCGCCACCAACAGCGGCGGAAAGCTGATCATCACGGCTGGCATTGAGGACGTGAAAGCTGCGGGCAATAAAATTGAGTACAACCCCACCGTGGGTGATCCCGTCATTCCTGGATTCGGTTTGATCTACAAGGATCACATTGACTGCACGCCTGCCGGGGCACCAACGGGTGTGACCGCTGACACGTTCTATTCCGAGTATGCGATCATCAATGTGCGGCTGCAATTCGGGCAACTCGGTGCTGGCACCTCGGGCTGTGGATATGGGATTGGAGGTAATCAAGCCACCGACACGGATCCATTCGGAACCGGTGCCAAGGGGAGCGCTACGCGGTGCGGTATCGGGTGGGCCTTCTATTCGACAGATCAAAGCGGCAACCCGACAGCGCCGCCGAAGTGCGACAGCCTGAACAACTACGCGCAGGTGTTCCGGGTGGACAAGCAAGACAATCAGCCAGATGGTGATTGCAGCTTGGAGTTCTTGACCCTGGCACCGAACGATGGCGCCAGCCCAGCACTGAGGGACAACACAGTCCACAGCGGCGTCAACAGTGATTTGAATTTCCTCCAAGGTGGGCAAGTTCACCTCCGAGAGAGCACAGCAGACACCGCTGGCTTTGACCAGATGCACATGCAGATCGGCGGGTTTCCAACTGTCTCAGACGCAAATTCTGGCGCGAACAACGACTCCCAGAATGAGGGCTCTGTGGTGATGTGGCTTGCCAGTTCGGCTGTGGATTCGTTGGATGGGCTTCCTGCCCATGCTACCGGCCCACTCATTGACACCAACATCCAGCACACCGAGCAGATGCGCCATGTCGGCTCCTACGCTCATCCCATCATCTTGGTGGATCAACGTGGTAACTCTGGGTATACCTCGCCTGAGAGGGTGCAGATTGTGATCGAGAAGGTCTCCGTGTTGGTTCAACCCATCGTGGGCCGCCGGTCTTTCTGAGCATCATGGGGGCAATCATGAACGCAGACACATTGGTCAAGATCGGGTTGTGGGCTTCGGCTGTTCTGTTCGGTGCTGGTGGCATCGCTGCGCAGATGGTCGGAGCCCATGACATGGCAGCAGATGCGGCGGAGAAGATCGAGAGGCACGCAGACAAGCCTGGGCACCCGGTCGGGCTTGAGCGCATCGAGACGGTGATGACTGAGCAGAGAGCGCTTCGTGATGAGGTCACAGCTCAGGGGCGCAGCATCGCGGCCATCTGTCAGGCAACCGGCGCACGGTGTGACTGATGGAAGACCTGACTTCCTGGTCCAGCATAATGAGCGATGCAGGCATGGCTGGTGCCTTCATTATCTTCTTGGTTTGGCAGCACCGCGAAACACAGAAGAGGCTTGATGCCTATGTGGATCGGTTGCTTGAAACGCTCGCCACCATCGAGAAGGAGCGGGAAGAAGGCTTCGACAAGATACGTGACCGATACGATGAGGTCATTGTCAAATATGACGCGCGGATCGATAGGCTGCTGGTGGATATCTCCGGCAAGCTCGAAAGCATTGCGGACAAGGTAGACGCATGATCATCCGCATCGGCGCCCGTGGTCCGGGCGTGCGTGACTTGCAGAAGCGGCTGAACGCTGCGGGCTATGGCTCGCTCGTTGCTGATGGCATCTTTGGCCCAGCCACCCAGGCAGCCGTGCGCCTGTTCCAAGCTGCGGAGAAGCTCGACGTTGATGGCGTGGTAGGCCCGCGCACCCTCGCCGCCCTGGGCAAGCGTGAGGCCATGAACCAGGAGAAGCCTTCGGCCAAGTATCCGGCGGTGGTCCTGGCATGTGAGCGCCTCGGTCACCCCATCCACCTGGACGGGCAGATCAACCTGATAGGCGTGCGTAGCTCCAATTCGGAGGCAGGGAAGTTTGACGACCACATACACCTCGCCTGGGTGGAGGATGGGTTGTGGTCCCATCGGACCTACCCGGCGACCACTGACCCCGGCTTGCCCTGGCTGGAGGATGGCCCGGACAAGGGCACGGCGATCCTGTGTCCTGGCTCCTGGCCCGTGTACAAGTTTGACAACCACCAGGGGCGCGTCGGCTACCGCACGCTATGCCAGCGGGCAGGCAGCGTGAAGGTTTACAGAGACGATGATGGTGATGCCATACTGGATTTAAACCACGACTCCATCGATGAGGGTTGGTTCGGGATCAACATCCATCACGCCGGGGAAGACTCGACCATAGTGGGCCGCTGGTCTGCGGGCTGTCAGGTGTTCGCCAGGAAGTCAGACTGGGCTGAGGCTATGGACATCTGCGAGGCCAGTGGGGCCGAGGTGTTCACCTACACATTGATCACAGAGGAGGAGATGAGATGAGCAAAATCAAAGAGCTTGCAGAAGCACATAAACTGAAGGTCGGTTTCGTTGGAGGTGCCGTGGTGGTGTCGTCCATCTTTGGGACCTGCCAGTTCAAGCCGGAGCTGCCGAGCGCAGAGGAGGCCGTAGAATCGCCCGTAGAGGAGCCGGCGCCCGCTGAGGCGGAGGAAGAGCCAGTCGCCGAGGAGGAGGCACCTGAGCCCAGCAAAGAGGAAGAACCGGCCAAGGAAGAGAGCGAATGAGACGCCGGAAGATTGGACGGTTGGCGGCTCGTGCTGTGGAGATGGCTGAGGAGCTGTTTCCTGAGCCTGGAACGGGAGCCAAGAAGCGGAAGTGGGTAGTTGAGTTTCTCAACGACAAGATCAACATTCCCGGCATCGGTGAGGGAATGGAGGAGCGCATGCTTGCGCTGCTTGTGGACGTGGTTGTGGACTTGGTGATCAACAAGAGCAGGTAGGGTTTGGGCGCCGGTCAGGTTTCCTGCTGGACCGTGGGGTTGTCCTTTCCCCAACCGGCGCCCTATTCCTTCACCGCACCAGCCACATCGTGAGGCTCTCCAGCCCCATCATGAAGACGAGGCAGGCAGCGATGAATGCGATGGCTATGGCGCTGTCTATGAGCTGGGTCATGGGTTCCTCCTGATTGATTGGTTGCACAGCGCCGCAAGCTCCTCAATGGCCTCATCATCAGGCTCGTAGATTCGCCCTGTGAGCTGCACATGGGCTGCCTGCCACAGGCCAAGCTGGGTCAGGGTGTTCTCTCGGAACACGCGCCGGAACTGGAAGCGGATCGGATGCTTGTGGATGCGTTGTAACTGGCGACAGATGAAGACCCGGCACATGGCCACCTGCTTCTGTGGTGTCTCACAGTGAAGGTTGACCATGCGCTCCACGCCTGCGCGTAGGTCGTCCAATGGTGACCCATCGCGGTCGAGCCAGATGGTGGGGCGTAGTTGAGCTTTCATCGGCCAGCACACTCCCGGCATACCTTGGGTATGTAGTCGATTGTAGTGTCATTCACGGGGATCAGTTCTTCCTCTGGCACCATCGCATCACACTCCTCGCATTCGATGAGGTAGGGGGCGTCATCCTCTGGGCTGGCGGTCTTCCAGGTGTCGTATCCGGGTGGTAGCTGCATCACTTCCACCTCAGCGAGTAGGAAGGCTGGAGGGACAGTCCACGGATCTCCTCACCGGCCAGCATGGCCTTCCGGGCTCCTGCCTTGTCTACCTTGGGCTCGGGGTAGATGAGCCAGTCATTGGCCACAGTCTCCAGGTGGTCAACGTGGACACTCTGACTGCGGGTCAACGATACGGTGTAGGTGTCCGTCTTGACCTTGGGCTCATTGCCCAGGGCTTCTTGAGCCTGAAGCAGTGAGGTGGCCTTGTCGGTCATCCGGTCAAGCACAACATTCAGGCGCTTGCGCCGGTCAGCCAGACGTGTCTCCTCCTCGCGAAGCAGAGCCTGCTCGTTCTTGGTGCGGGTGATGACAGCTCGGATGAAAGCAAGCTCATCCTCTGAGGATCCGATCCATTCGTCAAGAGCGGCCAGGGTGGCCTCGGTGATCTCTCCGTTCTCATCCTCAATGTCTGCAAGGATGTGCCCGGCAGCGGTCAGCAGTTCGTAGGTGTTCATTAGAACGGCCCTCCCTGGTAGTCATCACGATCTGGCCGGTTGAAATCTTCCACGTTCTCAAGCTGTGCCTTGAATGCTGCCCGCTCGTCATCGGTGAGCCAGAGCACGCCCTTGTCGCTGGCACAAGCCCTGTCCTTGCATCGATAGTCGGGTTGCTTTCCTGTCCGCGTTGCTCTGTTGTCCCACATGGCGCCGCCGCACACCGGGCATCCTGGCCCATTGGTGGGCGCTGCTGCCTTTCTGGCTGGCGCTGCTTTGTTGTAGTAGCCCTGCGCCCTGTTTCCGTCGTCGTCGGCTGTGTCGAGCTTTTGGCCCTTTTCCGGTGGGGCTTCGTTCAGGCAGAAAAGGCTCTTCAGCGAGATCCGCTTGTGGTAGGTCGTCGTAGCCGCCCAGCCCTGTGGGCCGCCACCCTTGCCCATTGGACAGGATGAAGAAAACACCATCTGAGCACCGTGGCCCATGATGACGATGTTGCAGTGGGAAAAGCCGGTGGCTTCGTTGCAGTCCACATGAAGCATCAGCAAGCAGCCCTCAGCATTCAATGCTGGTAGGACACTTTCAAACACCGCGTTTAGGTCCGCATACTCGGAGCCGAAGTATTCGTTTAATTGTTTCTTGAGCGCTGCCGGCATTGCTGCCTGAGCCCTCGCAAGAGCTGCGGCCAGTGCCGTCACATCGCCATCGAAGTGGATGGTGTTGGCGTCCTCTTGGACAGTCATTGATTGATCGTTGGTGGTCATGGTTCCTCCTCAGAGGGTGGTGGTTGTGGTGGTGAAGGATTCCTCTCGACGAAAAATCCGGGTCTTGTACTCTACCGTATGCTTCCCGATATCAAAGACAATTGAGTAGGTCTTGAAGCGGCTGGTGTGCTCAACCTCGACCTCCACGCCTTGGAACATCTCGCGGAATGTGTCGGCGGGTACGTTGATAGTGATCTGGAGCCGGTCAAGGGCTCGCCGGTCCAGCGCCAGAACCATCACGCCATCGGGCTCGATGGTCATGCCTGGGAAGCGCTCTTGTAGGTCGGCCATAGCAAGCGCTGTGGCATCGAGAAAGGTGGAAGGGGTCATGGGGTCTCCTTCGAGGGGGTGGTGAGATACTTGGCGTTGATCCAATATCGGTCTGCTTGATGCTGTGAGAGATACCGCTGCTTGCCCTCATCACCGACAAGCTCAAGTAGCCAGTCGCCGATACTGCTGGCTCTGCCGACAACGCGCCACTTCCGCTTTTTGGAAGAAAGGTGCGCTATCTCAATCCCGATGTGAATCCAGTTAGTGCTTGAGGTGGTCATGGTCGCTCCTGTTCGTTAGTTACCCCTCTCTTATACAGCATGGGTAAACTACGGTCAAGGTAACATGTCGATATATTTGACCACAGCCCGATAACGTGCCATTAGTGGAGGAGAGACCCACTACCCAGGAGGGAACATGACAGCAGAACAAACCAACCCGACCAGCCAGTTTGGCGACAAGCTCAGACGGGCACGAGCCCAGGCAGGGATGTCACAGGAGCAGCTTGGCGAGCTGCTTGAGGTCACGGGCAAGACCGTCTGCCTGTGGGAGCAAGGCAAGAACCCGCCGCACGTCCGCATCATGGCGGACCTGTTCGAGGTGCTCCAGGTGAGCGACTCCCAGCGTCACGTCTGGATCGATGCGCTCAGAAGATGATGTTTGAAACCGTGCTCCACTTCACGCCAGTTGCCATGGGCCGCCCCAGGGTGACCGTTAGAGGCCGCCACGCCCACGCCTACCTACCCAAGAAGACGAAGGAGTATCTCGACACCTGCACGATGGTCCTTCGCTCACAATGGAAGGAGGAGCCATACGCCGGGCCGGTGGCTGTCTACCTCATCTTCGTACACCCGCGCCCCTTGAGGCTGGGCCGGAAGAAGGATCCAGATGGGAGAATGTGGAAGACCACCAAGCCCGACATCGACAACCTCTGCAAGCTCGCTATCGACTGCATCGTGCAGGCTGGCGTGATTGCTGACGATAATCAGGTGGTGATGTTGGAGGCCAGAGACTTCTGGGGGGCACGGGGTGAAAAGGGGTCTACCACCATCGAGGTGGTAAGTTGTTCAAACGTGTTAGACTGAGTTTGCCGGGGTAACCGGCTCTTTCACGATTGCGCGGCCTTCGGGCCACCTCCCTGGTAGCTCCAGGGAGGCAGCAGTCGAAAGAGCCTTTGATACGTGGGAGAGGAAGTGAAAGAGAAAAAAGACGCGGTTGCGCCCTGGCTGCCTATTGACTCGGCTTGGTGGCCAAACATCGCGATTGAGCTGCCCAAACCTTGGCCACGTTCGGCGGTGCTGATGGACCTGCGCTGGTGGGCTGACCAGGAGCGCATGGGCCGCAAGAAGCGCCCAGGTAGACCGGCCCTCTGTAGGCGGTGGGGATGGAGTGACTGGCAGGCCAGGGCAACCATGAAGGACGAGCCCGCTTGGAAAGGCCACCTCCAGCCCGCCTCCAACTCACCTCCAGCCGCCATCCAGAATACAACACCTAAACCACCGAAATCACAAGAGCCAGCCTCCAGCCCGCCTCCAACTCACCTCCAGCCCACCTCCACACGCGCGGATCTACACAAGAACACAAAGACACAAGAACACACCTCTACTCTGTCTTCTAAAGAAGACATGTCAGATTCAGCAGCGGACCTGTGGAACGAGATCAACAAGGCCCGCAAGGAGACAGGCAGCACCCGTGATTTGACTCTCACCAAGAAGCGCCGCAGTTTCCTCAAAGCTCGGCTCAGGAAGAAGGGTGGGCGAGAGAATGTGCTGCGGGTTGTGGATTGGTGGCTACGCTCAGACCATCACCGCGCCGTCTTTGTCCGGGACAACTACGGGTGGGACACAGTGCAGCGCAAGTTTGATGAATACCTGGAGCTGTCCTATGAGGACGCCAAGCGCGTGCATGACCACCGCACACCAAAGCGGGAGGGCATCACTGAGATGCTTGCCAGACGAAACCGAGAGCGTGAGAATCTGAACGTCGTAACCTTCCCATTCACCCCAAGCCGAGAGACCACCAATGGCAACAAGTGACACCACCATCGAAACCATCTTTCACCTTCTGGAGACGGCAGGGCTCAAGCCTCCCGCCAACTGGAGCGAGCCAGGGCGCATGGAGAGCGCCATCCTTGTCTTCCAGATGGTGTTCAGGGACATGACCGACGAGGACGCCATGGCAGCGGCTGTGAGCTTTCTCAGCGCCGACAAGCGCTTCTGGCCGACACCGGGAGAACTGAAAGCCCACGCGCCCCAGGTAAGTCTGAGTCAGGTAGACGACTCCGATGAGAAGTGGGGCGTTCTGCTTCAGAGCGTTGGGCGCTTTGGCTACATGGACCCGCCGGGGAAGGAGGGAGGCTGGCAGCTTGACGAAGACCCAGCCACGAACGCCGCGATGATGGCGGGCCTCAGTGCCTGTGGTGGATGGTCGGTGCTGTGCCGGTCGGATGTAAGCTCCAACACCGCCAACCGTGCGAGCTTTAGGGCGGCATACCGCGCCAACAAGGAGCGCAAGAAGCTCACCACAAGCCGTGAGGAGGTGGCCAAGTTGCTTGAGTTTTCGCCCAGGCTGATGTTGAAGGATTCCTGAACGATTCCAACCACTTGGGAGATATATAATTATATATGTCCGCTGAAAAGTTTGGCTCAATGCAAAATAGTGGTTGCAATGGTCTTACCCGTACGGTAAGTATGGAGAGTAACCAAATAACAGGAGCCACCATGACCAAGTACATCGAAACCAGCATCTTTGAAACAGTGCTTACCATCACCTTCCGAAACACCGAAACCCCGAATCAGGGCATGCCCTCCATCACCACATGGGTCTGTTCAGAGGGCCGAGACCAATACCTTGGACTGCTCGCGCAACTTGAGGCCAAGGCTCCCCGGATCGAAATCCTCCACCACGGCGACTCAAACGTTCAGTAACCACCAACAGGGGAGAGCGGGAGCCAAGCCCGCCCAGCCCGCCTCCGGCTGTATCCACGGAGGCACCCACCACCAACCGAGAGAACCACCATGAAAGTTATATTTGAAGTTGTCGTTCCTTGCCCAGATGGGGGCACATGTTTCAGTGTCGAGAAGGATCGGTTTGAAGAGAAATATGGCGAATACGAGCCGTACCTTGTAGCCCTGTACATCGCCAGAAAGGCAGCGCTCCTATCTTGGCAAAGGGAAGCACCGATCAAAGTATACGAGCGTGGTGATGGGGATCAATGGGAGCACCGGGAACTCGTGGCTACCTACAAGTTCTCCATTCAAGAACTGATCAGGCCCCACTGGTCCATCGAGTCATACCACCCAATGGCAAAGAGTTACACGCCGGGTCATGAGTGGTGCGACAAAGAACGGGCGCGAGCCGTCTTCTGCGAAACCACAACATGATCCGAGTAACCATCTGACGCCGTGCGCCATACTTGGGTGAAGTGGGAAGTCGTGCCGGGCTCTCATCAACCCGGCGCACGGTGTCACACCCAGAGGACAGAATGAATGAGCTTTCACTATTTACCGGGGCTGGCGGAGGCCTCCTTGGCTCCAGACTTCTTGGATGGCGAACCGTCTGCGCCGTTGAGCGCGAGCCCTACTGCATCGAATCCCTCCAGCAGCGACAGCGAGACGGACTCCTTGAGCACTTCCCCATCTGGGACGATGTGCAGACCTTCGACGGGCGACCCTGGCGTGGATGCGTGGATATCATCTCTGCGGGATTCCCATGTCAGCCCTTCTCCGTTGCCGGTCAACAGCAAGCCGCAGACGATGAGCGCAACATGTGGCCCCAAACCATTAGGATCGTTCGCGAAGTTCGACCCCGATGGCTACTGCTGGAGAACGTCCCAGGCCTCCTTGCTGCTTCCCATGGGTACATGCACACCATTCTCGGAGACTTGGCCGAAAGCGGGTATGATTGCCGGTGGGAGTGCATATCGGCTGAGTCGGTCGGTGCGCCCCACAGAAGAGGCAGGCTCTGGATTGTTTGCCACGCCAACCGCGACCGCGAACCAGCTTTCTCCCTCGATGATGAAGCACCCAGGATGCCGTAGGATGCGGCCCACCCCTACAGCATGGGTACAAGACGGCTCCATTGAAACATTCTTGAAGAGACAGGACAGGAGGAACAGAAAGAATGGAGTGCCGTTGGATGTCGCGGTGAGGGTATGGCCGACGCCCTACGCAAGCGATGTTGATACGTACAGATTGAATAGCCCTGGCAGACAATCCCACGATGGCTCCCTCTGCTCCATCGTTCGCCGTGAAACAGGCGGCCACCTCTCGCCCGATTGGGTGGAGTGGCTCATGGGCTGGCCGGTTGGCTGGACGAGCCTGGAGCCCATGACTGAGCTTGGCTCGTGGTTCGATGGGACGTGGTGGGACGGGGAGCCTGTGCCCCGCATCACCACAGACAAGACGAACCGCACAAAGCGCCTCAGAGCGATAGGGAACGGGCAGGTGCCAGCTTGTGTTGTTTCCGCGTGGCTCACTTTGGGTGTTATGGTGGCCTCAGAGGGCAAGCATGACGGGACGCAAGAGCAAGCTCACACCTGAGCTGCAAGAGAAGTTCTGCGAGGGTATCTCGCTGGGTATGACCTACAGGCTGGCGTGCGGGTATGTGGGGATTGGTGAGACCACCTTTTACCGATGGCTCCAAGAAGCCGACCAGGGGCACACCGCACAGCGGGAGTTTCGGGAAGCCATAAAAGCCGCTGAAGCCACAGGGGCGGCGCATTCGCTCGTGGTCATCCGCCGGGCAGCGGAGGAGGGTAGCTGGCAGGCAAGCGCGTGGCTTCTGGAGCGCAGGCACTGCTATCGCAGGGACTCGGCGCCAGTGGTGGAGGCCATCATCAATGACGCGCAAGCACAGCCGCGCATGGTGGAGATGGATAGCGAGGATGGGCGAGAGACGATCATCGGTGAGGTTGCCCGGCTACCCGAGGACATGATCCTGGCAGCACTGAACCGCAAGCAGGCCAACGTAGGCAAGTGATCGATATAGGCAAGCTCACCGCATACGCGGACAGATACGAGGCGGACTTGCTCGCCCAATACGAGCAGGAGCCTCCAGGCTTTGGGGGTATGTCACCAGGGCAGCGCACCGTCCACCAGTCGCAGCATCCGCGCCGTCTTCTGGTGGCAGGGAATCAGGTAGGCAAGACGCGAGCCCTGGCCGCCGAGACGTGGTGGATGGCGCTGGGCACACACCCATTCAGGGAGGCGCCTGGAGAGCACTCGATAGGGTGGATCATGTGCGCTGACCTCAAGGGTGGCTGGGTCAACTTCTCGGCCAAGCTGCGCGAGATAGAGCCGCCGGGCGTGCTGCATCCCTCGGTGACCTATGACAGCTCCAGAGGCTACACACATCGCTCTGTCAAGATGCTGCGCCTGAGCAACGGCGCCCTCATCGTGGGCAAGTCAGGCACGCAGGAGGTGATGGCCCTGACGGGTGCGACCATCGACTATCTCATCATTGACGAGCTACCCAAGCAGGCACACTTCGCTGAAGCCCTGACCCGCGTGGCTGTGAACAATGGCCCGGTGGTGATGAGCTTCACGCCTATAGGCAGGCCATGCGACTGGCTCAGGCACCACGTCGAGGGCAACCCGGACACGGGCAAGCCACCGGTTGAGGAGTGGGACATCCAGCGTATCACGCTCAGTCCTGAGAACTGCCCGCACCGCTCTATAGAATCTATAGAGAGGCAGATAGCGGGCTATGGACCGTGGGAATATGCCCAGCGCGTGGAGGGTGCCTGGGAGGGTGTGAGCGTTGACAGGTGGATCGCCTTCAGCGAGGACAACACCTTCACAGACCCGCCTGAGAAGGTCGAGGCTATAGGGCTTGGCTGGGACCATGGAGAGCGCCCAGGTAACAGCGTGTGCTACCTCGTGGC
>CEUI01032553.1_pt1 | contig 12861 bp, 15 predicted proteins | sample 531411 | NCBI WGS metagenome assembly CEUI01 (sample SAMEA2622841, study PRJEB7988) | marine metagenome | isolation source: saline water (ENVO:00002010), including
CCTTTTTCGTTCTTAACGTAGACGGACATTTTCTTTGGGCCATCAGGTGTTCTAAAAGGTTTATTAAGAGTTACTTTTCTTCCTTGATATTCAGAGCTTTTGGCGTCTTCGCCCTTATGCTTACGATACCAAGTAAAAAATTCTTCCTCTGTTTTTCCGGGGATATAAAGAGTTTTGCCATCGCCAGTAATGGATTTATGCACTCCGTCCATGCCTATCTTCTTAGCCATTTTCATAGCTTCTTCTTCGGATATAAATACATAATCTTCCATTGGGCCAGCCTTATGTGCGCTCGAAGCTAAGATTGGCACTAAAACACGGCCATTTTTACGATATGTACCTTTTCGTTTGAAGGTATAGATTTCTCCTGTTCTAGGATCTTGATATTTGTAACCAGCTTTATGATCACCATAACCCTTTTTATAGTGATGAGGACCTTTTGTAGTTACCGTCTTCATATACTCTTCATGGCTTTCACCCGGCATGTAGATAGTCTTACCATCTTCACCTTTGTGTTTATGGATCTTATCTAATCCTAGTTGCTTAGCTCTTTTCATAGCGTCTCCGGGATTGTCAAACACATCTTCGTTTCCATCCCCTCTAGCCTGCCTTTTCTTTATTTTTATGAATGCAGGATGTAACGCTTCTGACTCTTTCTTCTTATTCTTTTTACTATCATAGTCTGCTTCGTCTTTTTTCTTCTTTGGTTTTTGAGCTTTTTTCCAAGCGTCTGGCTTAGGTCTATCCTTATCTCCGGGTTTTGCAGGTCTATACTTTTTACCTTCTCTTTGTTTCTTTTTTCTTATGTTTTCCCAGAGGCCCGGTTTACCTTCAGCAATATCCCACTCCTCAGTCTCCTCACCAAAATCAATGTAGTCCTCTTCATTAGGAACTACAAAGTTTTCTTCTGTGAGCTCTTCCGCAAAGCCAGTTTCATTAAAGAAATCTTTGATATCTTCAAACATTATAGTATTACCTTTGCTTCTCCTTCAAGTAGGTATCTCGGACGACCACCATTATCAATACGCTGAATTGCTGTATCAATACCAAAATGGTCAAATAAAGTTGCCTGTAAGTCAAGAGGACCAACAGGATTTTCGATTGGGTTATAAGACCTGTCGGCTGCGCCGATAGTTCTTCCTGATTGGTAAGAGCCTCCAGCCATCATCATTGGAGTAATAGCAGGCCAGTGATCTCTACCAGCATTAGCATTAAATTTTGTTCTACCAAATTCTCCAGTAACGACCAAGAGAACCTTTTCACTCATGCCTCTGTCTGCAATATCTTGCAAGAAGCCGGCAAGAGCTTTATCTAGCGGAGGAACTTTACCCTGCATCGCTTTAGAAATATTGCTATGCATATCCCATCCGCCATAATGCAAGGTTATGAATTTAGTTCCATTTTCAGCCAATCTTCTAGCTAATATTAACTGCTCTCCAATATCTTTGGCTTTAGTAGAACCATATAAAGCTTTAGTTGCTTCAGACTCTTTTTCTACCGCAAATGCCTCTTTGGCAGATCCTAGAATCACATCATAGGCTTGGCCTTTATAGAACTGTACCGACTCTGCGCTCTTACCTGATACTCTTGCTGCATCTAGTCCTTTGAGCAAGTCTTTTCTTGTTGAGAATCTGTCGAGCTCAACTCTTGGTGTGAGATTGTCTTTATTGGATGGATCAAATGGTTTAAATGCTCCACCCAACCAAGCACCCTCATCACCTTCGATTTTACCTTGTTTAACATATGCTGGAACTCCATTACTAGGATGATTGGCACCATAGACAGCAGATATAATAGACCCAAAAGAGGGGTATTTTGCCATTGATGTTGTGCTTCTTTCTGGATTATAATGTCCAGTCATCACAAAATGTGTTCCCTGTCTATGGGAAGAATCTTTATGACTAAAAGAGTTTACTACATTCAGCTTAGAAGTATGCTTAGCTAGCTCGACCCAATCTGCCCCTAGAGTTATATTACTCTTTGCATCATGGATTGCACCATTAACAGGTTGCCATTCAGAGGGTACGGTGTCATTTGGTGCATGGAAGGTTTCAAACTGTGTTGGCCCTCCTCCAAGCCATACCCATACTACTGCCTTATCATCAAGACTCCCAAACTCTTGAGAGCCAAGAGCATAGTCAGATAAACCTACGGCAGACATACCAGCTCCAATAGAGCCGATTCTTAAAAAGTTTCTTCTATCAAAGACGAAATCAAGCATAGTAAGCTCCAAAAAAAAGATGTAGATTCTACATATATATACACCTAAAAGTCATCAATTAGAGTTCCTACAGAATATTCTGTAACTCTTGTCTCAAAAAAGTTTTTACACTTCTCTAAGTCAATAATTTCACTCATCCAAGGGAATGGGTTTTGAGCTTCTCCAAAAGGAGAGGGTAATCCTAAATTGCCTAGCCTTCTGTCCGCTATAAACTGTACATAATCGATAAACATGTCTGAGTTTAACCCTAGGATTCCCGTAGGAAGTACATCTCTGGCATAAGCCAGTTCAAGCTCCATGGCGATTTCTATATGCTCTAAGGTTTCCTTTTCAAAGGATTTGGTCCATACTTTAGGGTTATCTTCTCTAATTCTATTGATTAGTTCTGTACCAAATTTTATATGAAGGCTTTCATCTCGCAAGGTATATTGAATCTGTTCTCCTATTCCCGGCAACTTATTCTGTCTATTGAAGGAAAGAAGCATAGCGAATCCCGAAAAGAAGAATATTCCTTCGCAAATGATATAGTATGTGATAATATTTCTAAGGAACTCCCTCTTACCTTCAAGGGTATTAATATTAAAGTCTGGTCGATTGATGTCGGTAGTGATATTCATCAAGAAATCATCCTTGGCCTTGATGCTTGGAATAGAAGAATACGCTTGGTATACCTCTTCAATATCAAGGTTAAGCGAATCACATACATAGACCACGGTAAGATTGTGCAAACTCTCTTCGTAAGCTTGCCTAAGGATATACTGGCGGCACTCAGGATCTGTGACAAATTTAAATATACTGAGAAGCAAATTATTTGCAACAAGAGATTCTGAGCCAGCAAAAAAACCTAAGCATCTCTTAACCACTGTTTTTTCATCTTCTGAGAGTAATCTGGACTTCCATTGCTCTATATCTTTTGCCATAGAAATTTCAGTAGGCATCCAGTTATTAGCAGCTCCATCAATAAACAGGTCCCATGCCCATTTATTAACATGGGGTAGGATTTGGTTTACAACAGAAACCTTATCTGAAATTATCTCTTTACTTTTTTTCATTGTTCAATCTCTCAATTATTTTTTGCAACAAGTCTTTTACTTTTTCAGTTTCTTCGATACTGAGTTCCAGCCTATACTTTGTAGGAGAAGTTGAGCTTTGTCTAAATTCTACAAATCTCATTGGCAGCTCTCGCATCCGGGGTCTAATATGGAACATGCCTTAGGCTGACTAATTATACCTTCATTTTTTCCATCCACCTCGGAAACCGTAGATTTTTCCAGTCGTGTAGCCGCTTTGCTTCTTAGATAATAAGTTGTCTTGAGCCCCTTATCCCAAGCATACATATACATATCGTTCAAGTACTTTAGGCTCTCAAATTTATTGTATAAATTAAGTGACTGACCCATGTCTATCCATTTCTGTCTAGCTGATGCGGCTTCTATTAAGGTATAAAAATCTATATCAAAAGCGTTTTTAAATTCGTCTTTTATTGAGTCGTCTAAATCTACCAGAGCGGAAACGTCCCCATCTACGCTTTTTAAAGCGTCAACCAATGCTTGCGACCAAATACCTTTCTTCTTAGCCATTGATACAAAATGTTCGTTAATCATTGTGAATTCTCCACTTAGGGTAGAGTATACAAATAGAACTGAGTAATCAGGTTCTATTGACTGGGAACATCCTTGTATATAAGAGATGGTTGCAGTGGGAGCAATCGCCATCACATTCGAGTTCCTCATACCGTATTTTGATACGAGCTCCCTAACAGAATCCCACTCTTCAAGTGTTTCAAAAGAGGTCTTGTCGTCAGCTACCTTTCCCGGACTTCTCTCAGACATCATTTCGCAGAAAGTATCAATAGGGAAGTTACCTTTGTCCCATTCAGATCCCCCAAAGGTGGGGTAGGTTCCTTTCTCTTTAGCTAGCAGTGAGGATGTCTTTATAGCGTGAAGGGAGATGAATTCCTGAACCTTATCGCATAGTGCAACCGCTTCCGGTGAATCGTAGTTTACACCCAGTTTATGTAGCATATCATGAGTACCCATTACTCCTAGCCCTATAGGTCTATTTTTTATGTTAGAGTTTCTAGCTTCTTCGGTGGGGTAAAAATTCAGGTTGATTACATTGTCTAGTCCTCTAACTGCAATTTCTACAGTTTTTTGGAGCTTTTTCCAGTCTATGGTTCTAACTTTTATGTGATTTGACAAGTTAACACTAGCTAGATTACATACAGCAGTCTCTCCACGCTCTATAACTTCACCTTCATTGTATACAGTAGGCTTAGTGTGTAATAAAATTTCTGTACATAGATTGGAGGAATGAACAACTCCGGCGTGCTTATTGGAGTATCTAATATTTGAAGGATCTTTAAAAGTTACCCAAGGATGCCCAGTTTCAAAAAGGGATTTTAGGCTCTTTTTCCACAGATCTTTGGCAGGAATTTTTTCAAAGTTTTTAATATCCCCTTCATCAGCCATTTTTTTATAATGTCGGTATAGCTTTGAAAATTTTGGCCCATATGTATCATGGAGGTCGGAGCATTCTGCTGGATCAAATAGGTACCAGTCTTCTTCGTTTTTTACGTGGGTCATGAACTCATCTGGAATCCAGAGGGCCGTATTCATGTCATGGCATCTTCTTCTGTCGTCTCCAGTGTTCTTGCGAAGATCTAGAAAATCTTCTACATCTAAATGCCAGATTTCTAAATAGGCGCATCCAGCCCCTTTTCTCTTACCCCCTTGATTAACTCCAACGAGAGTGTCATTAAATATTTTTAACCAAGGGATAAGCCCAGAAGATTTACCATTGGTGCCCTGAATATATGATCCTGATGAACGAACTGGGGTCCAATCAATACCAAGCCCTCCAGCGTACTTGGAGAGTCTGGCCTGACCATGAATGGTTCCAAATATACCGTCAATAGAGTCATGTACTGTACTGAGATAGCACGAAGATAGCTGAGATCTTTGGGTTCCGCTATTAAATAGAGTGGGCGTGGATGGAGAGTATCTAAACTCCGACATCATGTTGTAAATCTCTATAGCTCTTTCTTCCTTGTTATCCTCTTCAAGACATAGACCCATGGCAACTCTCATGTAAAAGGCTTGAGGGGACTCCATACGTCTTTCTTTAATGTGAATGAAGTATCTGTCGTACAGGGTCTGTATCCCTAGGTACTTAAACAGTGAGTCTCTTTCGGGACACAGCTTTTCCGATAATAAGTTTAAGTCGTAGGACAGGAGATCAGGGGTTAATCTTCCGGCTTTAACGAGTCGTTTGGTATTCTGAATGAACGACTTTCTGTATTGAAGATCGAACACATCACTGTCAACGCCTTCCCCAAAAACCTCTTTGTATAGATTGTTTAGCAACAGTCTTGCTGCCACATATGCGTAGTTTGGCTCTTTCTCTATCTTTGAGCGAGCCGACATAATTAAAGCCTTGTCTATTTCTACAGTTGCTATTTTGTCGTAGAGCTGGAGACTTGCGTCTAAAACTATTTCGCTAACCGAAACGTCTGTGAGCTCTTTGGATGCTCTCTCAACGCACTTATTTATCTTATCTAAATTTAAATCCTCTAATCTTCCGTTTCGCTTTTTGACGTGCTTATTTTTCACTGACATTTTAAACCTTGAATTCAGTCATGTTGATAATGATGTTACTTAATAGTACCGTTATAAACCTTCAGGTTTAGACAAATACGCTCTATAATAACAAAAAAACTCGCCCTTTTTGGGAGGGCGAGTGTTGATGTTTAAAAAAGCGACACCGAGAGGAGCTCTTGCATCCTGTCCGCTGGGATCGTTGCCAAAAAAAGTTTCGGACCTAAATGAAAAACTATATTCTTATCTAGAGAAGTGCCGCTTTAGCGAAAAATTAATTAAATCATGTTCGCTCAATTTTCTCCAGACATAACATTATACACCACTCAAAAGTGGTCATTTTTCTTCCTTTCTCATATTTTTGTCAACACATTTACAATAATTTGTTCTGCTCTCATTTTCTCCCGGATATCTTATTGATATAAGTCCTCTTCCATAGCAAGTCTTACACTTTTTGCTCGCATAAAGCTTTGCGATGTCGGGGTACAGGTCTCTGCTAAATGTGACTTCTCCTTTATCTATATGCATAAAATCTCCTAAAACCTAAATTGAAAAAAGAAATGAGGTTGAACTGGATACGCTGGGTATACAGGTTGAGGATGAATAATAACAGGGGGTCTATAGACTGGGGGGTGGTATACCCTATAGAAACCATGTATTGGATGGAACCTAGTCTCTATGGAAGGATAATTAAATGGGTGAACATATGGTCTACCGATTATTATACTCCCATGTCTATAGTTGTGGCTAGGCCTGACCTGTTGCTGCTGCTGAGGTTTTTGCCACTCTTGTTTTCCAAACCCCGCAGGTTTCTGTATAGGTCTTCCAAAGCCTTGAGGTAATTGTGGCTTCACGGCGGTTGGTGGCCTCGCAGTAGTTGGAGGTGTAACGACACTTCGCTGTTGGGAAGATTGAGGCCTCGCCGTAGTTGGAGGTTTAATGACCCCTCGTTCTTGGGTCGATTGCGGCCTCGCCGTAGTTGGAGGTTTAACGATCCCTCGTTCTTGGGTCGATTGCGGCCTCGAAACGATCCCTCGTTCTTGGGTCGATTTCGGCCTCTCCGTACTTGGAGGCTTAATAACCTTACGGTCGGGCTGCTGGCTTATGAGAAATGAAGGGTTAATGGTCAGACATAGAAGGGCAAGAAATAAAAGTTTCATATTACTGTCTCTCACTTATGGGGATAAAAAAAAGGGGCGGATTACCACCCCTTTCACAAATAAATTCCATCTTATTCTGTAGTTCTGAGTGAGTCGCCAATAATCCAACTAACACCGATAGCTACAATGGTATTAGCTGTTTCTTCTGGAATGCCAATGGTGTCGTTCAAAACAACTACGACAACACTACTAACAGCAGCCCAAAATCGACGAGACTTTACTAAGCTTTTTAGCTTTTCAAACATGTCATATCTCCTTTAATAAAAGTATAAACATTAATTAATTATACCTCGAATATTATAATCTATCTAAATTATCATTAATTTTTTCTAGTGTTTCAACTATCTGTGTGTGGCGTTTATCCTGCCTCTCTTGAACTTCCGATAAGATTTTTTCATAATGATCTCTCTGGTCTGAAAACTGTTCAGTAAAGCTGTCCTGCATTTCTGATACTTGTCTCTGATGACTAGGGAAGACGACCTTTGTTGTATACCAAAGATACCATCCTAGTAGCCCCGTAGCTGATATGGTTCCCCACTCAAAGCTAGGCATCACATCTCCTACAGCAACTAAAGCTGGCGGTAAAAATGCTAATAATGCTTTCATGATACTTACCTTAAAAAAGGATGAGGGGGCAGTTCTTCCACCCCCTCAGCCAAAAACGCTTACCATAGATACCGAGGACTGTAACCAGTTTGAACTGGGATTGCCCCAAGACCATACTGCAATTCACCGGGCTCTGTTGAGCTTGGGTTAGCAACGTTATCAGTACCACTAGCTTTAAGTGTTGGAGCATTATCAACACCTGCGCTAATATTGTAACCGCCAGTATCTGCCACTGTTGGAGCAGAAGACCAAGATCCCGTCTGTTCGTTCCAATTGCCTGCTCTTACAGCAGTCTTGTATAGACGGTTTCTCAATGTTGCTGCTTGATGAATAGAATCACCATTAGCAGAATCGCTTGCGCCAAATAGAGCTGCATTATTAGCTACGCCACCAAGAGACGTTGTAGCTTTTACAATAACTCCTGTTCCGCCTGCGAAGTTCCAAGTTCCTGCAGCGTTGATAACTGAGTTTCCAACACCCGAAGAAACCGTTACAATTGGGTTGCCTTCACCTAAGGAATTAGAAGAAAATTTTGTAGTCTCTCCAATAGAACCGCCGGCCCTAATATTACCGTGATCGTTGTCGATGCCACTGGGAGAACCATTAGAATAAGAACCAGTCACTGGGGTGCTGGTAATGTTAGTAATAAAACCCATTTTTAAAAACCTTATTATTTGGGTTATTACGAGTCCTTATAAATCCTAACAAATAAAATCCTGTCCTTAGGTTATTATACACTAAAACGCCATTTTTTAAAGCATATTTAAAGAATATATCCTTAATCCGTGAACTTTGGACTCGATAACCATATTATATTGATCTTCTAGCCATATATAGCCATTGCAAATGCTCTTTATAGAGGTTTTGTTTTCTATAAGCTTGGCCGTCAGCAGATTGTCGAATATATCGTCATTGTGAAACCCTGCAGAGGGGATAATGGTGTCACCTCCCGCATCCTCTACAATACGAGCAAGACTAAGACTTTTGTCTAGGGGGTAAAGATTATGGTGAATAATTACTCTAAGGGTGGAGTTATAGTCTTTACATACTCTAATGTGAGATTCAATCTCTTTCCTTAAGTCTAGTAGTTTTTCTTCTTTAACAAGAAGAGGGTTTAGTACTAGATCTATTGTGTTGACGTATGTTTTAGCTATAGACAGCGTCTCATGAAGTCTAACCTTTTTTCCTCCTGTTCCTGTGGGGTAATCTACGGGACAGGCTACAGTTATGTCTAAATGTGAAAGATCTTCAGACATTCTATTAGCTAGGTAAAGGGGGATAGCGACCCCTTTAAGCCCAAGGTCAATAGCCTCAAAGACCTCTTTTACTTGGGAATTTATATCGTTTACATAACTCTTGTTATAATTGCAAAATTCTAGATACATTTTTAACGATCTTGTCTACTGTCTCTATTCCTTTTTCACCCACTATATGGTCGCAAAACCCATACTTAATACTATCTTCGGAGGACATCCACCAATCTTCTTTTGCTTCCAGTTTTCTTCTTATATAGCTTTTAACTTGAGAGATTTTTTTATCTTTAAAAAATTCCCCTGTGGCTGCGCAAGGCTCCGTATACATCTGGTATGTTCTAGACCTTAGTATTTGATCCCATTGAGCCCCTGATAGAACTTGACGATAGGTTCCCTGCGTAGCTGTGTATCCCTCATGTATCATCCAATCACAATTAGGCATTGTTATTCGTTTGCCTTGAGGATATACCGCCTGAGGTATTAGACTTGCCATAGATGCGGCAATTCCGTAGGAGACTACTATAAATCTGCATGAACTGTGTTTGATAGCGTCATATATGACCATACCATCATACCAGTCTCCCCCTATGCTAAAAGAGTGCAGAACTATAGGATCTTTTGACTCAGCCTCTAGCAGTCTAAGGTTCTTTAAAAAATGGGTGGATGTCTTGGTAATTATTTCGGAGTCTTCGGAATCCAGAGGAAGAAGGAACATCTCTCTGGTTTTCCCTATATATCCATTAAAATCTATGTCCTCAGTTATCTTTTTCATTACAAACTGCCAAGAAGAGCGCCTCTCACATCTGACATAACATCTCTATCCACAAACAGCTTAGCTACAGAAATTCTAAATCTGTAAGGGGTCAGTATGTCTACAGTTTCAACTCCAGCAACAGCTCCTATTATACTAACGTGAGATTTTAATATTTTAAAGTTACTGTGACCAACCCAGAGTTTAAAGTGGTTACTTGCTAAAGACTGCTCAGTTAGAGGCATAATTCCAAAAGGAGTCATAATACTTCTAACGTGAGATACCTTATCATAGGATTCGCTTATATCACCGTAGTTGATGTTCAGTTCAGCTAGCTCTTCCTCTGTAAGTTGCTCAAACAGTTGCTTCTCCTCTTCAAGCTCTTGCTCATAAGCATCTACCCATTTTTCCCAATAAACATCAAAACCTTTGGGGTATTCAAAGTTTTCATTCATGGAAATTACCTTTCTCACTCTTTCATTGAAAAATTAAAAACTTGAGAGGGCTTGACTGCTACATTGTCGTATTCTGAAGAGAAACTTCCATCCATTTCTAGCCAGTTTATCATCATTTTACTTACAAAAATCTGTTTTTCATAGTCTCCATCACACCAGCTTTGGTAGGCTTTAGTGAAATATGCTGATAAATGGCCATTGTTTAGCATGCCAAGTAAGCTACCAAGAACAAAGGCACACTCATCAGACACTTCATTAATGTCTACTATGACATTGAAGTCTGAAGATTCTGAGTCTAGAGTAATTGTTATGCTTGCCGATGTGTTTTCTTCTGAGATAAGAAGTTCGTCTACTTCTTCCTCTTCCGGAGTAACACTACTTTTTTTTCTACTAAAAATTTTCGACAATATACGCTTTAGCATTCTCATACTATATTATACCCCGTAAGTAGTAGCTTAGAAAAGTGGACTTATGATTTTTGTTTCTGGATTTCGTACCAGAGGAGTCCTATATTTGCGAGGGCATAGGAGAACCACATCAAAGAGTGAGGATAGTCCTTATCTCTTATGCACGATATAGAGGCTATAGTGTAGCATATAGAAGTAGTTGTTATAGCACATATGGCATACATTACATTTTTTCTTGATTAAAGAAAAACCATCTCTTATAGTGGTTTGTATCTCTTCCTGTGTCAATATTCACTAAATATTCTAGCAGTTCGGACAGTGATCCGAAGATATGTTGATGAGGGAGCATGAAAAATAGCCAGTTTGGAGCTTTCTCCTTGCCTTGTCGGCACCATATTAGGACGGGTTTTTTCTGACTATTAGCGACTGATATCTCTTCGTAGGTGCCGCAGGCGTGTACATCGGTGTCAATCAGGGCTATTATAAAGTCAGATATGTCAACACATCTCAGATCTAGAGTCCTTATAACTCCATAATTTTTTCTAATTTTGTCAAATCTACCCGTTTTTTTAAAGCTTTCTATATTATTGCGAGTTTTCTCATCCTCCACCCCTACATTAGCTGGCTTGTCGCAAGGGTTTAAGACGGTTACTCCCATAGCTTTTAGTATAGGTGTGATTCTACTTCTCCAGCCAATACCTCCATCTGCAACCCTGTCCATTGCCCCTGCTAGATAAGTTCTCATACCTGATAACTTCATCTTCCGGTACTCCCAAAACCACCTTTTCCTCTGTCACTGTCTTCTAGGGAGTCTGCTAACGTCAGGTTAAAATGGGGGGCCTCTTGAATTATAATCTGCGCTATCCTGTCTCCAAAGTCTATATGGTAGACATCACAAGAGGCATTATGCAGGCAAACTTTTATATGCCCTCTGTATCCTGAGTCAATTACTCCTGCATACCTGTGAATCCCTTTCACTCCCATTGAGGATCTATCCCAGATCAGTCCGGCATAGCCATCGGGTATTGAAATAGAGATACCTGTTGACACAAGAACTGTAGCTCCCGCTGGAATTGATACCCTCTCAGATGAGTATAAATCATATCCTGCATCGGTGGGATTAGCTCTTGTTGGTACTACTGCATTTTCGAAAAGTTTCTTTACCTTGATATCAACCATTTAGATCCTCCAAAATTTTATCTCTGGTGCTCTCCCAGCTAAACCTCATAGCTGTTTCAACCCCTTTGGGATTGTCAATACTTTTCCCAGATTTCCAATCTTCATATATAGATCTTATAGCTTTTGCAAAGTTGCTCTTTATTCCGTCTAGGGAAGCCCATTCGCCAACCTCACCTTCCGGAAAATATAATCCGTCAAACGCCTTCTCCATTCTTTTAGGTTTTATTGTAAAGCTGTTTTCGCTGTTGCAGTACTGTGTGTGTGCTGAGTATTCTGTAGCTACAACTTTTTTGCCGCAAGCCATTAATTCTAAAAGTTCAAAGTTCCAACCCTCAGCCCTACTGGGAAATAGTCCGCAATCAACAGTGTTGATAACATTAGCCAATTCTTGCTGTGTCCTTACTCTATCCAAAAGCTTAACTCTTCTGTCTTGTCTGTAGAAGCTTGACCATTGAGAATTTATTTTTTCACTTGCTACAGGATTGGAGCACATCATCCATAACTCTACATCTTGCTCATCGGGAAAAGCCTCTCTAAAGATATCTAATATGGAGTCGTGACCTTTTCTGATTTCCCACTTACCACAATTAAAGATAACAAACTTTGAATTTTCTTCCTCGTGCCTTCTGCTTGATGCTAAAGTTGGATAGAAAACACTTTGGTCAACGCCTAAAGGGATTACCTTCACACTAAGGTCTGGGAGTTCATTATTTATAATATCTTTTGACCACTCAGAAGGAGTGTAGACTTTGTCACAAGACAGTAAATGGTGCCTCTTGACGGGATTTATCTTGTTTAACTCGAAGAAGGGAAACGATATCATTTCACCTTTTCCCACCCTAATTCCTAAATCAAATTCATGCCAAATTTTTAGACATGGAGCAGTTGGATCAAATGTTCTGCTCTTTGAGATACTTTCCTCAACTAATATTTTTTCATCGTTATTTTCAACCATAGGTTCGCCGATAGGAAACAGCGAGAGGTTTGTTTTTTTTGCTAGCACTCTTACTATATTCTTGGAAGCTATTCCATACCCTAAAGAATTAATAGGAGCCATAACATTAAGATTCTTCATGGTGTCTGTCTTCTTCCTCAATTACAACGAACCAAAAGAGAAGGTCCATTATATCCATTTTATTTTCCTAGAATAAAAAAGACCCGTTTTGTGTATTCATCTATTTATCGATAGGAACGGGTCATAAACCTACGGTTTCGAGCATAGATGAGGCTCGG
>CEUI01029425.1_pt1 | contig 12795 bp, 13 predicted proteins | sample 531411 | NCBI WGS metagenome assembly CEUI01 (sample SAMEA2622841, study PRJEB7988) | marine metagenome | isolation source: saline water (ENVO:00002010), including
ACTCTTGATTCTGCAACTGCACCAACATCAAGAACACGAGCAAGCTAGATGTCATATTTACCGCTTCCTATAAATCTAATCCCTACCAGGGGGTTAGTGTCAGATACCTTAGCTACATCAGGAACGATTACTCGTGATCCAAGTCCTGAGTTTATAGTTTCTGGTGGGTATCTTTCAGCTAGTGCTTCTGACCTTCCAGAAGAGTCAGGAGTGGAGTCTGCTTCCTCCTTTGCAGGAACACTTGGGGAAATCACCCAATCAAGTATTACAGTTGGTCAAAGAGGGGGTTTTGCCTATCGAGTAATTAATCCTTCGCATCTATCAAAACAACTAAGGTTGATACAAAAAAATCATTTACTAGAAAGATTTGAAGGTGTGGTTAATGCCTTTACTTATCGATCCGGTAAAGAACCGTCTAATGGATTTTTCCTACTTTTAAAAAAAGACTTAGACAATATTGGTGCTTTAAGCAATCCTGGATATGCCTTTGGTCGAGTACTTGATGGGATAGAACTTAGTTTTAAAACTAACTCAACTACTTCTGTAGTTATTCGGGGTTTGGGAATTGCAGGTGCAATAGCGATTACCCCCACCCAGACCACTCCTGAATACCGAGATAGTGAGGTTGCTTCTCAAGACAATCATGATAATCAAGTTTATCTTGTTGAACTTTCAGATGAACGACATGTTGCCCAGATGTCTACTATTGAACAATCCTACAATATTAGAACTCCTGCTCATCAACCGACAGGGACTAATTCAGATATCTATGTTCGAGATACTGACAAATACTACCAAATAACCATGGACAATGGGGCTATTTTGGATGGCGGTGTTCCAGGCACTCCTGTACCTTGGACTTGGGAAAGATTGATTAAAGCAATCTGGGACCAACTTCCTGGTGACGGAAACCATGGTTTCCCTGATCATGCAGGTGCGTATGTAGACTTCACCACATACGCAGACTACCCTAGCTCTGGCCCAGAAAATTTTAATTTTGAAGGAGGGTCTGCTTGGGACGCACTATGGGAAGTATTAGATAGCATCTTTCATAGTGCAGTTAGGACACATGATGGTTATTGGAGGATTGTAAGCTCGACTAAATTAAATACACCATCTGATAGTCCTCGTAACATGATGCACACTGCAAAGAATCATTTAATTGATTCAATTAATCCCCTAGCTAATATCGATACTAGAATACCTGCAGAAGTAGATGTCATCTTTCCTGCGAAGAGACAAGCTCCTTGGTCAATCATGACTTTTGATGGAAGTACTACTCCTTGTTATGAATTGGTAACTCCACAAGATATTTTTGAGACAGGTACAGAAGGCTCATATACAAAGACTGTGAGCATTCTGGAAGACCTCTCTGGCTCAGGAGGTACAACTGCAAAGATTAACGATGTAGGAAATCTTAGCACTTTAACAAACAAGTACTATCCAGATACTCGAACCTTCAGCAGTGATTATGCTATTGCAGAAGCATCACTTAGTTCGTCTAAGAACACTAAAATAGCTATCTATCAACGACATCACGCACTTTACAATGAAACTGATAATACAGGAAGCGGTTTAGAGGCAATCAATCAATCAGAATTAAATACGTATGCAGAAGAGATTGCAGTTCTATTTGTGAATTGGATTACGCACACTAACACCCAAATGCTTAGTACCTATTCAGGTTATTGGAACTTTGAAGCTACCCATAAGCTTACCGAAATTACTTGGGGAGACTTAGGTACTGGGCCATTTACTAGGATTATAGGAAAGCCAAAGCGATTTAAAGAAATAACTGAGAAGATCAGTACGCCTAAAAACAAACCTATGCCTAGATTTAATAGGTTTATTACTGCCTATAACCCCACTGTAGCTGATGGAGGTAGTGAGATATTACCGACTAAAACCGGAACAGTCAGGCTTCAAAACGGTACTGTCAATCATGGAGATGGCTTTGTTGATTTGGCTGATGTGGACTACGGAAGTAGTAATTATGCAACAGTAACAGTTCACCATATCGGACATAGAGAAGGGTTAAATGCAATACATGCCATCCCCCCAGGAACCACTGGAATTATCATGTGGGATGAACAGATACGACGCTGGATCACCACTCATCAGTGGTGGGGCCAGTACAATGCAAGAATTTACTCAGGGGAAATCTCATCAGCAATAACATCTTCCACTGGATCAGTCTGGGTACGTGGAACTTCTGGAGGAGATCTTGTTCCTAGAGATGGTGGTTTTGCTAGAGATGAGAAAGTGTACGCAGCTAATACTATGCAATTTGAGGCAGCATCAGGTTCACCTGCCATAGTTATTTCCTATTGTGATGATTTAACATCTCCCTATCAATCCTCTACAGGTATGTTGATCCAAGTAGGGCATCACAATAACTATTCAGTTGACGACCATACTCATTCTGAGCTACATAGTCATTAATAAAAAAAGAGAGCCCCCCACTGCGCAATGAGGGGCTCCCCTTATGGAACCGAACGAAAGTAAGTTTACGGAACTGGATAGGTCTTTGTCAAGTACCTAGCTTTTCATCCCGTATGATTCTTTGGGATTTCGTCAGGCTTATACGAGCTTCTTCTGCATCTTGTTTGAAGCGATAGGGACCAATATATTCCCTATCCCCCGTCTCAAACTCTTGCACAACTTCGTAACATCCCACGTAGCTATCAGTCTCTGGGAAAGTAAAACTGTTACGTCTTACCTCCTCCAGGACTTCTTCGTTCTCTACCTTAATCACTCGATATACACAGGGCGTAAACAAGTAGGGGTCTTTCATTTCAATTCTCCTTTTGTGATTGACGTGCTTCTTCTTCTATTTCCTCATCCGACTGCATCATGATCAGACGCTCAAGCATGCGATTGCAGAACTTAATATCCTCAACCTTCCTTGCCTCAGCAAGCATGTTATTCACAACACGAATCCTCGCATCAATCGCTTCTCTTTTCATCATCAACCTCCTTTATTTCCTTTCCAACGACGCACCCGTTTAGCTAGGGGTGGTAACTCAAATCTAGAGACTCTTACTTCCTGGGGAGCAACAATCCGTAAGCTCACACTTCTCCCAGAGATTTTAAGAATCTCAACATACACATTATCACCCAACTTGATCCCTTGTCCTAAATTCCTTTTTAAGACCAATGCCATCAAATCAAACCTCCTTGTCCGATCATACGAGGTTGCGGAAGAACAGAACGAACAGGCAGCAACCCTCGAAACCTGTTCATCGAAGTCATTTGTGTTAGTGGTGAATTCTTTTTCACATGGTACGTGAATGCTTGAAGTAAAGCGTAGCTAGTACCTTGACCATGTTCAGCGAACGTGGGATTGCGGTACTCCGCATCAACTTTTCCAATTCGACTCCAGGGCATCAATCGTTGTCGTCCCGCTTCCATAAGAACTCGATCTGCCTCCTTCTGGGGAAGTTCAGTCTCCTTCAAATCAGCAACCATTCGATTAATCCCTACTACTTGTTGTCGGTATTGGTTCAGGGAATCATTAATTTCATTCTCTAAATTGAAACCTATAGTATGCTTTCTTCTCAGAACGATCTGACCAGTTGCCATACCGTTCAAACAACAAGCAACATTAGCTCCTGCAACCATGATTAATGATCGCTTCATCGCATTACTAGTAAGAAGACCTAACGACAGAGACATTCCATCAGGGATCTGCACATCGTCAATTTCCAGGTCCAATGCTCCAGCCATTTCAGTTTCATTAGGAGAGACAGAGAACTTAGTCTCTTTAACTTTCCATCCTCGATCAGTCACTGCGTCAACAACAGCATTAGCTAAGACACCATGAGGAATACCTTGCCATCTCACACCTGCCTTCTCAGGTCGTCGCAAGGGGATGTGGTGAAGGTCTTCCAACTTCGTGTTCGCATCATAAACAGTAATCATAGTTCGACTCCTTAATAGTTAACCAACAAAAACTAAACGATCTAGACTTCGAGTTAACGCAACGTATTTAATGTTCATCTCCTGTTGCTTTTCCCAATCCATCTTCGCCATCGGGTGAGGCATCAACTTCGGTTCCAGGATGAACACTGTTCCTGCTTCCAGTCCTTTAGCACGATGTACTGACGATAACAGGACAACGTCACCAACATCTTCTGCATCTACAAACAAGCTATCAATCCGATCCAGTACATCCTGAACAGTTCTCTGCCCAAGACACAGGTACTTAATGCAACTAACTTGATCGTGCAACAATTCGAGTTGAGTCTCGGTAGGTCGCTTCTTGGTTAAGAGGCGAGAAGTCTCTCGATCAAGATATTTATCGACCTTAAGCTGGAGTTCATCCACTGTTGTTTTCTTTCCTGCAATCTTTTTGATCATATTAACTAATGATCTTTGGAAATCCCGACCTTGAATCTTGACTGGAATTTCCTTTTGCAGGAAACGTAGTGCAGTTCTCATAAGCGGTGCATTCATCCTACAAACAACAAGATCTCCCACTTGAGCATGGTCTGCTAAAGTTCCTGGAGCAATGTTATCAATCGACCCTTTCTCAGCATCTTCCATTGCCTTGATGTCAGGAACAATTTCCTTGGCAAGTTCAATGTGCGATGTAGGACAACGTCGAGTGATAGTCAGAGGCATGACCTTCACCTCACCTAATTCCTGTTCCATATTCTTCATAGACTCTGCGTCTGCTCCGGTGAAGCCATAAATCGCTTGTCGATCATCCCCGACCAAGACAATTCGTCGAGCAGATTTCATTGCTAACAACTGACGAGAACGATTGAGATCCTGCGCCTCATCAACGAACAAAACATCAACTTTAGGAATGTCTATGTTCAAAGCAATCGGTAACCAGATCATGTCATCAAAATCGATTCCAATTCCTGGACCGAATTCTTTAGACTTATCCAGCACTCGGGGCAGCACTCGCAACACTTCTTCTTCTTTCCCATTAAGATGAATACCGTAGTGTGTGATTAGGGCATCGAACTCTGTTTGAGAATAGCACTCTTGGAGCATGGTGTTCTTTGCAAGAGACACAACCTTCTCCATAATCTGAACAAAAGCCAACACATCCTTTTTGAACTCTCGACCTTTGCCAACCTTGTAGCCCATCCCCTCTAGGATGTTCCTGGTCTTCCAGTTGTTACCAATCTTCCCCATCTTAGATCCTGAACGGTAAGCATGTTGTCGTAGAGCATGCAGACCTAACGAATGCATCGTCTGCGCTTCTACTTGCTCTGGAACCTTCATCTGTAGTTCAGTTGCAATAGACTTGTTGTAGGCGACCATCTTAATTACTAGTTCAGGATGTTTGTCGAGCAAACGATGCGCACCTTCGATGCAGGAAAATGTTTTGCCTGTACCTGCGCGTGCTTGCAAGATAAGATGAGAGGAACCGTTGACCAGTTCTTCCCAGAAGTTTTCCTGTTCAACAGAACCTTGGATCTTGGTAGTAACCATGCTTCCTCCTTATACGTTTCAAGAATCAGACTTTTAATACGCAACCTCTATTATTCATACTAACAGTTCTACGGATTGGTGTAAACCCCAAAAATATGGTTTGACAATCTTTTTGTTATGTGTAATAATGAATGAAGTTCAGTAAGGAATGAAAAACATGTCAAAGAAACTTACCGCAGTCGAACGAATGAACCTGTTTCATAATAAGAAAGGAAAAGCCCCCCATGCCCACGATGAACAAAGCGACAGCAAAGAAGAAAGCAAAGCAAAAAAGAAAAGTCGACCAAGTCGATCCAGCAAACCTCGATCAAATCCTGAAGATTGAGAACACACCAGATCCTGCTAAGAAATCTTGGCACAAGACCTGCGGTAAAAAAACCAAGCTAGGCATCATGGCTTTCTGGGCGACATTGTTTGAGGGCAATGAGCTTCTCCCCAGGAACAAGAAGATGACCAATGCAGAAATTGAGAGACAGGTGCGCCTTGAGTTTCCTCATGAAGAAACACTCATGGAGAATCTTGACTCGGGACGACAGACAGTCAACTATTACCGACACCTATACAACGTCGGTAAATTGACTAAGCCTCGTGGGACTCCCCCAAAACACATCAGTTTTCGTTACAACGAAGTTGGCAAAATTGTTGACACTCGCTCAGGGAAGCGTGTCCTGAGTAGTGATGAGTACGATGCTTTACTAGCGAGGTATCAAGATGCGTGACTGGCTACTTCTCGGAATTTGGTGGGAATTAATTATTCAACGAGACACCGAAGAGAGGAAGCAACGGAAGCATGAACCTCAAAACAAAGCGAGCGTACCTGGGGATCGACCCAGGACGGGCAGGTGGGATAGCGTTAGTTTGGGACGACGCCCAACGATACGAAGCCTGGAAGATACCAGAGTCTGAACGAGATCTCTGGGACATTTTCAATAATCATGTCCGACAGCACACTGTGTTTGCAATGATCGAGAAAGTCCACTCATCTCCCCAGATGGGTGTTAGGTCTGCGTTTAGTTTTGGTAGATCCTATGGAACCTTGCGAGGCATGCTTAATGCCTTGGAACTACCATTCGATGAAGTCAGTCCTGTGAAATGGCAGAATTGGCAAAAGTGTCGAACAGGAGGAAACAAGAACATTTCCAAAAGTAGAGCGCAACAACTGTTCCCTAACTTGAAGATAACTCACGCAATTGCAGACTCTCTGCTGATAGCAGATTATTGTCGTCAAATCAGATTGGGGTTAGTTCGCTAAGAATTTTCACCTGGAGACCGAACAATGGGAAAGAAGAAAACAAAGAAGAAAAAGACGTTTGCTAAGACCGTAAAAGAAAAGACTAAGAAAAAACCATTCCGAAATGTTAAAGAAGATGGAGTCACTTACTCCTTCCTCGACGAATGGTTACTGGATCGTGAACAAGCCCGACTCTCGTATGTCGAGGGATGGTCGTCATCAGGATTGGCAGTCCCCTTAGACTTTGGCCTCGCCTTCCACGATTGTCTGGAGTGGATTGCCAAGGGACGTTCTCCCAAGACGATCAAGAAAAAGATTCTTGATCCTTACTTCGAGCGAAGGATGCAGTCCAAAAACAAGCTGCGTCCTGATGAAGTGACTAAGCTTCGAGAGCTTCTTGCAACAGTCAAAGTACTCTTCGAGGAGTACGCTCATTTCTACAGCGACACAGATAAAGACTTCCAATACATCTTTCAAGAAGAGTCTTTCAAAGTCGACCATCCACTTCCGTCAGGACATACCATGCCTCTTCGAGGAAGATGGGATGCTGTTTACAAAGAGAACGGAAAGATCTGGTTAATGGAGAACAAGACTAAAGGACAGATTGACGAAGAAGGAATCCAGGCGTCACTCCCTTTCGACCTGCAGACCATGCTCTACGTATACTGTCTCGAAAAACACCTCGGTCAGGAAGTAGAAGGAGTCCTTTACAACGTCATTAGACGACCTGGACTCCGCAGAAAGAAGACCGAGCAAATTGAAGAATTTGTAGATCGTATACAAGATGATGTGGTCAAACGACCCGAACACTACTTTATGCGGTGGAGGGTTGAATTCCTCCCAGAAGATCTTACAAATTGGGTTTCCCACAGTTTGGATCCGATCCTCGAACAAGTGATGCAGTGGTGGCTCTCCATCCAAAACAATCCTTTCGAGCCTTGGGATTCTCCTTTGCACTACCAGAATCCTTCTGCGTTATTTACTCGTTATGGACGCAGTCGGTACTTTGACTTAATAACGAGAAACCGAACGACAGGTCTTTACCGAAGGGAGAAATGATGGTCCGAACAAAAAAAGTGAGACGCAAAAGAACAAGAGAGGCAGTGTCTGAGGTAGTCATCCCAACTGAGAAGAACATCCCCTCTAAGAATTTTGCAGACTACTGTGTCTGTCTATACGGAGAAAAGGGAATTGGTAAGACTCACTTGATTAGTGAATTTGATAAGTCATTGATGGTCATGCTGGAACCCAAGAGAAGAAACTTAAAGATCCGACAAGTTAACATCCAGCCAAAGGGGATGAAGGAACTCAACTCCGAAAATCCTAAGAGAACTCCATGGCAACTCCTTCAGGATTATGTCTTAGCCATCCTGGAGGATGATAGTGTGCAGCATGTCGGGATTGATACCGTAGACCGAGCATATGAAATGTGCATGCTACACCACTGCTACCAGAAAGGTGTGTCGCATCCCAACGATCTTAATGATTACGGGGCGACATGGCATGGCATCAAAGATGATTTTGAAACCACAATGAACAAGTTGCTCTATGCAGACAAAGGACTAGCCTTTGTCAGTCATAGCCATCTTCGAGAAGTCGAAGGACAAGATGGTCTCACACAATGGGTGCCTACTTGCCCGCCTGCTTGTTGGAAGTACATTAAAGCAGTTTGTGACTTCGCACTTTTTTATGGATACGCTTCGGGCAAGAACCGAGCAATTACTATTCGAGGAAACGATCTCATCTGGTCAGCCTGTGGGACCGAGGATCATTTTTTAACTAAAGGAGGGGAACCGATTTCACAGTTTTACACAGGTACGTCCCAAAAGACAGCATACAGCAACTTGTGTGCTGCTTTTTCTAACAAACTTTCTGATGAACAAATTGTATAAGGAACCTAAAAATGGCAAGAACTAACACCAACGCTGGCTTCGCATCCGCTATGACCAAGATCGACAAAGGAGCCTTCGCCCGAGCTAGGGAAGTTAAGGACAATCGTGGATCGTTCGAAAAACCGGAGATCGAAGATGGAACTTACGTTTCTACTCTCGTCTCTTGTCGATGTGGAGTTGATAAGAACTCCAATGGTTATGCAGCGTTTGACTTTGAGGTTGCTCGTGGCGACTACCAGGGAACCCGAGTCTCTAAGTTTCACTCGATTGCAGAACGAGGTAATCGAACTGTCGAACAGGCACTTCAATCGTTGTTCATTGACTTGCAACGATTAGTACCTGATGAAGACTTCTCAGAATTTTCTGCAGAAGACATTGAGACTATTGTTCAGCAGTTAGCGGAAGCTACCAAAGAGCAAGGCATCACTTATCAAATTGGTGTGAAGAACAATGGGAACTTCATTAACACCTTCATCAACAAACGTCTTGATGAAGATGTGTTCGTAGCAGCTTCGGAAGAAGAAGATGATGAGTTAATTCCTGAGAAGGGTGATGTGGTTTTCTTCCAACCACCTCGAACCAAATCTTCCCAGGAATTTACAGTAACCTCAGTCGCTGAAGGAAAGCGAACAGTTACTTTGAAACGAACCAAGGATGGTAAAGTCTTCAAGGCGATCTCTTTTGATCACCTTGAATGGGAATAGGATGTTCGGGGCAGGGGGTCCATCGCTTTCCTCCTTTAGGTGGTGGGCTCCCTGTTTTTTTATTCTGTATTTTGGAACCTATACATGGATGACAACCGAACTTGCAGCATCTGTCAGAGCCCTTTCAATCTTGAAAGCGAAGGTGGGATCGAAGGTACTCTAGGAATCCTTCCAGTCTCATTCTGTCCTTGGTGCTACACAGGTTTGATGGACATGGCTTATCAACTTATTGTTGAATGCCCCCATTGTGGAAAAACATATGATGAGGAACCGAACGATGGATCACTTGGCAGTTGATACAGAAACAACAGGTGTGGATCTATTCCACGCAGCACTACCTTTTGCAGTTAGTGCTTGTGACGAAACAGGAAACACATGGTTTTGGGAATGGAAAGTCGATCCTAAAACCAGAAAGCCTAAAGTACCTAAGCAGGATCTTGAAGAGATTAAAGATGTTCTCTCTGGGAACATACTAGTCTTTCACAATGCTAAATTTGATTTAAGAGCCTTAGCTAACCTGGGGATCTCCATTGGTTGGAACACTTGGACAACACTCTTAGACAAGCCTACGATTGAGATTGCAGGTCTTGAAGACACATTACTTGCTTCTCATGTTTGTGACAGCAACGAACCCCATGGTCTTAAATACCTAGCTGAAGAATATCTAGACATCCTGGACTCTGACCAGGAAGAGCTTCTGGAGGAAGTGCGTTCTGCTCGTCGATTCGCAAAGGCACAAGGTTGGGCATTAGGTGAAGCTAAGAGCAACACCAGCAGTGTTCACTGTGATTACTGGATGCCTCGTGCAGCATTTGATTCTGATGTCTTAGAAACTTATGCAGTACAGGATGCAGTCCGTACCATGCTGCTTTGGAAGATGTACGAAGAGGTAATGCAGCAGCATGCTTTATCGGAGCAGTATGAGTTACGCAAACAGTTAATCCCAATCTCGTTTGACATGGAGACTGCAGGAGTCTCTATCAAACCTCGTGTCCTAGACTCTGAAATCAAACGATATCTTCAAGCTGCTCAGGAGATGGAAGAAGAATGTTTCAAGATTGTTGACAAATTAGTCGATGAAGATTTCAACATTCGTTCAAGTGTTCAGCTTCAAAAAGTTTTGTACGGAGATCCAGAAGGGGATACTGCACTAAAACGCAAAGGTTTAGGATGCAAAGTTATTGAAGAAACAAAGACAGGATACAGCACCTCAGCAGCAACCTTACGAACTTTGCATGATGAGTACACTAAACCTCGCAGCAAAGCCTATCGATTCTTAACGAATCTTTTACAGTGTCGTAAGGCAACAACCTGTGCTAACTATCTCACCAGTTATCAGAACCTTGCCTTGAAGCAAGGAAAGAGAACGGTTCTGCATCCCTCGTTCAATCAGACCGGGACACGAACAACTCGTTGGTCATCTTCCAATCCCAATGGACAGAACATTGGTTCTGGTGGTAAAGATGGTCTGGGACAAGACACAGACGATTACCGTCTTCGATCTGTGTTTGGTCCCTCCCAGGGCAGAGTCTGGTTCTGTGCAGACTACTCCCAACTCGAACTCCGCATCCTTGCTGTTCTCGCCCAGGAAGAGAAGATGTTGGAAACATTTGCTAACGATGGTGACATCCATCAACTCACAGCAGATCTCTGCAACATCACTCGTAAGCAGGCAAAGGGTGTTAACTTCGCCTTAGTCTACGGAGCAGGTCGAGAGAAGCTGGATCGAATGACAGGCGTAAAGAACTTCTCCAAAACTTTTGGTGAAGCTTTCCCTGGAGTCGCTAAGTATATGAAAGCAATGATTCAGCAGGTTAGGAAGAAAGGTTATGTTCCCACCTTGGGTGGTTATCGATTGGTTGTACCCAAGGACAAAGCGTACATTGGCACCAACTACTCTATCCAGGGGAGTGCAGGAGACATCCTCAATCGTGCCATGTTAGCTACTGACTGCTATCTAAAATCATCTTTTGAATCTCGTCCCGACATTCGAGACGGACAACTAATTATGTGTATTCATGACGAACTAGTTTTTGATATGAAACAAGGAAGTTATAAGAAAGGAGATATCAGTACTCTTAAGAGCCTAATGGAACTGGCAGGGGAATTACTTGGAGTAACCACCCCCGTAGAAGTAAGTAAAGTATCTAGTAAATGGTCCGATAAGAAGGAACTCGAACTATGACAATTAAAGCAAAAGAAAAGAAGGATGCTCTGCGTCTTTACGTATCACATGGACTTCAATTTGAAGATAAGGGGGGCTCCCAGGTAACTGGTGAGTGTCCATTCTGTGACGCTAAGAAGTTCTATGTGTCCAAAGCCAAGGGCATGTACCACTGTAAGGTTTGTGGAGCTAAAGGTAATGGCTACACGTTTCTTACCGAGTTGCATGAACAATGTTTTGAAGCAACTGAACAGAAGCAGTTTAATGACCTAGCTAAGAAACGATCTCTCTCAGCTAACACTTTGAAGCGGGAGAAGATTGCCTTCGACAGTGCTACTAAGCGATGGCTGATTCCTATCCAGAATGGTTCAGCACATCTAGCGAACCTACTAACCTACGATCCCTCGATCAAAAGTCATTCCACTCGCAGTACTGCAAACTGTGCGAGGCACTTTTATCGAGCTAACAAGATTGCAGAGACAGGACCAATCTATGTCTGCGAAGGCGAATGGGACGCCCTGGCTCTCCTCTCCCTGATGGAACGAGGAAACATCCATGGCAATAATGTCGTGGCAGTTCCAGGTGCAGAGACATTCAAAAAGGAATGGATCCAATACCTGAAAGGTCGAGACGTTGTTCTGCTCTACGATAATGATTCGTCAGGACAGGATGGGAAAGCTAAGGTGATTGATCTCATCAAGGATGAAGTAGCTTCTTTACGAAGCGTACATTGGCCTACTTCTCTACCTGAGAAGTATGACATTCGAGACTTTGTTGCAGAGAAGATGCGATCTCCCAAAGCTGCCTGGAAAAATCTTCAGAAGATGATTACTGAGGAGACTAAGAAGAGCAAGCCTACAATTCGTAGGACTTCTTTCAACTCAGTAATGAAAGATTTTGAAAGCATCCTTCACATGACTCAGAGCATGAAGGACTCTTTATTGATCTCACTCGCCTCAGTGATAAGTACTCGTATGAAAGGCGATCCTCTTTGGTTGTATCTGGTTGGTCCTGCTGGTTGTGGTAAGAGTACCTTACTGCAATCCTTCCAGGGAGCTATGAACTGTGTATTTCGTAGCAAGCTAACTGCTACCAGTTTTGTCTCTGGGATGAAACAAGATGATGGTTCCGATCCTTCGCTGTTAGCTCAGTTGAATGATCAGACCCTACTCATCAAGGACTTCACAGCCATTAAGAGTATGCCTATTGTTGTCCAGGAACACCTGTATGGAATCTTACGAGATGCTTACGATGGCAATGTTCTGGTCGAGTATGGTAATGGGGTCAAACGTAATTACCCAGAAGTTCACTTTAGTATCATCGCAGGCATCACTGATGTTGTGCATGGTGACAGTC
>CEUI01020050.1_pt1 | contig 12792 bp, 6 predicted proteins | sample 531411 | NCBI WGS metagenome assembly CEUI01 (sample SAMEA2622841, study PRJEB7988) | marine metagenome | isolation source: saline water (ENVO:00002010), including
TAATATGGGAAGATTAGGTAGCATATTTAAAAATAGATTCCATGCTAGAAATAGTAAAATAAACAATATGACAAATGAGCAATTGAGGACTAGAATACATGGTATAGATGCATTATCTGGAGGAGGATTAAATTCTCAAATGGGTATTAAGTGGAATACTAGATCTGCTAGATGGTGGCTTAATGCTACAGATGACGCATCAACTCCTATTCTGAAGGATTATTTAAGAGATATTAGAGGAACATTTTTAACTAGAGCGGTTCCATATTGGGCTAAAGAGTTTGGAAAAGATATGATGCAATCCTTACCAAGAATGGCAGCTGGAGTATTTGCAATGAATTCACATTCTCTATACGATTCCTTTAGTCAAAACGGATTTAGTGCTAATTCTTTAATGGGTGCATTTGGAGGTTCTGGTTCTGAAATTGCATCTAATATATTTGTAGCTGCTTACTTCACTAGAAAACCTCACAGTTTCCATATGAAAATAAATCAAAAAAATCTAAACTTTATTCAAAGAAGATTTGAATATGGCAAGGTAGGAGAATGGATTGGTGGTGCAGAAAACTTTAAAGCAAATCAATTACGTAAATATGTTGGTGGATTAAAAACTTTCGGAGTAGATATTAAAGGACTAGGAGAAGTTGTTGCTAAATACGGTGAACCTGTTGCTAGAGGTGGAGCTAATTCTGAAGCATTGAGAAAAACTTTAGATAGTACTCCAGAATTTGAAGCCTTACGAAGATTATCTGAAGCATATGAAAAATCAGATAAAGTAGGAGCAGATTTAGATACTTCATTTTGGAAATATGTAGCAGATCAAATTAAAGAAGGTAAGTTAACTGAAGCAGATGCTAGAATATTAGGAGATAAATTAATTGTAGCTAAAAAAATTATTGAAAAGTATGATTCTAACTCATCTAAACCTTTTAATATAGAGCAATTAAATGCAATGGAAGCTTATCAATTAGTTGAAGCTGTAAGTAATACTAGGTTTGATGGAAAAGTTTTAAGCAAACATAATGTAGTACCAGAGTTAAATGACTTTATGCAAAGATCTTTTGGCAAGGCTGCTAATATTCCTCAAGATATCAAAAAACAATTCATAGAAGAAGTATATAGAGCTTTAGGATTAGAAGGTGCCTATACAATAGAAGAAGGAAGGATTATTGGTCCTGATTTAAAAAATATAGATTTAGGAGGAGAAGTTAATACAGCCTTTAGAACAATATATGAAAATGGTATTAAGCAAAATTGGATAGATCCTAATTCTCCAAAAATAGATTTACCACAACCAGAAGCTAAAAATGTACGAACTGCACAAGCTGCCTTTGATCAAGCTAATGAAAGATTAATGAATCATACTCATGCACCAGGATGGAAAGGTAATATTGAAGTAGATAGAAATATTTTAACTCACTGGTCTTGGGATCAACAGTATTATAATGCCCAAAATATGGCGAATAAATTTAGTGCTTACCAAGTTCTTACTAATGGTAAAGATCATGGATTAGATGTAGGCAGAGTAAACCAATTTAAAAAGGGTGTAGAGAATCTAATACAATTTAAAGAGATTCCATCTATTGATAAGACTAGTCCTGAAGGTGAACGTTCATATGGTGAGTTATCTGCTTTTGTAGAAACTATGCATAGTATTATGGTAGACTTATATCCAAATATGAAAAATAGTGGAGGTAGAAAGTTAACACAAAAAGAAGCCTCTGAATTATATAATCTATCTAAAGAATTATTTGGAGATATGCTTACTAATCCTGAAGCTATAAGAGACTTTAAAGGATATGCTTTTACTAAAGGATTGGAAAGATTAGGCTTAACAGATTTTGCAGCTGGTATTAATGTTGCGGGTAGTATAGCAGAATTAATTAAGAATCCTGAATTTAATACATCTTTAGCTGGAGAAAGAATTGAATTTCCTGATATTACTACTATGAAGGCTCACTTAGATATGCTTAAAGCTTCTAAAAAAATAGACCCTGAGACCCATAAACAATTAACTAATCATTATCAACTATTATATGATCGTATTGTGGATAGTAATTTTAATATTAATTTTGTTAAGGGTGGTTCAGAAATTACTCCTGATGCATGGATAAAAGGCTTACAAAAGTCTCTTACTGTAGGTGAAATAGCTATGCAAGAGTTTACTGTATCTAAATTAACTGAGACATATTCATTTTTAGAAGGCGCTATAGAGAAGAATAAAACATTATTAGACTTAATAAAATTGGGCGAGTTAGAACCTAATGACACAAGAATGAAAAATAGTGCGGAGCTTATTGCTCAATTAGGGTCTGAGAGAAAGGCTTTAACACAATTAACTATTCAAATAAAACAAGCTTTAGAGCAAGGAGATCCTTATAAATTAAGAGCATTTGGTAAGAAGCAAGTAGAGATTATGGATTTATTAAATGCTATAGATAATAATCCTTTGAATACAAAAAGAATAGATTATGCTAAAGAGATATTAAACTTAACAGCAGATGCTAAAAATATAGCACACGTTAAAGCTTTAAATGAAACTAGTCTAAAGGAAATGATAGTTGAGCAGTTAAGAGCAAATAAAATTCCAGATAAGGATTATCAAGAACATATATTAAGAATTACATCATCTCAATTTGCTAATAAATATAATATAAGAACAAGTGAAGTAGATGATATCTTTAGTATATATAAACAAAGTAAACTAGAAGCAAAAGAAGTTATTCAATTAGGAAGAGATTTATTAGGAGAGTTTTATGATAATGCTGCTAATATACAAAACCCTGCTTTACGATTACGTGTTCAGAATATGGTTAGCACATTAAATAATTTTTCACGTCAACTTAATTTTGATGCAACTACTCCAGAAGGAAGACAAAATTTTCAGAAATTTATTGTTGAGCCATTAAGATTAAGGATGGAAGCAGAAAGTAGCTTAATGAGAAGCGAAGTTAGGCCTGATCCTATATCTATTGATACTGACTTACATCAAATAACTACGAACCTATTTTCTAAGGTAGAAGTAACTACTTTAAAAGTTGACCAAAAAAGCAAGCTTTTATTGCAGGATACTAAAATGATGGGTGATGTTAAAAACCGAGGATTAATGGGCATTTTAAACCTTTTAGACCCTATGCAGACAAGTATTTATGTTTTAGAAAAAAGTGGTGTAGATTCTAAAGGGAAATTTATAGGTGATGTAACTGGTAAAAATCTAAATGATATCAATTCTGATTTACTTAGTGGTGATTATAGAATAGAATCTGTTCGAGGCAAGTCTGAATATTTAAGAAAGAACAATCCTCAATTAATTGAAAATATAAATAGAAATATTTCTATAAGTGGGAGAGAGCAATATAAAATTATACCAATTAATGAGAGTACTTCTTTGGTAGTGAGAGTAGATAAGTATAATGGTTCAATACATCAAAATATTCAAACAGAATTTAGAGGTAAAAATACATTAGCTAATGATCCAGGAGGAGAACTATATCGTAAGATAGAAGCTATATATGATGGAGACCTGTCAACCAATTCAGCTAAAGCTATAAATTCTTTATTAACGAGAGTAAGAGAAGCTAGAACACCTGAAGATATAGTAGAGGCTGTTAAATTAACTAGAGCTGTATTAAATATGCCAGCTTTCTTAAAAGATATTATTACAGATAATCAAGTACATTTAGATCATGACATTGTTAGAGATTTATATAAAAGAGATAAACTAAATGAAACTAAAAATGGATATATTCCTACAAATGAAAATAGAATTAGAACTGCTAATCTATTTGAACAATCTGAAACTAATTTATTTAGAAATATATATAGACAAATAGAGACAGATTTAGTTGCTCAAGGGGAATTAGGATGGTTAAAACCTGATGCTAATGGTAATTTCAGAAAATTAAAAACATTATCTATTGATGATACTGCTGATTTATATGATGTTAATGGTAAAAAAGTTGGAAATATATTTGATTCTTTAGATAGGGCAACAGTAGAGCTTACAGAGCAAAGAAGGAATAATCAAATTACAAAAGAAGAATATGATTATAATATAGAATTAATTAGAGAAGGTAGAAAATCAATAGTAGATGCAGATATGTTTGTAGCATTTAGACCTTACTTAGCTATGATGGGAATGATGGGGATTCATCCAGATATGTTAAGAATTGATAGCAGTAATAATGTTACAGGTTTTAAAGCAGGTGCTATTAAACCTACAATAACATATACTGATATTATATTTGATAGATCTAATCCAAATTATGGTAAAGTTCAACAATGGTTTGGTAAAACTGCCTTTAAATATAATCCTATTTTAAATGGTATTATGACTGAACTTGGTATAGATGCTTTAACCTTTAAATCTGCTAATAAGATTAATCAATTAAAGAGAAAAGCAGGAGATTCATATGAGTCCCAGTTTGCAGAAATAGTAGGTAAGGATACTTCGACAGATGCTAGTAGTTTTTCTCAAACATGGGAAGCTTTTATATCTACTCGTGATGCTAATAATAATTTAATTAATTTAAAAAATACTAATAAAATAGTAGAGATTCCTTTAGAAGCTTTAAGCTTAAGAACTATCGCTAAAGCACATGCAGATGGTGTTTTAGTTGGACAGAACGCAGGTGTACATATGACAGCTAACAATGGTATTGCAGATTGGATTGGAGTAGATGCTAAAATTGAGAATCTTCAAACACAATTAACAAGACAGTATAGTGATATATATTATAGAACAGAATTAGCTAAGCATGTATTAGGAGCAAGAGCAGAAGCTGGAGATATGTCAGTAGCTAATAGTGCTATAACAAATATATTAGAAAGAAATGGTTTAATAATTGAACCTTGGGCTCAAAGACAAGTTACAGATGCTTTAGTTAACTATAATTTAAATGGTGGAAATATTGCTTCTGGCTTTGTAAAAGATGGTTCATTAGATGTTATGACAGCAGATATGGGAGAATTAAAAATTACTGTTAGGTCTACTATTGACGGCAGACCTGTTGTTAAAAGATTCGGAGAATTTGTACCTTCTTATAATGGATCTCAGAAAAGATTTGTTAAGCCTGGATCAGAATTAAATGGTGTTCAAAATGTATTAATTCAAAATGTAAAATATAATGTGAATGGCAAGACGAGAGAGGCAGATGGATTCCTTATTACTTTAGATGGTGAAGTATTTTTACATGTAGAGGGAAGATATATAGGTAAAAATGGAAACTTACGAGATATAGATACAAGTGAGCGTACTGTTCATAGAAATGATAAGGGTAAGGATATTAGTGATAGTGTTAGATTAGAGAATAAAAAAGCCTATGATGCCGCAGTTAGGAAAGAAGAAACTATATATAATTTAAAAGATGGAAATGGACATCTATTAATTAATGAATCAACAACTTTAAATACAGCTGCGCATACAATAGCTCCTATGGGAGTAAGTATAGGTATGTTAAATTTAAGACAACCTAGGAATATGGAAGGTGATATTGTTATTTCTAAAATGGCTAAAAATAAAAACAATGGTGAATTTTATACAGATATAGAGTCAGGTAATATTAGTAGAATGAATTATGTTGATGCTATAAAACCTCAAGATGCTGATTTCGACTTTGATAAATCATTTAATTATGTTGCAGCTCCAGGTAAATTTTGGGGAGAAACTAATAGATTAGCAGGACATATTACAGGTGCTACCCAAGCTGAAATAAATAGATTATTTAATCCTGCAGTAGATGCTAATGCTAGCAAGTTTGCTAAAATAATAGCCAGTATATTACAAGTTGATACTTCTCATGATAGTGTTATAGCAGAAGTAAATAAAGCTAGAGGTTTGTTTGTTAAAATGCATCAAACCGTTACTTACTTAAGTAATATTTATAAAAATAAACCAGATATATTAACCTTTAAAACTGATCAAATGATTGAAGGTAGTCAAAGGAATTTAATAGTTAGGTTAAATAATAAAGGGAAATATCACAGCACTGTAGAAAATATTAGTTTATTAGCGAAAGAATTTATTGATATATATGGGCAAAATTTACCAGCAGGACATCGTTTAGCAAGACTGCAATCCGAACAAAATAATATCTTATTTGGAAGAGATGGTATTTTTGAATTAGGTTATAGATCTCAAAAAAATCTAGATGTATTTGTACCTTTTAAAGAATTAAATGTAGCAAATTATAGCCATGTAGTAGATGCTTTAAGAACGAAACTGGTAGATCCTATTAATGTATATTTGAAATATAACCAAGGCATGACAACTGATCCATCTGGATATCAAAGTGGTGCTAAATTAGTAAATTATGCAGATGCTTATGAGCACCTAGTATATAGAACTTTAGATCCTAGAAAGGCTCAACAAGGCATTGATCAACGTATTGATTTTGGAGAAGGAGTTATAACAGCATTAGACTATTTTAATAGTACTCGTAATACATATGATGTAGCTATGAGGTCTTTATATGGAGTGCATAAAAAAAATGTAGCCTTAAAGAAATCGCATTTTGGAGAAGCTAAAACAGAAGCTAAAGAAATGTTAGATTATTTTGAGCAAGGATATGTAGGAGATGCATCTACTTATAAAGAGCAATATAATAAATGGTTTAATGTGGCATTAAGGGAATATGTAAAAGATGAAGCTAGATCTATTAAATTAGAAGAATTGCATCATAAAAAAGTAGCATTAGAAATTGAATTGGAAAGGAAAAAAGCCTTTCAAAAAGGTGACCAAGATTCTATTGAAATTAGGCAATTAGAAGAGAAAATTAGTAGGATTGATGAGGCTATACAAACTTCAGAAGCTGCCTTATCTTATAGCTTTTTACCTCAAGCAGGTACTGATAATGTAGTAAATATTAAATATAGAATTGATAGTAATACTTATACAAATAATTTACGTTCGCCTGAAGTAATAATAGATGCTAAAGGTAATATTAAAGAAGTTATATTGCCAGGAAAAAGGAATCAAAATACTTTATATCCAGGAGAGAAGCGTATAGAAAATGGAAGAAGGTTTGAAATTAGTGATGGTCAAGAACAAAAAGGATTAAGAATTTTAAATCAAGCATTTGGCGATCTGCCTGTTATTATAAGAGAAGATGGTAGTCGTAGAAGATTTAGTATAGATGAAACTGGATATATTAATAGAGATTACCATAGATTGAAGGATCAAGTAAGTGAATTAAGACTACAATATCCTAATGATCCTACTGGCAATCGTAAATTTTCATTAGAAAGAGAACAACAAATTTGGGAATTTTTATTTAACGATGCATTTAAGGCAGGAAAAGATGCTGATTATCGTAAGGCTATGATTCTAAGACTGATAGTACCACAACAATCAAATAAAATAGTTTCTATAAGAAGTATTAATCAAGGTCAAGGCAAACAAAATGTATATGATTATATATATAAGCAAAATTATTTAGCAGAATCAACTATATCTTTATTATCTAAAATTGCTTCTGGTGAAAGAATAGGTGATAAAAAGTTTGCTAAGGAAATATTAGATGATATTAATAAATTAAAAAATGCAACTTATATAGCTGTAGAAAATCCTAATATTGATTTGACACAATTGAAATTGAAATTATTTACAGAACCTGCTAGTATTAATGGATATATGACTAGCAAAAGTTGGTTATCACAAGATGTATTTGAAAGAAGAAATTCATCAGATAAAATGGAAAAAGATGCTGCAGAAATATTAATACGTTCAACGACTGAAAATATTGACCCTGCTTTAATATATAAGGCATCAAAGGTTATGGAGTCCAAAGGTATTCCTATCGATAAGCAATGGGGTAGACAGAATTGGGTTGGTGATGGAGAAGGAGGAGTTATTGATTTTGGTGCTAAGAAAATATTTGTAAATGAACATGATGCAATGACAAGAAAAGATATGGGTGAAAAAGGTGGCAATCGAGAATCTTCTTTCCAGAGAGCGGAAGATATAATGAAATGTTATAATATCAAGTAAGGAGAATGAATGAGTTTTTTATGTAGTTTTAAAGCGTTTTTGAAAAAGACAAAAGATGATTTAAGTCCTAAAGAAAAGAAAGACTTATATAATAAAATGATGACTCTTCATAAAAATTGGGATAGAGGCATAGGTTTTGAAAATGTTAAACAAATGGGTTATAATAATTTTGAAACCTTTGAATGGATTTATAGAAAATATACCCGTAAACCTTCATATGATATGGATCAATTCCCTATGAACTATAAAGATTATAGAAAACTTTTATTAGGATTGAAAACATTCAATCAAAAACTTTCTCATAAAAGAAATGCTTGGCAAGCTAACTTCCATCTACCTAAACAGTCATTACAAAATTTTCCTGAGTTACAAAGATTTGAAAGGGAATTAACATTTGAAACTTCTTATTTTAGAGATTATAGTACAGAAACAAGCAGAGCTGTAGATGATATATTAAGTACCTTTAAGAACTTTTCTGCTTCTATGGGTGCTAAAAGTGTTTTATCTGACTTCCTTGGTAAAATGAGCGTTGATGGGATTAAAGAAGTGAGAAGGATACAAAGTGAATACGATGCTTTAGTAAAAGCAATGTTACAAACTTCTGATCCTAATACATTAAATAAATTAAAAAGTCAATATTATAGAAATAGAACTGCTATGAAGCAATACTATGAAACAGGAGCTGGAGAAAGTATAAAAATATTAAATGAAGTATTGCTAGGAGTAGATATAAATACTATTCCTAATTTAAGTAATCCACAGAAAACTCAATTACAAAAAATAAGAACTAATTATAATGTTATTAGAAAGGAAGGTTCCACTTCTTTAATAAGAGGATTGCAGCAAATTAGTAAGATGGCTAAAGATAAAAACTTATTATGGGTGGATAGTGTTGTTGATAAAGTTAATGGTTTAATTAAACAAATTGAATTTCAGAAATCTATAGATGAAAATGGTAGAGTTATAGAGCATAAAAACTTCACTAAAGTTAAGGACTTTTTATCATTAGGTCTAGTCAGAGAGAAAGATTTCTTTGGAGAAGGATATGAGGCTAATGGAAAAGTTGCATTTTCTGAACATTATATGTCTCAATATGCATTAGGTTTAGTAAAAACACTTACTCATCCTGAATATGGCTTAGAAAAATTAGTTGAGCAAGGTAATTTTAAAATAGATAAAAGATTAGAGATAGAATTAAATAATTGGGATAGTATTATTAATGTAGCTAAAGGTAAAAGTGCTATATCAAATCCTGTTTATGATGCAGATCCTTATTTTTTCTTAAAAAAATATGTAAGCGATGTAGGTATATTTAATTATAGAACACATGTTAAAGGCACATTTAAAAAAGCTACAGATGCTATTACTAAAGAACATCTAAATGTTGCTAGGGAAAAAGGTAGAAAAGATTTAGAAGGAACAGCTGAGGATATGTTGCATCTAATGGAAAGTGTGTATAATGAAATTTCTAAAAAGGATATTACTCAAGATAGTGCTGTTCACGATATGATGAGAGTAATGACTTCTGTAACATATTTCAGGTTAATGGGAGGTAATATTAGATCTGCAGCTAGAAATGCTACTCAAAGATTGTGGGAATTTGTAGAATGGGGAGCAAAAGCTAAAGTAGATGCCTTTAATTTTTATAGAAATAGTGGTACTACAACTGATAATGTAGCTGCTGTCAATAGACAGATGAAGAAATTTGGATTACAATGGTTTGATCCTAAGAATAAAGAAGCTAGCTTAGGTGACTATCTAAAAAAGGGTCAAATTAATTTAAGTGAAAGATCAAGAGGAGCTTTAGAAGATGCATATATACATAATTCAGATCGTTTATATGTGAATAAAAAAGGTGAATTAACTATAAGAGAAAGTGAAGGAGTTCTTGCTAAGACTGGTAGAGTAACATCTCTCGTAGCAGGTAAATCTGGAATAATGCATAGAATAGTAGAAGATTGGAATAGATCTAGTACATTTAAAACAGCGTTTGCCTTAGCATTTGGAAATCTGCAACAAACTAATAAGTCATGGCAAGTTCAACAATTTTTAAAAGATAAAAATTTATATAATAAACTATTAGAAAAGAAAGGGAAGGACTATGTTCCTGAATATAATGATTTAGTTGAAAGATATGGAAGTAAAACTGAAACTGAATTAAATAGTTGGATGGAAAATAAAGCTGGTAGAATGGCATATAATGGAACAGTTGACTTGCATTTTGAGTATGCTAAGTGGAATAAAGCTAATGCTATAAGAGCGAAAGATGAGAATTCTACTGCAACACAATTTGCTAAGACAGGTATTGGTCAATTTGCACATTATAGATTTAATATGATTAACCTAATGTTTAAATGGATGAAAGAAGCTGGCATATCTTATAAATCTTTGGATTTTACTAGCGAAGAAGCAATAAAGCCATTGAGAATGGGTATATTGCAAGCAACAATGTTTGCATCTACAATAGCTTTTAAAACTAATTTTATGAAACTATTTGACAATGATGTCTTACAGACAGGACAAGCTATGTGGACATGGATGTCAGGAAATAGAGAGCTTTGGAGAGACGGACAAATAAGTAAAGAAACTCAAGAGAAAATTAATGCAAAAACTTATGGGCAAGGAGGCTGGTATTTTCTTGGACCAAATGCTAATTTTGGGCTTTCTTTAGCTGAATTAGCTGCACATAGTGAACGTTTAAAAAATCCAATAATGGATCAAATGTTTGATACTGCAACAGAAAAAGCTGTAACTAAAGATGCTAATCAAATATTTTTTCAAAAAGTTGCTAGATATAATGCTGCAGCTGCTAGATTTTTAGCTTATACTTGGACTGCACTAAAAGAAGGTGGATTGTTTCCTGCAACTAGGCTGGGGTTAGGATTGTTCCCTACTAAAGAACAAAGAGATATGAATACTTGGGTTCAAGAAAAACTTGGATGGAAGGAAAAAAAGAAGAAGAAATTTAAACCTCTTGAGGAAAGATTAAATAAGAAGGGTATACAAAATAGACTTCAAAAAGATTTAATAGATAAAGATAAAATCTTAAAAAGTTTAGACTTATTAAGATAATAAGGGAGAACAAGTCCCCCTCATATCTTCGAGTTAATTACCCTAAATACTTCTGGAGTATTCTACGTAATTCATTTACTTTATTTTCTAATCTAGTAATCTGCTTACTTTGATCATAAGTCACTCTTGCATTATTACTTCTTCTTGGTCTATATAGTTCATACTTAGCCATTACATTACTCCCATTTGCTTTAATATCATGGTAAGAAAATCTTGATATCTTATAACAACTAAAGTATCTTCTCTATCTTCTTTAATTAAAGCAATGTCACAACTTTCAGGTGGTTTCATAAATGATGCGATTTTCTTTCTCATTTTACATTGGCCTTTAAATTCTCCAATCTTTACATCAACATCTTCAGCTTCACCTAATGACAGTCCATTGCTAGCATAAGCACGAATTGCTTCTATACCTACTTCTTTAGCTTGATTAACAACTAATCGTTCCAATCTGTTACCCCTTGCTTTGTTTTTGCTTGACATATTTAGCATTCTCCTTTCTTAGTTTAGCAGTGAATCTATCCATAGCATCATCAGCTCCTTTTAGAATCTCATTAAGCTTATGATTTGCAATGTAACTTTCAGAATATTTTTCTGGATTTTGAAGATTATAAATTTGAGCTTCTAATCTGCGTATTTTATTTTTCAGATGTTTTATCTCCAGCCTTTCCAGCTCCAGTTCCTCCAGAGCTATCTCCAGATTTATTTGATTTTGATTCATTTGCCTCCCTTTCTAACTCTTTTGTTCTTTTTTCTATCCACTTTAACCATTTGTCTTTATCTCCTGTAAACTCAATATAACTAGATAAAGCACTATCTAACCCTCTTAATCCCTTTTCTAAACTTGACATATGAATTAAGATATTATCTATTACTGTCTTTACTTCTTTCATTGTTGGTTTTTTATTCGGCATTATTCTAACCCCATTCTATTTAATATTTTTTTAACTCTATCATTTATAAAGTTTAAGTTTTCCTGCATTTCATCTACGACATCCCATAGTTCATTTATATGAGACTCTTTCACAACATTTTCTTTTTTAGTTGTGGTTTTATCTTTTTTCTGTGAAGCCATCTTTTTCTCCTTGTCTGTTATAATAATATTTAGATTTACCTGGATATTGATATTCATGAGATTCAATCATACCCCATAATATACATAGATATACTATAGCATCTGTTAATCTACCAGTGACATCTTCTCTTTGGGATCTATGTCCTTTAAGATATGATGCTATACCATCTATATGTTTCATAAGATATACCCATAAAACTATCTCTCTATCCATATTCATTTGATTAGCTATTCTTTCAAAGTTTGCAAATACATTATCTTCATTCATGGCATATTCTTTTTGCCCTTGTGTATGTATTGTTTCAACTTCTTTAAATATAGTCTTAATCTTTTTTATCATTTCCTTATGTTTCATTGTTTCTCCTTAATTTATATCCTGACACACACCCGTGTTGCCTACCCGCATGTTGGTTTTTCACAACTCCCAGCAGAATATTTTAGGGTATTAGTAAATGTGACTAATCCACATCACCCTAATAATAAGAGCATATACCTCCTAGTCTCCGTTAATGGCCGACATTGGATTTTTATCGTAGTCCATACTTCAAAGTATATCACCGTAGATATATGCTCTAATTATGTTGCAGCCATAATTAATCCATCAATTATATTTGCATTTTGATTATATGATGCAAGAGTTGGTTTCTCTTTATGCCAC
>CEUI01007731.1_pt1 | contig 12741 bp, 12 predicted proteins | sample 531411 | NCBI WGS metagenome assembly CEUI01 (sample SAMEA2622841, study PRJEB7988) | marine metagenome | isolation source: saline water (ENVO:00002010), including
AGTTGAAAGACACATCCGAGATGGGGACCCATTATGTTGAGGGCCCGCTTGATGGCCATAAGCAGCATACCGTTCGGTTCTGTTTATTCCGGCAAAAGCGGCTCCGCTCGTGGGAGCGAGGGCAATCCGTGTGAAGGTTTTTGCGGTAGCGAGCCCTGTCGTGGGAGCACCGGTGTACACGCTTTTCACAATCATCACTTCTAAGAATACTAAGATCCCCGCAATCCCAGACGCCTCTCCTAAAATAAAGGTCGTGCCGAGATCGATCTCAAGGTCTCCACCACTACTGATTGGAACGTAAGTGCCCGAAGTGTAGGTATGAAGAGTTCCGTATCCTCCCCGCTTAAGCGACTGCTGAAAGGCAATCATAGAGGGGAGGTGATTCTCATTAAACGCTCCTGGAGCAGGGGCGTCGGAAGGGAGATCATTGAGACCATTCTGGATATTAGAAAATGGAGTATTCAATGAAGCCGCATTTAAAACGTCAGTTTCCTCAATGGGAGTGTAAGTAATTTCAGCCATTACCGTCGCATCTCCATGCAGATAATTTCTCGGGACCTCACATAGGCCGGAGTTGAGGAAGTGGCAGACCCAATTCCAACTGTTTTAATTACGAGGTCTACGGTGTGTTCTCCTGCCCCGACAGCGAGGACAAAAGACGTTGATAGTCCATGGTAAAGGAAGAGGGGACCGCAGACTCCGTCATTGTCTCCTTCTTCTCCTCCGGTCACAGAATCTAATAAAATCTGGCCATCTACCCGGACTGCCATTTTTATCATGGAAGAGGTGCTAATGTTGGCTACGCCCTGATCAATCTGGCAACTCCCGTGGATCCAAAGGAGTGTTTGGGGACAAGAGAAGGAAAGGGTAAGGCCCGTAAGAGGAGTCCAGTCTGTCCAAGCCGCAAGCTTTTGGTCTTCTGCCCTGACCGTACCTCCAGCAATATCGGAAAACTCCGAATAGCTAGAGGCGGAATGGTAGACGAAAACTTCTCCTGCTCCTACGTCTTCCTTAACGAAGGGGTCTCCTCCATTGGGGGCCGCCTGATTCAGGGAAGCCCAGTTGTGTTCGTTCAACTGGCCGAATGTTTCCTCTACTGCAGGGAGCAATGCCTCATTGATCGCATCGGCGTCTGGAATTCCCCCAGATTTAATTGGAGGCTTTGGATATTTCCAACTCATTTGGGGGCACTCCTAAAAGTGTCTGTCTTTGGAACTTCATCAAAGGCCAGTCCAAGGAACTCCCATTGTACGGTATTCGTGATCTTGAGTCGAAACACTTCTGCGGAGGGTACGTGGATGTCTACTCGGGTCCAGTAAGGACGGCGGCGTTTCCAGGTAAGAGCGTCTCCTGATGGGCTTGTCCCTCCCCATCGAGCGGTATCCCAGAAAGGAGGAGTATCGTCCGCAGGGTAGAGTTTTGCTGTGCAAGTCTGAACAACCTCGGCCCTCCAATCCCGTTCAACTTCAATTGTCAGGTTCCCGGATCCGGTCTCTCGTAGCCACAAATACACTGTAAGGGGAGATCCTCTCCCCTCCGACCGCATCACTCGGAGCCATGCAGTCTGGACGATGGAAGCGCGGGGGGAAGGGGTCCAGGATTGAACTTGGTGGTCTAACAACCACACTCCCTCAGCGGGAGATCCCCCACTAACTGTGGCTCGTCCTGCCGCGATCATGTATGCCCGGTGGTCTTGGGTAACACAAACAGCGGAAGCCTGGACATCCGTTCGCCTGTTCCAACCTTCTCCATCAAATTCCCAGCAGACATTGTTCCGGCGAGAACCGTTCATGGGGACCCAGCATCTATATTTTCGGGTCTTAGTGTCTACTGCAGCTACGGCCTGGATAGTTCTGGCATCATTAAATCTGGAAACTTCCCGTTGAATTGGTTGGGAAATTAGCTGAATTTTCTCTTCAGCATAAGCATAAAACCCCTCCCTTCCGAGCCAGATCGCAACGCCCTGGGGAGTCATCGCAACGGAAGAAGGGGCCACACAACCAGCACGGGGATGGATGGTTTTCGTCTGAAATCCATCTCCGGAGTATGAAATAACGATCATGAAAGTCGAGGTGGCCGTAAAAACCAGAAGACCCTCTGGGACTTGAATCATCCCGGTAATCGCCGCTCCTCTCGGATCTGGATAAATCTCTTCATTCTCTAAGAATGTCCCCCATTTTCCGGGGACGGAGGGATGGAGTTTTCCGGGATCTTCTGAAAAGTTAGCTGCCCACCCCCGACCAAAAGCCAGGGTATACAACTTAAATGGAGTGACAGGAACGGGTTCCTTCGGTTTTCGAATTAGCGTGCTGTCCGGGATGTTGTCTGGAAAGGAAGTGCTGACATTGTCCGGAATTGGTATTGTGCCCAGGGAGATAGCAAGGGCTGGGAATGCGCCATTAATCGGAGACTGTCCGACAATTCCAGCCGGAACTCTAAAGAGGTCGGCTGTTCCAGAACTGAGCATGTCCTTTGTTCTACAAAGTATGCGGCCTACTGTCCCTTGAGGTCCGGGTTCGATTCCTTCCCAGTAAAGCAAATATCTAAAATTTGCTATAGAACTGCCTCCTCCCGAGCCTTTCGCTTCTGAGAGGGGAATCTCTATGGCTTCTGAGCGTCCGGACATGGGAGAGAGATTTCCCCAAACATCCACCCATTGATACGCGGTCTGCCAGTACCCTTGAGCAATCCGACCTTCCATGTTGTCTCCAACAGAAGTCGCGCTGACTGTGCCCAGGCGAGCGTAACCAGCCTGGGACCCGGAGTTTGCGGTTCCATTAATTGCTCCCGGCTGGGCATAGCGAGCCGTTCCTACAGACACGGGACCGTGCCCTCTGGGGGCTCCGGGAGCGGAGGAGTATCCGAGGGGGAGGATAATTCGCCCATCATAGAAGTACGGGCGAGAAGTTTCCCCAGAAGGGATGATTACAATCCCGTCTGGAGTCGACTCAAACTGACAAGGAAAACGGGGCTTATCATCGGCTCCAATACTTCCATCAATCTGAGAGGGTTGCCCAGGAGGAGAAATCAAAGCTCTCCAGATATTCCCTGTAGCGGGGCCTGCATTCCATCCTTCAAATACACGGATTTTATCGCCGTCTTGGGTAAGGAGAACGTCCCGTGAGCCATCATCTCCGAGCGTGGCGTGGAAAATCCCGTATTGAACGGCATAAGTCGCTCCACTCCCATCCGAGTATGTCGGCACATAAGGGAGCGGACCCCAGACGGACTCCAGCGTTCCGTCCGAGGTCGCATACATATTCTCGACTCGGGATCCTACCTGTTCGGGAATGACCAGATCCCCAGCCTCGATTCGAATAGGAAGGACCTCTGATCTAATTCGGAGCCGGGTGTCGGCCATTTTCCCTCCCTATAGGCAGTCTACTTTGCTTCAGCAGCCTTCTTTGAAGGACGGCCTTTCTTTCGAGGAGCAGGGACAGTTTCCTGGTTTGGGGACCAAATCATTTTCCATGCAGCAAGCTCTTCCGCTTTCTCATCAAATCGCTCGAATGTCAGTCCATACCTACGGAAAAGACCTTGAATCCGGCCAGTCTCTGTTTCAAGGCGAGCAAGACAAACCATCTGCTCTGTCCCTTGACCGAGGCGTTTTGCCTCGTAGATTGCTCCGGTAATGATTGGTGGAAATTCGACTTTCGTATCGTCTGTGTCTAACATGTTGGGCTCTCCTATGAATTAGACGGGAGGTTATACCACCGACGCCAGGGTCGGCGGGTGTTGATTACTCTCCCTGCACGGGCAGGTTTCTTCATGAGAAGCTGTTCTGGATAGCGCAGATCCCCATACCGCTTTGTGAGGGTGAATAGAAGTTCTTGGTAACGGCCAAGAGCACGATCTGCGAGTTCAATGTTCCCTTGGGCCTCATAAAGAGACGTAATTGCCCGGTAAAGGATGAGGTCTAAGGCATCGGGGTGGATCTGTGGGGCGTCCTGATCGTCTTTCAGGGGCATTGGACGTCGAATACATCGAACATCTACTTCGAAACGTGTATTCGGGCGAGGGTACATTCGGAGTGCTTGGTAACCACTGACTTCACGTAGTCTTCGGTGGTAATCCGGGAGGACCGATCCATCGTCGAAAACTTGGCGGTTCCACCCATCGACATCGGCGAAAAGGTAAAAAGCGTCTGGAGTTTCCTGATTTATGGCTCCATCGAGTTGAGAACTCAAGGCTCCATAAGCATGTGCATCTACAGTCTTTCGACGGCGGTAGATTCTTTTTCTCCATCCAGAGTGGTGATATCTCCTATCCGCATTGGCGGGGACAGCGAAGGGGGCAATACCTCGGCCAAATCCTTGAATGTAATCGATGTCTGGGAGTCCGATGGCAATTCTTCCCGGACTCTCATTATTTGCAAGAATTGAAGCTATGGGACTCGGGGCACTTTCCCATAGGGGCTCTCGCCTGGAGGGCGCTGCTTGGGCTGCTGCATAAGAGTTTTCTGGGCCGAAATCCCGGAAACTATCGTCTCGGTATCCCCAACAGTAGGTAAAACAGTACTCAAATTCGCCTGCAGGCTCTGGGCCCTGCCATGGCCCATTTAAGGAGAGGACAGGAGCAAGCGTTGGGGATTCAATCTGTTTATGGGGGCGTCGGAATGCAGACCGAGGAGTTCCTTGGGCAATCTGGCTTGGAGTGTCCGCGAGAGAAAGCTGCTCTGCTTCAAGCTGCCCCAATACTTCGATTGGCCAGGTTTGATTATTCTGGAAAAGTCGGAGGGAGGTGACCTGCTGGACATCATCTGGAAGGTAATAGTCTTCCGTATAAATACGCCAGTCCATTAAAGTATCGGTCAGGTTGTTCCAGGGCCGATAGAGAGAAACGTATTGGACGTTCGCATCTGTCCAGATATCTCGAATCCGACGTCGGTGTTGAACTCCGGAAGGGTCGGTCACTAAGATCATCCGACCGCGCCAAATCCCAGTAGTGTCCCAGGCGACAAGCCCTGCCTGTGTGGTTGGGAGATCCCTTGTCAGAACCCAGGGATCCAGCGGAGTTCGAGAAACAGTATCAGCGGCTGCAGCGGGATTCGCGTCCTGCACAGCGGCTGTGTCTGGGGTTACGTCGGCCTGAGTTGCGAATCCAAGCTGACTCTCAAAAAACAAAAAAGGGGCTTCTTGCGAAATTTGCGCGTAAGCCCGGTTGATATAGTCGTTTACTCTTGTAATTGCGTCAGAAGATTGCGTCGGAGCCCAGTCAGACTGGGAAAAGATGGCTTCTCGAATGTCCTTTAGGTTCATGACGCACTCCTATTAGGGTAGGCACCCCCCCGAAAGGAGGTGCCCCCTAAGTTTACTACAGATTCAGCCGAATCAACCCTTACAGTCGATCATCGCCGTTCCCCGCCCAGCGGGGGCGGGGCCAGCCGCTGCGGATGCGGTGACGCACCATGCGATAACCTGGGCCTCTGTGTCAGTGATTGCACTCGCGTTTGCGACTACATCAGCGAATGTACCAGCGACAACAGTTCCTGCTGTGGTCAAACCACGATCCGCACCGACAACAGCACCATTACCTGCTTGAACGGTTCCAAGTCCTCGTTTGAGGATAAAACCATAACTTGCGGTAGCGATAGCGTGTTGTGCTACGCCCACAACGCGGGCAGGGTGGATCGCAGTTGCAGCGGTAGTGGGAGACACCGTGTAGGTGCTTGCCCCAGCATCGCGCATAGCTGCAATTCCGACACCGAGAGCGGCCGTAGCCTGGACATAAATCCAAACCTCATCGCCGCCGTTAGCAGTAGGAACAACCAGTTCAAACCCCAGAGGAGCTTGCTGATCAGTAGTTACGGTTGTGGTACTAATACCAGCCGCAGTTGTAATAGCCATGATAAGTCTCCTTAAGACTTTAGGGGTTTATGGAACACCTGCGCCGGTAACAACACCGTTCGCACGCAATTGGTCACAGTACATACCCATGTTGAGAACGTACTCATAACGCCACATGTCTTGCTCAGGAATACGGATAGGACCACGAACTGCGAAGTCGCCTTTCGTCTCCATGCCCGAATCGTGCCCGAGGGTGTACATGTGCCAAGTATCGGTCTTCAGCATGTAGATGACGCCATTGGCGGATCCACCAGAGGTGAAGTTTGCGGCACCGTCTGTGATGGACTGCTCAAGGAAGAAATCAGCCTCCAAGAAAGGAATTCCTTGGCGGAGAGCCTTCGGAGCCTTATCGCCCTCGACTCGCATCACGCGAACTTGGTCATCAAGATCGTCGATGTAGTTGAGATACGAAGACTCATCACCGAGAAGCAAGTCAACAGGACCGCTTGCCTTAGAGCCTTGACGGCTTGCTGCATAGTAAACCTGACGCATGGTCGAACGACCATCAGTTGCGAAAGAAGCAACCTGTCCGTATTGGTTGTACCAGCCAGCAAGACCTGCTGCACCAGCGGGCTTGGGAAGGTTGAATACCGTATCGTTCTGAGCAGCGGGGGCAGCGTACTCAAAGATACCCGTGCGGGCAGTTCCTTGAGGGTTGTACGACTGGTCACCATTCAGAGTGAGGAATCCGCCAACACCGGCTGTGGAGTTACCCGCAGCAAGCTGATCAGAAATGCGCTCATGGAAGTCGGACAATGCCAACTCAGGGTAACGCTTAATGATCTTAGCGAGATCATTCTCACCATTGGCTTCTGCGAGGTCCTTACCAGGAACGTCAAACGCGTAAATCAGACGAGGAGCATAGGTATCTCCACGCTGAGCGTTCTGGCGACGTCCGCCAGCAATAATCTCAGAACCAGTGAGAACTTGGGTCACTGTTCCGGGGCCGTCTGAGACGACCACAAATTCACGGTAAGGGCCTTTAAGAGTAGCTCGGTCGATGTTCCCCCGGTTTAACACCTTCTCCATGAGAGGATGCCATTGGGTGAATAGTTCCGAGTACCCTGGGGCCAGATCTTGCAACGCGGTTGCGACTACATCAGGGCTAATTGCCATGTCTCTGAATCCTCATGGGGTGGAAAAGGGGGGAACCCCCAGCTTAGTTCCTGCCTCCACCATGAACCCGAAGGGCCCGGCGAGCAGCAAGAGATCTTAAATCGTCTAAAGAAGTAGCATCGCCCATACCTTCCGTGGCCTTGGTAGGCCGAGAGGAGGTAGTTGCGCCATTGGTGATTTTCGCACCACGGCGGGGGGCTTTTGCTTTAGCCTCAGCTTTGGCCTTTGCTTGGGCGGCCTTGACTTCCTGGGGGGAAGGCTGATTTTTGACTTCTTCGATCTCCGCGTGTGCCTTCGCGAGTTTCAAAGCATAGATATCGGAGACGCCGTCTTCCTTTGCGCTGACTGCGACTTGGAAAGCATCTTCGGAAAGGGAGAGAAGCTCAGCAGCGATGTATCCATCCCACTGGCCTCCAAACTCATTATTCTCATCAATGAGATTGATGAAAACTCCAAGCTTCTCTTGGTCTTGGGAAAGTTCTGGGTGCTCTTTCCAAAATCTCTCTACATATTCATTCGCAGACTGTTCGACGAAAGAGGAGTGTTGGCCCTCTAGCTCTGAGAAAGCTTCTAACTTCTGCTTGTGCTCTTCTTCCAGTTCCTGGAACTTCTTAGTCATTTCTGCCAAACGGGGATCTTCCTCGTCGTTTAGCATTGCTGCGTACATTGCCCGGAGGGACTCGATTTCACCCTCTCGTTCTTTGTACTCTTCTGAAAATTTCCGAGAAATAGCGGAAAAAGCTTCTCGGGAATCCTCGGGGATAGAATCTTCCGTTCCATCCCAGTCAGTCCAGGCAAAGGCGGGTGCTTCTGGAATAGAAGCCTCCGGAGCAGGAGCCGAATCAACACTGGGGGCCGGAGCAACTGGGGCCGGGGCCGGAGCCTCAACCGCAGGAGCCGGAGCAGCGCTGGCGACTTCTTCGCTCATGCCTTTCCTCCGAGCATTGGACCAAGTTTTTCTACAACGGAAGTCCGAAGACCGACGAGATCAAGAGGACCCTCTGGGGCTCCTTCTTCAGCCATCCCTTCTTCGCCTCCCGTCTTGACGAGTTCATAGCCGTACTGGTCGAACCATGCCATGAGGGCTTCAGGATCTGCTCCATGCTCCTCAATTGCAGCAGCAAGAGCTTCCGTGGGAGAGGCGAAATCCACCATCTCTCCTTCGCCCTCTTCTGCCATTTCTTCTGGCATCTCTTCGGGCATCTCTCCTGCCATCTCGGCTGGCATCTCTTCGTCCGTCTCTGGGGGAAGTTCTTCCTCCATCTCAACGTCCGTTTCCACCAACTCGTCTTCCATTTTTTCTTCAGCCATTTTATTTCCCTATTTATGGGTTCTACCTGAAGGGACCTGACCCGTCAAGGCAAGCATATAGCATTCTGTGGTTTTTGCCCAGGTGAGTTGTATCAAACCTGGATTTTCTTTTCCCCCCGAGAAATTGCCTCTCGGTGGGTCTTGTCTTTTTTCAGTCGTGTCTTTCGGTCTTCATGATCTCTGAAGCCCTGTTTTCGGGCTGTTCTATCTGCCTGGTTCCGAACAGAATCCCGGTGGTTAATCCAAGCAGAATCATCCTTCCCTACAATTACTCGATCTTTTCTATGATTAAAATAGGCGCGTTGTTCTTCTGGAGAGGAGAAACTACGCCCGATCTGATCAATCGATAGTTGTTTAGAGGGGAGCGGGCCGATAACGGCGGGAGCTTTTCGGATGATTGTCGTGGCCTTCTCATTACACACTGGGCAAAAGAGTCCTCCATCTCGGATGTACTCGCTCGCCTTTTTAATCGCTTCAAATTCGCCGTGAGGCACACACATGCCTGTATATGTGGGCATTTACTGATTCCTTGGAATGTTGGGGTCTAAATCAAAGGGCGCTCCACCAAAACCGGTAAGGGGACTCTGTCCTCCCCCTTCGCCCACTCCCCCGGGGAGAGGAGGCATTACTGGTTCTGTTCCAGGGGGAAGAGCCCCGCTTGCAATTGTATCTTGGCCGCCTCCAGGAGGACCGGCCGCTGCTGCTTGAGCTTGTTGAGCTTGTTGTTCGGCCATCCTGGCCTCTTCATCAATTTGCTCTTGGCTCTTAACAATATCGTCCATCTGCAGAAGCTCTGTGAGTTTCCGGACGAGTCGGTCTTGGTCAATCTGAGGAGACTGGGAAAGAAGCTCAAAGTACTGGCTGAGGTTCCGGAGTTGGACCAGCCGGTTGTTCTCTGTCGGAGAATATGGAACAGCTAAATAGTCATATTCTAAGGGTTCCTCGCCCCGAGCAGAAAGGACTTCCCGGGCCAGCATAGAAGCACGAGTAATCTCGATAACTTCTGTTTGCGGAAGAAGACGAACTGGGAGGATTTCATCATCTGCGAGGAATTCTTCATACAGTCCGACGATTCCTTGTGCCTGCCAGGAAATCAGGTCGTAGACCTCTTGTTGTCGGCGACCATTTCGAGTCCGAGTAGCGGTGTCTGCGAGAGCGACTTCAGTTGCCACATCCGAAACTCCAACTACACCCCGGGAGTATTGGGGAATGCCCAGGATAAATTCGATAACTTGAATACAGCGGTCTCGGGAAGCGATGAATTCTGGAGAGAGGGAGGGCGTCATCGTATGGCCGATGATGTCCTGCATTGAAGCTCCAGATTTTCCGGCAACTTCTACGATAGAGCCCGGAGAAGTGGCGTCTCTTAATTGGGAACGAATCCGTTCTGGATTGTCCACGAGCCCAGTGTTGAGCATCGTGATTGGAATTGCGGTCTGGGCGAACCAGAGCATCAGGGTGTCCAACTCGTTCAGCCTCTCAAGGACAGGGGCGATGAGGGTTACATCACTCAGTCCTCCGATGTTCTCCAAGTTGTCATTGAATGTGAGGCGGTAGAAGGGATTCCGGACAAACCGGTAAGGGAGGTCTCCCGCAAATAGGGGCTCCTCTTGTTCTTCTAAATAGTGGTAGTACTTCCCGTTACCCGCGAAGTCGTAAATCTCATATACCGTGACCCATTCAAAGACCTCTTTTGAAGACTCATTCATAAGAGAACGGTCTCGTTGTTGGTCCTTAAGCCATTCGGGGTATCCACCGAACTGGGCTTTATCTGCAACCTCGGGATTGTAGACTTGATCCTCAGAGTCCGACCCTTTCCGTTGAACACGGGATTCGAAATCCTGGCGAGTGAGGACGGTCACCTCGATGATGTAGCGGATATCTTCCCAACGGTCTACGGACATGTCGTACCAGACATAGCGGGGGTCGATTACCAAAAAATCTGGGGAGCGGCGTTTAAAGTTCCAAACGGTTTTAACGAAAGAACGGGGGTAAACACTGGCCATAGTAGCAGCACGCCAGAGAATCCGATGCCCTCGGACCCTGCCCATCGTGTCGTTAATCAGAGCCTCTCGGTACTTCGCCGCTTCATGGAGATGCCGCCGTCGAGCATTAACTGTGACTTCCGGGTTGTTTGGGCAGATGTTCGCGACCATCGTGTCCACGAAGGCGTAGGGATAATTTGTCTGGAAAGACAGATCATCCTCCGCTCCTACATCAGAAGCACCCTGGGGAATATCTGCAGAAGCAGAGCCCGAATTGCTTGTGTACCAAGACCGGACTCGATCCCAGTCCCTCTGATCGATGTGGGACTTTGCCTTGTGGGTTTCGATCAACCCTTTAATCTGTCTCTTATTCAGCATTATACCTTCTCCACTTGAGAACCCGGACGAGCCTTTTCATCCAGTTCATCTTCGATTGTCGCCTCTTCCTCTTCTTCCCCGGGAGTGGGCCCTCCCACGGTGGTGGGGGCGGCTCCTTCAGCGACAGGTTCCGTAGCCTTTTGATTCGCTTCCCGAGTCCCTTTCAGGATCTTTTGGATCAACTGATCTCTAAGAGACGCGAGAGGCGTTTTAGTATTGGCCATTTCTATTTCCTTCTCCGAACAGAACGGTACGAAAATCTCCGCCTGGTTGTGGGCTTATCCTGGCCAAGCTGTTCCCGGTATTTTTCTTGATCATCGTGGCTCATGCCCGTGAACATTACAACATTAGATTCCGCGACGGGAGCGCCAGGCTTGTCCCGCCTCGGTAAGTATCTCGCAGCAACAATCGCCAGAAGAAGCGCAGAAACCTTATCCCAGTGATGACGATCTCGGCGACGAGAACTCGAAGCTCCGCGCAGAATCTCAGCACTCGCGCTCTCTTCCACCCGTTTGTCGTTTTTGTAGGTCTGTAGCTGCTGGACTGTGTCGTGGTCATTAAATACCAGCGTATCCAGGAGAGAATCAACGAGCCACCCCGTTGCTTCGTCAAGAGACTTCGAAGTAGACGTAAATCCAGGCTTTAAACGCCCCTCACAGTACACATTTGGGTATCCCCGCTCTTGTAAGAGAGAAAGAACGGCTTGCCCGACCCCATTTGATTCGACCGCCACAAGAGCCCGATTATAGCGATTTCCAGCCCGGATTAGTTCCGAAGTGAACTTTAATGGGTCTACATGGTCCGCAAAACACGCAACTTGTGTCCATTCCCCCCGCCAACACTTCAAAATTTGGAAAGAAGCGTGATCTCGGGCGGCATAACCGGCGGGATCAACCCCAATGGCGTAAATTGCGCCCGGTTGAGGAGGCTCATACTCCATATATGGGCCTCTCCAGTGCTGTAACGGAGCTTTAAGGTGTTTTTCCAGCGCATGTTGGGGAATTGCGGCGTTCGTAGAGGAAATCCAGCAAGATAGATCGTCGAATGGGTACATTACCCCGAACATTTCGGGATTTCGGCGGATCTCAGGGTCGGTATCCATGATAAAGCGGCGGAAAATCAGGTTTTCGGCGCGAAGCCCTTGGGAACCATACTGATTTAGGAATCCCACCTCTTCATTTGTGGGCTGAAAGTCCGAAGGCACTGGACGTCTGTTCAGTTTGCCATCCCAAAACGGAAAAAAATGGGCTTCATGGCGACCAGAACCTCCCCGCGCCATCACATAGTGCTCATGCCAAGCGCAATTCCGCTCCCAAGGAGTAGCTTCAAAGATAACCAAGGCATTCTGCCTGTTAATCAGCGACGGGTTGATGAGAAACATTGACCCATCGAAGTCTGACCAGAGGTGACACTCTGAAGCATGGAAAGAATCCGGCGATTGTCCAACACCGACTGCGCCCGCTTCTGCGGAAAGGACACGCATCTTACCGCCCTGCGTAGAATCGAAGGTGAGTTGTCGACTTTCTCTCGTGGCAAGAGTCTTTGAACGTAGCTGTTTCGGCCATCTTTGGTGGAGGTGATGGACACGCTTGTGGAGATAGTCAGCACGGTCTCGATTATCCGCAACACAAACATGGTCCCAGCCTGGGATGTATGCCGCTTTACAATAAGCAGCATACTCACTGGTGAGACTCTTTCCGCCCTGTCGATAGCCCAGGAGAGTGAAGAACTTCGTCTCTCCCGTTGGAAGCCTCGGAGGATTAGACATGTAGTCTAGGATAGAAAGTTGGAGAGTGTCCGTAATCGCTAATGGGTCATATTTAACGAACCGTCCTGTTTTCTGGTCGTGAACTTCACCGAATGCAGCAAGAGCATGCGCCGGAGACCGGAGCGTATTCAGAAGCTGTGCTGCATTGGTTTGGCTCATTCTTCTCCGTCCCAGCGGTAGTCTGTCTCTTGTCCAGTTTTCAGGTCAATGAAAGTTAGGGTGCCATCCTCTGCTTCATTAGTAAGCTGCCAGTCTCCGCCCGGAGCGTCTTTTTTCAGTTGATCAAAAGTACCGTGCGCCCAGTCTTTTTTCTCTTTCGGCCATTCCTGTCCAACAG
>CEUI01013486.1_pt1 | contig 12735 bp, 7 predicted proteins | sample 531411 | NCBI WGS metagenome assembly CEUI01 (sample SAMEA2622841, study PRJEB7988) | marine metagenome | isolation source: saline water (ENVO:00002010), including
AGTATGTACTAACCCAAGAATGCAAGGAATGATTGTTGGTGGTCCTAGTGGCTATTAGAAAGGGGGTTTAGTATGAGTTTTATAAATACTGGTGGTATACCTCCTGGCTCATTAACAGATGTTACAACTGAAGCTAAATGGGATTTAGGTAAAGTTGTATGGTCTGAAGATGGGAAAGGTTATAGGTATGTTCAGTTTGCAGATGCAGTTGCTGTACTCAAAGGTCACGTTATGTGCTACGATGCAGCAGGAAACAATATTGTAACTAATGATGTTTCTGGTGATGCAGACAGTAACTTAGCTGCAGGTGTTGCAATAGCAGCAGTTGCTACAGACACAACATCTCCTCAGTATGGCTTTGTTCAGGTATCTGGACATTGCGATACTATCATTACAGATGAGAATGTATCAGATGGAGACTTCTTGATACCTGGAACTGCAGATGGTGCTGCACATACAATGTCAGGTGGTGAGGAGCATAAAGTATTTGCTGTAGCTTCAGCAGCCGACTCAGGTACAGTTGGTGCTGGATGGCTAAGAGGAATACTGTAAACATAGTAGTAAATAACTCTTAAACGAGTAACAAACTGGGGGCAGGGTAACTTGCCCCCATATTTGGAGATAAGATGACAGGAACAGAAATGATGAACAGCTTAGGGTATCGGATGGAAGATACTGGAGAAGCTAACTTTGGACAAGCCCAAAAACTACAGGCACTAAACGATGCACAGCGTCAAGTGATAGCAATGTGCACAAATGAGGCACTTGCACACACGCAGGTAAGAGATGACCTAGATTCAGGAACAGAAGACGCTAGTTTTGGTGGGCATACTTATTTTGCATTACCAGCAGATGGTGATGGTGCAGAAAAATTAATGAATAGAGTAGTAAAAGTTTATGATAATACGAATGAAAGATTTGTAGAAATGGTTAACCCAGCAGGGTTTGAAACAACAAATAAATACAACTATGGAACATTGGGAACCCTACTAAATAATAGACTATATGTATCTACTAGCGATACAGAAGTAGATTCAGTATTTATGGTTCACATACCTACCCCAGCAGATATAGCTGATAATACAACAGAGATAACACATTTTAGTGACTCTGTCCAACAAGCAATAATAGAAATAGCAGAAGCGTTACTATGGAGACAAGATAATAGATTAGATAGAGCTAAAGCAGCAGAAGCAAATGCAGCAGTAATGATACAAGTAATTAATGGAGTTCCAGTTTAATGCCAAGAATTGATGTTAATTTAGATGGTGGACTAAACACTCAAGATGATGAATATAAAGTTGGATTTAATGGCTTTACAACCCTACAAAATATAAGGCAAGTAGATGGTGTAATAGCTAAAAGATATGGCACAGGCTCTCAAAATACAATCAGCAGTAAAAAAATAGATAATGTTGAAAATTTTGTATCAAGAAGATTGGCAGGTGTTAAAATAGATGCTTCTTCATCTAACTACACCTTTTCAGAAGCAAACAAGAGACTTGATATATCAGCAATAACAGGGGTAGAGGTCCCAGGTGATGGTTCGGCAGGTAGTGGTCGTTGGAGTAATATTTTTAAAGCTGGTGATACCGTCTGTATTTCAGGAACAGCAAGCAATAATGGTATTTTTGTAATAGAATCAGTTGATTCCGATACACGAATGACATTCTATAGAGCCCCAGTAGGTGAGGGTGCAACATCTTTAGGGACAATATATATAACATTTGCAATAACAACAAACTACACTTCCCCAACGACTTTAACAATTACAGATGATGACTCATATGACGATGAAGGTTATTTATATACATATACTACAGGGACAAACAAATATATAGGGTTATTAAACCCAGGAGATTTTGGAGATGATATTGTTTTAAAAACAGTATCCTCATCAGCAAATATACATATGCGAGCCAAGGCATATACAGATGCTGTTAGATTTAGTTGTGGATTAGATGACGCTCCATTGATATTTAGATATGTTAATAGGAATCATTTTAATGGATATCTTAAGTATGGGAATAATACTAGTGCAGATTTATTGTACTCTAGATGGATTTTAGATAGTGCAGTTATTGATAACCAATCATCGGCATTCTCTGGTATGGAATTATGGAATGGACTAGGGAACTCCTCAAATTTTAGTTTAAGGGCTTTTAGAGGTGGATTAAATTTAGCAGATAATGTATATGACTATAAAGTAATACCTGTATTTGATGGTAACCAAGAAATGTTATTAGATGATTCAGTTTATGACTTTTCAACAAGAACGCTATCCCTTGTTGGTGGTGTTGATGAAAGTGGGCATACGAGCTCAAAATCAACAGGTATTCGTATGAAGGGAACAATAACCCTTGCTAATTTAAATCCTAGGGTTAGTGGATTAAATATATATAGAAGTACAAATGGTGGAACTTTTTATAAAGTTAAGTCAATATATATGGGTGACAATGACCCAAATGTTAAGCACTTAAGAGATATAAATAGGGTTTCAGATAGGTTTTATTTTAGCAATTATACACCTATTGATGGAAATGATTTAAATAGTAAGGTTTTAATGTATGATGGATTTGAAACAGTAATCGCAAGTGACTCTGGCAGTAATGATTATAATAGCATTGGATGGAAATCCTTTACTACAACTGATGCCTTGGGTGAGACACAAGTAACTGATGATGCTAATTTTAGTCCAGAATACTATGGAAGCACTTTGCTATGTAAGTTTAATCAAGTTAGCGAAGAGACCGAAACAATATTTTCAAATAATGGAGAGGCTATTGGTGGCTCTGCTTCAGGTGGTTGGTATATTGCAGATGGAACAGAGGTAGTTGCCAATTCTGTGTTATTTAGTGACTCAACTGAAAGTAGTGATTCTGGGGCTACTGAGGGAAACCCAGATGCGAGTAGTGGTGTGTGTGACGGTGGTGGAGAAATGAATATAGGATTTGATGATACAGATACCCCAGGTCCATTTACCTTTGCATCTAGTAATAGTTCAAATTTTCACAGCGTCTGGGAAAATGATGGTGCCCAACAAAATAGTTCAACAGGTCATATCAGATTAAATAGTAGTGAAAATAATTTTGACCAAACTAAAACGTATATTGTAAGTGGTTGGGTAAGGTCAGAGGGATTTAATAACCCAGACCCCCATTGGAGAATTTACTTAGATACAACAAGCAATAGGTCTCCAGGGCAAAATCATACAGGAGATTTAGTTTTAGCAGAGGGTAGAGGGGGTGACCTTAATCAAAATATTGATAAATGGAGATACTTTCAGTATGAAATGAAAGCCCCTGGGACATCTGATGAAGGTAACATATATTTATATGTTCATATAAGAGTACCAGATAGTTGGATGGAAGGCTCATCATCAGCGTTTAGTTCAGGTGCTAATGTATACCTAAAGGCATTGTCAATAAGGGAATCTATAACAGCATATGATATAGGACCAAGTGGAACAAAACCAGTTGGATTTTTTGGTAAAAATATTTTAGCAGATACTGATTTGACAGAAGGAGTAACTTCTATTAATGTTCCAGATGGCTCCCTTAAAGGAAATTATTATCATTCATATACTGCAGGCTCAATAGATGAATCAGTATTCCCATTAAATACAGGAGGTGGAGATGGTGGTGAGCCAGCAACAGAAAGTAATGTTAATGGAATAATACTAGACAATATAGGTCCTTTTATTAAAATAGCTGGGGAAATAACAACCACTGATGCAACAGATGCTCAATCAAATTTAAATATATCAACATCTAACTATAGATTTTCACTTTCTGCAAATACAGCTTCTACATTGTCAGTTGATTTTATAGACCCAGGTTGGGTGGATGGAGCTAGACATCCATTTGAGGCAAGTAAATCTCTAGATGTAAAGCATAAATATGCCACAATGTTAAATGGTAGACAATTCGTTGCTAATGTTAAAATACAGTCAGAGGGAGATATTGAGGAATATCCAAACTTTGTTATGTTTTCAGAGCCTGGAATGCCAGATGTGATTCCTGTAACTAACTTTATACAACTACAAGACCTTCAAGGTGGAGAGATAGTAGGTATAGAAACCCTAATGAATGATATAGTGGTATTTATGACTAGAGGTATATTTAGAATTAGTGTACCTAGTAATGACCCATCTAGTTGGAGTTTAGTAGAGGCTCACCCAAATATAGGCTGCTTAGGTGATAAGGCAATAGCCAAGGCACCGAATGGAATCTATTTTTTAGCAGAATCAAATATATACTTTCTTAACTCAGGATTTGAAGCTATCCCCATAGGAAACCCAATAAGAGATGATTATCAGTCTAAATCATTAGTATCCACTACAGCAGATAAAATGAGGCTCCACTATGATGTAAAATATAATAGAGTTTACCTAACATACGCTGTATCTACAAATACGACATTTTATATTTATAATATAGTAAAAAATATCTGGAATACAGAGTTGCATAGTGCTGTAGAATACGATGAATTTTCTCAAACCAGAAACAATGATACTTTATTGATAGAAACTGGCTCGGATGGCTCAGGTGGTGCTGGGAGTAATAGTTATTTAAGAAACGCAGTAGACACCTCTGAGTTTAGGGATAAGGGAAGCGTTGCAATAGATATGACTGTAAAAACAGGAAAGCAACTACTAACATCTCTTGATAAAAATGCGTTCATTAGAAGGGTTAATACAATAACAGATGATGGTGGTGGTAATGGTGAATTAAACTTAGAGCTTTCTGGAGTAACCCCAACTGTAACTAAAAACGACCACCTTGTTGGAGTTCAATCAACAAGAACAAGTGCCAGGGGTAAATTTGCACAGATACAAATATCAGAGTCTACAGATGATGCAACTGCAAAAGAAATTTCAAAAGTAGATGTAGAGTATGAGTAATATAGGTTATAAATCTCAAGACGCAGAAATAAACAAATTAATTGCTAGATTACAGCAGATAATATCTAACTTAGAAGCAAGAATTAGAAAATTAGAAAAGGCAGGTTAATATGATATGGGATAAATTAGTAGACAGATGTTTACTTTTTACAGATGCACCTAGTGGGCTTTTAAAAGAGCTTTTAAAGGAAGCAGAGATGGAGCTAGCAAATAAGCTTGAGCTTTACGATTCTTTGTATACAATTACTATACCGAGCACAGCAAATGGAGCAGGTATATATACTCACAGGACTACAGCAGCAGACCATAATTATATGAAGCTACCTCAAGATTATATCAGAGATGTATCGGTATCACATCAAGGAAGAAAGCTTAAAAAAGTTTCAGAGCAAGAAATACACAGAAAATCAGATGGAACACTCTCTGAGGGAACCCCATCTGCATACGCAATATCTAGTGACTATATAATATTTGATACCAATGTATCATCAGGGGATTTATTTGTTTTACATTATAAGTCTAGGATAACAGAGCTATCTACAGCAAAGATAGTTAATGTTTTTAGATATGACCAAGCCAATGACCATATTTACTTAGACACTTTACTTGGCTCTGCATTAGATGGGAAGAAGATAACTTTTGAGAACCAAATAAAGGCATTGTCAGCAGGGCAAAACACATCGCTAAGGTCGGCTCCAGGAATGATGGACATATATAGAGGCAATAAACCACAGCAAGACCCTGCATCAATAAGCATATTAGAGATTCCAGAGATTATGGGCTCAAGATATACAGTGGCAGCTTTTTCAGGTTCAGATTCATTATCAGGGAGTGCTTGGACGAGTATGGATGGAGCCAATGCAATGCTATATAATTATAGGGATATTGCCCCATTGATACCAGAGCAGTTCCATACAGACCTTTGTAATTATGCAATAGCTATAGCAAACGCTAAAACCTCGCCAGAAATGTACAATCAATACTGGTCACAGTGGATGCTTAATATGGATAATTTAATAAACGAGGCACAGGATAGAGATTTAATATTCAGTATTAGGGAGGAAATTTAATGTCATTAGCAACAGCAGCTTCGGCAGTAATTAAGGGCGTTACAGCAGCAGCCGATAGAAGACTATCTTTAGATTTAATAAATAAAAAGAAAAAAGCAGAATTAAAGCAATTAAAAGAGCAGCAGGAAATGAGTCCAGCAGAGGCTTCAGCGATGGCAAGGCTTCGTAAGGGAGCAGAGCAAGGAACAATAGATGTAGGTCAAGCAACATCTCAGCTTGCACAGCCTCTTTACCAACAAGGTGAGGTACAAGAAGCCCAAGCGATGGGTAATATAACTGCACAAGGATTAGAGGGCTCTATAATAGCCCAAGAAACCTCAAGGAAAATAGGTTCTGATGTTAGGGCAGAGATTGCCAATCAAGCAAGGCAAATTGCAATGCAAAATCAAAAAACAAAGCAAGATTCTGAAGCTAAATTACAAGAGGCACTATTTAGAAGAGGCGAATTATTAAGAAATCTAGCAGCAAAACGTGCACAAGTAAAAACATCTGCTGATATAGCTAAAAAAGAAACCAAGCTAAAATTTACTAGGGATATAATGGATATTGCTGGAGGTGATTTCCTTGACCTCTTTGACGAAGATGGAATAGGTGGGTTATTTAAGAAAGATGAGGAGATTAAAAATGAAAAACCTTCAGATATAACATTAAAAGAAAATATTGACTTAGTTGGAAAGTCCTTGTCTGGGATAAATATATACGAATTTGATTATATAAATAAATCTTATGGTAAGGGTCGTTATAGGGGAGTTATGGCACAAGAAGTCCCACAAGCCTCTATTTTAAAGGAGAATGGATATTTGTCTGTTGATTACTCTAAAATTGATGTAGATTTTGAAAGGATAGATTAAATGGCAAGAAAGAAGAAAAGTATAGACTTAGAGGGATATCTAACTAAACTTCAAAGTGAAAAGTATAAGAATAAGCTACCTAAGCCAGAAAATGGGTATTTCAGGTTTACTCAATTAGCTAAGATTAAAGGATTTGGGCTCAAAAAGGGAGCGTTTCAATATTTTGTAGTTATAGATAGAAATGGAAATGCCATAGATTTAGTTCACGAAGATGATTATGAGTCTAAAAAACAAGATTACGTAGGGCTCGCAAATAATATAAATATTAAAGAAGAACAGGAATTGAAAAAAAAGAAATTAATTGCAGAAGAAGAATTAAAACTTGGTATAGAGAGAGAAAAAAACGAGAAATTGCTCAAAGAATTAAGAAGTGACTCTGAAAAGATAGATGGCAGATTTAATGATGCCCAAAAAAGATACCTTGAAGCAAGGAAGGCTTTAGAGGATTATGTTGCAGAAGAGATAAAAGTTAATAAAAATAGACCAGCTTATCAAAGAAAGCTTAGAGAGCTACAAAACACAGCAGAATATAAAATATTAGCACAAGATGAGATTGATGCACTGAAAAGGTTTTTTAAGGTATCAAATGCTCTATCTGGACTATCAGAGGAGCTTGCAGCATCAGACCAAAACTATCAAGCTATAGACTACAACAAAAAGGTGCAAGATATAGTTACAGAGCCCACAGGTCTTTTTGGCACGATGGCAGGTAAGCCCAGAAGAATCCCAGAAGGAGACCCAGGGAGTATAGACCGAAACCGTATAAGAGATTATAGGTCCCAAGCTGATGTGGAAAGAGAATTAGCTCAAAAGCACGCAGGCGTTGCCACTGGAGTTTTAGAGGGTGCAGGAGAGGGGGAATCTAGTGAAGATTACTCTCAAAGGATGCTTAGAACTGTATCTGCACCAGAACCAGAGAAAACCCCATACGAGACATTTAGCACAGACGAACTATTAGAATTACTAATCAAAGAAAATAAAAAGAAAACTGGTCAATAATGGCACTATTCCAGCGTAAAGACATAAATGAATCTGAGAAGAGGATTTTTGATGCACTATGGAAGCGTTACCAAGAGAACCCTGAACAATTCTCTGAAACTCAAGTAAACGCCCTAAATGAATTAAATAAAAGACTTACTCCAGAGACAACCCCTGATGAGATATATGACCCAAAAGAATTAGTTGATGAAATGAGGGGAAGTGACCCAGGGGAGAGGAAAAAGGTACTTTCTGATGTTGAAAGAGAATTTGAAAGAAGAAAGGGTCCATCTAATAAAGAAGAGTTTGACAAACTTGGATACCAAAGATTAAAACCAGAAAAGAAAAAACCTTTAGGGTTCTTAAAGAATATATTTAAAAAAGAACAAAAACAACCAGAAGCTGCCACAGAGACTACAGAGCCTACTACAAAGGAACCAGAAGAACCAAAATCTACACTAACTATAGAAGATGCTAAATACTGGTACAATAGAGCACTAGAAGATAATGCACACGGTGGCAAATCTTTTGAAGAATGGCTTAAGTCTGACTCAAGCTTTAAGCATCTGGTAGAAGCTCCACCCTCATCTACAAATGTAAGCGATATTATTGATAAAGATGAAAGTCAAAAAATTGCGAAACAAACCTCTGTTGAATTAGAGCCAGAAGTAGAGAGTGGGTGGGCATTAAATATATCAGACAATCCTGTATTAAACTCAAATAATCATTATAATGTATATGGAAAATCTTATACTCCACCACAAGGGGGGATAGATATATTTAACGACCCTGCTGAAGCATATGATGCTTGGGTGAGAGAACTTACGATACGTTCAGCTCCAGTAGAAAAAGGGGGCTTAGGTGAAATACAAGAGGGAACTGGAACATATCCATTTATAGTAGGAGTATCCCCTCTTCAGTATTGGATAGAACAAGGAGTTCTTGATTTTGATTTACCATTTGATGAGCAAGTAGAGTTATTTAAAAAGGCAATAGAGAGTGGAAAATTAACGAAAGAGCTTAGAATAAGAGAAAAAGATAAAGATTTTGATTATCCAGAATATGGAACTCAGTTTGCTAATTTATTAACCTTACCAGATAGTATAGATGAGCTAAGAAGACAGAGGGGTAAAGATTGGGATTTATTTTATGAAGTTGTTGGAGAACAAGCAGAGACAGCTCGTTATTTCTTTAAATTATTAAAAGCATATAAAAAAGATGGTAGTCTTGAAAGTGCAAGAGCCTTAAATGAGTTTTATGAGGATTTAGTCCCTATTGCTAAAGAGAGTGGGCGAAGGACTAGGGACTTTAGAGATGCTGTTGTTTACTACGCAAAGCACCCAGACAAACTAGTTCCATTTTATAGTGGCTACAAAGAAGCAGAAGAGCTGGGTAGGGCTTTATTTATCTTACAGGCATATGAAGCTACAGGTGAAATGCCATCAGAAGAAGATATGGAGTTTTTGCGTTACATTGATGATAAGGATTTCTCTGATGACCCTTCAACTACAGCAGCTAAAATTATTGATGTCTTTGGACAAATGGTTCCATTTGCTGGAGAATTAAAGGGTCTTAATGTTGTTGGTGGTATGGTAAATATATTTGGTCAGAAGGTGGGCAAGAAGTATGTAGGTGATGCAATTAGAGGTCAAATAAAAAAGGTATTGTCTTCAAAAATAGGTAAAACAGGAATAGCAATAACAAAAACAGGAGTGCTTGTAGAGGGTGGATATAGAGCAGATGCTTCAAAGAACAAAAGACTCCTTCATAATTATCAGATAAATGATGATGAGATAATCGTAAGTGACGATAAGGTCAGCGAAGAAGATGCAGAGAGGTGGGGTAAGGCAGATGCTTACATAGAATATCTTTCAGAGATGAGTGGTGGGGCACTTAGAGTATTTGGAGCAGGAGCAAAAAATTTAGTAACAAAAGCTATATCAAAGGTTACAAAGATTGCAAGTAAAGGTGAAAAAGACTTAATTATTGGTCAGTCTATGGCAAGTGCAATTAGGAGATATATAGAAAAGGCAGTACCTGGTGTAAAGATAGATAAAAAAACATTAAACAATATACGAAAAGAATTACAGAAGTTTGGCTACGATGGGTTCCTAGAAGAGCTTGGTGAGGAAAGATTAGGGGAAGTAATGAGAGCTTTCTTATATCAGCTAACAGAGTCTGGTATAGTAGAGGGATTTGATAACCCTGAATATGTAGATAATATTTGGACTATGCTATCATCTGGCGAGTATGCCAAGTTTGGCGAACAGATGCTAATAGAAATGGTGGCACTAGGAACACCTGGAACGGTTGCAGGGTTATATTCTATTGATGCACGGAAGGGCAAAGAAGAAGATTTAAAATCATCACAACCAGAATTTGTTTCAAAAGTAGAAGAGTCTAATAAAAAAGCAGAAGAAGTAAAAGTAGAAGTAGAAGAGACAAGTAAAAAAATTGATAAAGAGGGCGTTGAGTCTTTATCAGAAGAAGAGTTTACAAAGCATATTGAAAATGTAAATGAAGTAAACAACAATCACACTTTAAATACTTTAAACGAGCTTTTAATTGAAGACCCTGCTTTAGCTAAAGAATTAGATTTATCAGAAGTAAACCTTGAAGAAGAAATTATAAAAACAGCCGAACAATTAGAGGCTGAAGGTGTTAGTGTTGAGGGTGAGGGAATGGATGTTGACCAAAAGACCTTTGTTGCTAGAGGATACACCGTTCTTGCTAATTTAAAATTAAAACTAGGATTAGGTAAGGGAGCTAATTACGATACTGTTGTAGAGGAGTATTATGGTATTGTTCGTAGAGGTGGCTTATCAAAAGAGCAAGAAGAAATATATAATCAACATTACGAAAAGTACAAGACTGACGCAGAATACAGAAAAGAAATAAACCAATTTATTAATGATATGGCAGAGAAAATGGGTAATCCTATTGAGGTTGCCGATGTGAACCAAACCTTATCTTATGATAAACTATTTGATAAAGAGGGCAAGTCTTACGAGTACAAGAGTAACCAAGATAAAAAGAACCACCAAGCAGACTCTATATTTGAGTATATAAAGAACCTATTTAGTGGAGTATTTGATAATGTAGATAAATCAATCCAAGATGTATACAAAAAGGTAAGAGACCGTAGACTAGAGGTGTCAGCCAAAAGAGCACAAACTACCCAGGAGCGTAGAGATGCTAGAAGGCAGGAGCGTAAAACCAAAGCCGAGGCAAAGAAAGAACGCAGAGAAAAGAAGAGAGAGGAAAGAAAAGCTAAGGTTGATAAAAAGAAAGAGCGTAGAGAAAAAAAGAGAGAAGAAGCTAGAGCAAAGAAGAAACCTTTAGGTAAAGGTGTAGACCCACCTAAAAAAGTTAAGAAAATTGATGAAAAAACTAAAAAAGGTAAACCAAGCTACCAGCTTACCCCTATAGGATATCAATCAGGCAAAGGTCCATCTAAAAAAGATAACATAAATATGATGTTTGGTAGAGAAACTGGACATTTCGGTTCTGGAACATATTTTTTTGGAAGCGAGAAAGAAGCTAAAAAACACGCTAGGGGTCGTAAACGACCTATAACAGAAATAAATCTAGAGGGTAAGAATTTATTTAGACCTTTTGATATGAAGAGAGGGGGCGAAACTTTTAAGGCTGGTGGAAATTTTGGAATGGCAAATGAGCTCCATTGGATTTTGAGATATGTAAATGAGGCATCCTATAAAATAGGAGATTATGATGCTAAAAATAATCCAAACTCCATTTCTTGGAGAGATAATCCAACTGGAATATCAAAGCGTCTAGAATCGTGGACAGGATTAAAAGCCTCACCAAAAATGGTAGATGAGGTTATCCAAGAGGTTAGGGCAGAGATAGAGGCTAATGCTGGTTTTGGTGGACTCAAAACAGAAACAGCCTCAACAAGACTTATGAGAAGACTGGGTTTTGATGGCATAGATATGAGAGGAATAGAGGGATTTGATAATGCTAATTTTGGAAGTGTTTTATATGCTGATAAACCCACTAAAGACCCAAGAATAAGCTACCAGCTTACCCCTATAGAAAAACCAACACTATACTCACCAGCCTTACGAGCTATAGAGAACCTACCTCAGAAATCTATAAAGGCTCGTGGATTAATGAATCTATTTAAAAGAGCACAAGTTCCTCCAGTAGAACTAGATTGGCTAGGTATCAAAGAATGGGCTCAAGAAAACTATAAACCTATAGACAGAATCCCCAAAGAACATATAATAGAGTTCATAAAACAAAACGAGTCTGAGGTAATAGATGTTACATTGGGAGAAGTAGAGTTATCTAATGAAGATAAAAATAAGATTAGTAAATTAGGTTGGAATCCAAAATACTGGAAGTATGATGAGGATAACCCTGCAGCGTCAGAAGGATTTGCCCCAAAATCTTTAGAGAAAGAAAATGAAGAATACCAAGATATTTTTTATAGACCTAAAGAAAATATTTATGTAGTTGAAACTTTTGATGGAGAATATTCTGATAAAAAACAATTAACAGAAGAAGAATATCAAGATTTATATGATAAGGGTAAAATAAAAACGCCTCCAATTCACAACGCTATTAGTAATTTCTCAGGTTTGTATACACCACCTAAATTTGAAAAGTTAACTATGGTAGGTGGAGAGGACTACAAAGAACTCCTTGTTAGGCACCCAGATGGAACCTATATAAAGCCATCACACTGGGATATCCCTGGTATTATAGTGTCCTTGCGTTTAACCACAAGATTTGACACCGAAGGGAACAAAGTATTATTCATTGAAGAGATACAATCAGACTGGACATCAGAGGCTCATAAGCTAAGAACTAAAGAAGTTAATAGGCTAATCAATAAAGGTATGTCCAAAAAAGCAGCAGAGAAGAAGGTACCAAAAGACTTTGGGTATGTAACAAGAAAGACACAAGC
>CEUI01036188.1_pt1 | contig 12735 bp, 15 predicted proteins | sample 531411 | NCBI WGS metagenome assembly CEUI01 (sample SAMEA2622841, study PRJEB7988) | marine metagenome | isolation source: saline water (ENVO:00002010), including
AGGTAAGAGAGAAATATCTTTTTCCAATACAAAAGAAAGAATAATTTCTACACAAATTGCGGATATGTTATTAAAATTATATTATACAAAGGAGAAACAATGAGTCGTAAAGAGCAACATCGTTCCTTCCGACGCCGTCGGAAGGTCGGTTCAAGAAAGCGTCGAAATCGTCGCTTAAATAAAAGAAACAAGAAGTAGGATAAAATAATGGTTATACATAAAGATATGTTTGACGAAAGTAGTGAAACAGAGCGGCCCACCGTCATGGTATCAGGAGGATTTGACCCAGTACACGTTGGACACATTAGGATGATTAGAGAGGCAGCCAAGTATGGAGATGTCATTGTAATAGCAAATTCTGATGAATGGCTGCATCGAAAGAAGGGGTTTAATTTTATGGATTTTAAATCCCGTCATGAGATATTAGATTCGATAAAAGGAGTAATTTTAGTAGACTCTGTAAATGATTCAGACGGCACCGTCTGCGATGCTTTACGGCGCCACACACCAACATATTTTGCTAATGGCGGTGATCGAGGCAAAGACAACACTCCCGAAGTGTTACTTTGTAAGGAGTTAGGAATAGAGCTATTGTGGGGTATCGGTGGCGAAGAAAAAATAGAAAGTTCCTCTGACTTGGTACGCAAAACTCGCGATTTTGAGGCTCCCCCCATTCGAACGCCGAATAAACATTCTGGGCGATAATGCTCAAGCACGATCTAAGTTATATTTATCAATATGAGTGATATGATGACTTTAAAGTTAGATTCTTCTTATCGCCCATTAGAGGTTATTGATGCGATTGAGGCCTTGGTGTTATGTTTAGTGGGCAAAGCCCGCAGCATAGAAGAGCATTCAAAAGAAATCCGCTCAGTACAAGAGAAATTTAAATTGCCGGCTGTGATTGTTCTTACTCGATATGTTAAGTTTAGATTTACTACCTTAGCATGCAACAGGGCCAACATTCTTCATAGAGACAATAATCAATGTCAATATTGCGCGCGCCAGCATGAGCCTTCTAATTTAACCTTGGATCATATTTATCCGAAATCTCGCGGCGGCAAAAATACATGGCTTAATCTGGTAACAGCTTGTAAAAAATGTAACCAACGAAAAGGCAACAAAACTCTTGCCGAATCAGGAATGAGTTTAATAAGAGAACCTTACATACCGAAAGTCAATATTTTACGCAGTCTTTCCAAAAAGCAAATTAATCCAAGCTGGAAAAATTATTTATGGGATTTTAGTTGACAGAGCAGAGATATGGTGTTAAGATATAGTAAATGAAAAACACAGAGTATATTAAATGCTATTTATCTGAGCTTGGGCACAATAACTTTTTTTACCCGTCCACAACCACAGCCTTGATTACTGCTGGATGTAAATATGATGTATTATCTTGGGTCGGCGGCGCCGGCGAGCTTAAGCCTATCAAATTGTTAAAGTCATGCGTGTTGCCCCTCAAAAGCAAAAATGCGGCAGGGGTCATACAAAATTATTCATCGAATAAACATGATTATACAGTTGTTTGGATTCCTAGATGAAATATTGCCCCTTAGCTCAGTTGGTAGAGCAAATGACTGTTAATCATTGGGTCCGCGGTTCAAGCCCGCGAGGGGCAGCCATTTGAATAATGAAAAAAATTTATAACACCTTATTATGTTTTTTAAAAAAGGAGAAAAAAGACATGTCAGAAACCGAAACGAGAACAGTGAAAGGCCTAAAGAAGCGCCTCGACGAGCAAACCAAGACTGTAGATCAAATGAGAGGTCGCATTAGCGATCTTAAGGATGAGATTATGGATCTAAAGAGAGAGATCACTAATTTTAAGAAATATGTGATTAAGGACATTGGCACCATCAATGATCATCTGGAGAAGAAGTAGTAAATGCAATATTACCCACAACATTATTATGGATTTATTGTCGACAACTCAGTGGCAGAGCTTTTAGACTTGTCGGAAGCCTACGATGCATATGAAATGGCTTATGATGAGGAACAATTCTTCGATCAATTTGAAAATAAATTTGGAGTAAGTCCATATCAGTTCACAGACACCACCTATGAGCGTGGTGGATATGTTCAAGGGCTCCAGGGGTTTGATTGGGATAGTACGTATGTGTGTTTCCACCCTGCAACCGCTGGAGATGAAAAGTGGAATAACATGATTTCGAAGCTTCAGAAGTTAGGAATTCCCATGGAAGAGGGTCGCTGGTCTCAATTGGGATGAATAGCGCTGTTCTGCTCGCTTTATAAGCGGAAGGGGGCTGCCCGACCCAAACGTAGGCAGAGGTTGTCGACTTACCTAGTCCATGGCAGAAAAGTCGTTATTGGGGTGAAGCGCCACAGGCAGGTGCACCGGGTTGTTACCCCGGCCGTTGTTGGTTCGAGTCCAACCGCCCCAGCCACTTGCTGGCGTAGCTCAATTGGTAGAGCAACGGTTTTGTAAACCGTCGGTTGCGGGTTCAAGTCCCATCGCCAGCACTGTTTTTTCTTATAAGTTATAGTTACTTATGTGAAGGATGCAGCAGAACTTCTTATATTGGCAATGGCCATGTTCTTGGCAGCGTTCTTCTGTATGCGTATGTTGTTTATTCCCCAAAATGCGCATAGGGCGATAGAAAAAATTTATGAAGTCGAAGAGACAATATCGGAAAGGAGACCGAGTCCTCGTTAGATCATTTGCGGGGCCCAATGTTTACGTATGCCTTATGGAACGATATATAGCCTCTAAATCAGAGCTTAAACTTGGAGTAGATGGCTGGGAGGCGAAGATAACATCCCAACGAGAAGTAGAGAAACTACGCAAGCGAGGCGTGCCCTATAAGAAAGGTGAAAAACCCAAAGTGTGGGTATTTGATTGGCAAATAATCAAAAAATGTGACTAGTTATAGCATTAAGGTAACATATGCCAACAAAAAAGAATTACGTTCTGGACACCAGCGTATATCTCACAGAAGCTACATCAATATTTGAATTTGGAAAAAATGATATTTTTGTACCTTTAAAAGTATTGGAAGAAATCGACGGGCACAAGAAGCGTCAAGATTCCGTCGGCTCTAATGCAAGACAGTTTATTCGTATATTAGATGAATTGCGCACGAAAGGAAACTTAGAGCAGGGTGTGCGCGTCGGCAAGGGACTGGGAATTCTAAGAGTAATGTCTTATGGATGTCTTTCGGATGTTGTGTTTCCTCCAGATTTAGATATTCGCCACCCAGATCACATTATAATAGCCACTGCTAAGGCAGTACAGGTTCAAAATCCCGAAAGAAAAACAGTACTAGTATCCAGGGATATAAACATGCGTGTCATATGTGATTCGCTTGGAGTTGTAGCAGAGGACTATGTTTCAGAAAAAGCAGTTATCTCATCGGATGAATTGTATGATGGCTTTGTTGTTCAATCCGTGGATGAGCAAATAATTGATCGATACTATGCTGGCGAAGATATTTTAATTGATAAAGACGAAGTAGATGGAGAGTGGCACCCTAATCAATACATCATGCTGGTGTCTAATTCTAATGAGAAAAAGTCAGCTCTAGCCAGATTTAGAAATCATCACATGCCGATAGAAAACGTTTATAATAAGAAGATTGCCGACTGGAGCATAGAATCACGGAACAAAGAACAGGCATTTGCTATTGATATGCTTCTTGATCCAGACATCAAAATAGTCACACTGGTAGGGCGCGCCGGATCCGGGAAGACATTGATGGCTATTGCGGCAGGCCTACAGCAGACCATAGGCCTCCGGACAGATGAGAATCACTACGATAGACTGATAGTGTCGCGTCCAGTCCAGCCATTAGGAAAGGATATTGGCTTCTTACCTGGCACAATGGAAGAAAAAATGCTACCATGGCTAATGCCAATTCAAGATAATTTAAAATTCCTAATGGGAGATCGTACAAATTTGGAAATGTACATGGACAAGGGTAAGATTGAGGTCGAGGCGTTAACCTATATTAGAGGCCGCTCAATCGCAAATGCATACATTGTCATAGATGAGGCCCAAAACCTCACCAAACACGAAGTAAAGACGATTATCACGCGTATTGGAGAGGGTTCCAAGATTATTCTCACTGGAGATATTGAGCAGATTGATAATGTTTACGTTAATGAGACATCTAATGGTCTTGCGCATGCAATTGAGAAATTTAAAGAATATCCAATTGCTGGCCATGTAACGTTTCGCAAAGGCGAGCGCTCGGAACTGGCAACCCTAGCTTCCAAAGTTTTATAAATATAAAAGTGTTGACATATTTCCAAAATATGTTATAGTAATATATAAAGGAGAAATTGTATGAGTGATACTAACACAAACACAACAACCACAGACGATAGTGTAAATGAAAGTCTGACTGAAAACCCAATGCTTTCGATGGTGGTGGAGAAAGATTCGGCCTTGAAAGAGTATTTGGTAGAATATGTGGGTACAAAGCTCGATCAAGAGGACGTTACCGTACACATGATTGCAGAAGTGATGGCTTCTGAATTTCCAGAGTTTCTATTTTCGCTAGCAGAAGAAAATTTCTTACGTGGGTATAAGGTGGGATTAAATGATGCAGAATTACTTGAAAGAACGACATCAGCAGAATAACGACAAGCAAATTAATTTTTACACTGCGTTAGGTACGCATGTATACATTAAAAATCCAATAGTTAACGATAACATAGATGTTGAAAATGTTATCGATACTGTTGAATCAATGATACCAGCCCATTTACTATCAGAAGTAGAAATGATAATTGTGGGATGGTTTAAAGAATTCGAGGAACGCAGCATCAACGCCTTCTATGCCGACGGAGCCCTGTGCATAAGCAACATCCAGGACGACGAGTCTGATATGGTGGATGATATTATCCATGAAATCTCGCATGCTGCTGAAGAGGTTTATGGTTATGAAATATACGCAGATAATTTAGTGAAAGAAGAATTTTTGCGAAAACGCAAGTATCTTCATGATATTTTGTGGCAAAAAGGATATAAGGCTCCAGAGACTTTTTTTATGGATTTGGATTTTGATCAGGAATTTGACGATTTTTTATACAAGGACATAGGATATGCCAAGCTGTCACCTATGATTGGAGGACTTTTCCTCACGCCGTATGCGGCCACATCTCTTAGGGAGTATTTTGCCACTGGATTTACAGAATATTATATGAATCCAGACCAAAGAGACTACCTGAGCAAACTATGTCCAAGTCTATATAAAAAAATACTTTTGATTTCTAGCACAAAAGAGCTTGACACGGGACTCTAACGCGGTTATAATAATAAAAAAGAAAAAATTATGGCCCATATATCATATTCTGAATTAAAAGATTGGAAATTTTGCCCTTTCTATCACAAATTGACCCGAATTGATAAGCTCGACGGCTTCACTGGCAATGTTTATACCGCTTTTGGTACTGCCATTCATTCAGTATGCGAAAAAAAGCTACTTAATGAAGGAGGCGACCATGAGCAGTATTTCGTTGATACTTTTGCTGATTGCATATCTGATCTGGATGATAGTACCGATGTGGATAGCAGATTGGTTGCTGACATGGTCGGACAAGGAAAAAGAATAATTCCTGAAATTGAAGATGCCCTCAATGATTATTTTGATGAATATGAGGTGATGGCTGTAGAGATGCCTCTTATGGAGGCTATTGACGGCGAAGATGAGCGTCACTTTAAAGGATACATCGATGCAGTCGTCGCAACTCCAGACGGAAAAGTTCACATCTTTGACTGGAAAACCTGTTCATGGGGTTGGGACTCACGCAAAAAAAGTGACAAGATGGTCACATACCAGCTTACATTATATAAGCACTTCTTTTGTCAGAAAATGAATGTTGATCCAAAAGATGTAGAAACACACTTTGCACTACTTAAGAGAACAGCTAAGAAAAACCATGTCGAGTTTTTTAGAGTCACTAGTGGTCCCAAAAAAACAGAGAATGCGCTTAAACTTTTGAAGACTGCATTGTACAATATTAAAAACCAACGGTATATTAAGAATCGATTATCGTGTACTGCTGGCTATGGCTGTAAATTTTTTAAGACAGAACACTGTCCATGAGGAATAAATGAAAAAGAAAAAGATTTTGGTGTTGTCTGACCATCCATTATCTCCTTCGGGAGTCGGAACACAGACTAAATATATGATTGAAGCCCTACTGAAGACTGGTAGATATAGCTTTATCTGTTTAGGGGGCGCCGTGAAGCATCATGACTACACCCCTCAATTAATAGATCCGTGGGGAGAAGATTGGCGCATCTTTCCGGTAGATGGGTACGGCACTCAAGAGATGATTCGTTCAATTCTCTCAAAAGAAAGGCCAGATGCGCTGTGGTTTATGACAGACCCTAGGTTTTATGGTTGGCTGTGGGAAATTGAAAACGAAATTAGAAGTTGTGTGCCTATGATTTATTATCATGTTTGGGATAATTTTCCCGCGCCGCTGTTTAATGACGTGTTCTACAGCTCTAATGATGAGGTAGTTTGTATTTCAAAGGTGACTCATGAAATTCTCAAAACAGTCTCTCCTCACGTGTCGTCACACTATCATCCTCATGGAGTTGATTCAAGGGTCTTCCGACCATACGCTACCTCCGAAGAAAAGGAAGTCATACGAAGTATTCGCGAACAGATATTATCAGCGTCCACAGAACAGTATGCCAATTCAAAGAAGAAGATATTCTTTTGGAACAATCGCAATGCACGAAGAAAGCAGAGTGGCACCTTAATTTGGTGGTTCAAGGAGTTTTTAGACTCAGTGGGACACGATAAGGCATGCCTACTCATGCACACTGATGCAAGAGATCCTCATGGTCAAGATTTGCCTCATATTATTGAACATCTTGGTGTCGGCGACGGTCAAGTGTTGCTTTCCACCGACAAGGTACCTCCCGAAAAGATCGCCGCAATCTGCAATGCCGCAGACTTTACGATCAATATTTCAGATGCAGAAGGTTTTGGTCTTTCTACTTTGGAGTCATTGTCGTGTGGAACCCCCATCATTGTAAATATGACTGGAGGTCTCCAAGAACAGGTTACCAATGGAGAAGATTGGTTCGGGTTTGGTATTGAGCCGGCTTCCAAGGCAATCATTGGCTCACTACAGGTGCCATATATTTATGAAGATCGGATGAATAAAGAAGATTTTATAAAAGCTCTGACATCGGCGATTAAAATGCGCCCTGCCGTTTACAAGAAGATGTCCAAAGGCGGCCGCAAGCACGTATTAGAGAATTATAGCTTCGAGCAATATGAGGAAGGTTGGGTGAATTTAATGGATTCTTTTGTTGAAAAACACGGTGCGTGGGAATCGCGCAACAATTATAAACGCTGGCACTTACTGGAGGTTGCGTGAAGTATAAACTATTTTTTAAAGGACCACTGCTGACTCGGTCCGGCTACGGAGAACAAGCTAGATTTGCCCTTCGAGCACTGAGGTCACGCCCAGATTTGTTTGATATTCATATTCAACCTCTAAACTGGGGCCAAACATCATGGATCACAGAATTAGATGACGAAAGAATGTGGATCGACCAATCAATTGAAAAGACTTTAGGTTACATTCAAAATAATCCGCAGCCACATTTTGACGTATCATTTCAGGTTACAATCCCCAACGAGTGGCAAAAGGCCGCTCGCGTTAATGTGGGATATACTGCCGGAATGGAAACGACGCAAGTAGCCCACCAATGGATCTCTAATGGGAATGCTATGGATAGGATTGTTGTGGTTTCAAATCATTCCAAAAACACATATGTAAATACTGTGTATAACGGGACTGATCCACAAACTCAACAAACTGCAGAGCTTCGATTGACAACCCCGGTGGATGTTGTAAATTATCCTGTTAAGGATTTTGGCGAGTGTCCGGAATTAGATTTAGATTTGGAGTATGATTTTAATTTCTTTGCGATGGCCCAATTTGGCCCAAGAAAGAATCTCCCAAATACTGTGAAGTGGTTCTTAGATGAATTTCATCAAGATAACGTGGGCCTCGTACTGAAGACGAATATTGCAAAGAATTGTGTTATGGATCGTCGTCAACTCCTGAATGACATGCGAAATTATATCACTCAGGCAGGATATCCCGATCGTAAGTGTAAGATTTATTTACTTCACGGAGATATGAGCGATAAAGAAGTTCATTCCATTTTTGAACATCCCAAAATCAAAGCCTTTGTTAGCTTTACTCATGGTGAGGGTTTTGGTCTGCCAATTTTTGAAGCAGCATATACTGGGTTGCCAGTTGTTGCTCCTGGTTGGTCGGGTCAGTTAGATTTTTTGGTAGATCCTGCAACTGGAAAAAGCCACTTCTACAATGTAGAGTATGACATTCAGCCCATTCCAGAGAATGTTGTCTGGGAGGCAGTCATAATTAAGGAGTCGATGTGGGCTTACCCACGCGAGCATTCCGCCAAGCAGCAGATGCGGCGCGCCTATGCTGAGTTAACCTCTGGCGAAGAAAATGAGGGAATCACGTTAGCCACACAGAACGCAGAAAGACTTCAAGTAAGTCATGCTGAAGAAAAACAATACGCAGAAATGGTGGCCACCGTGTGTGCAGCTCTTGGGATCGATCCGGATGCTACTGTAGAAGATGATGTTTTAGAATTTGAGTAATGAAATGAAGAAAATAGTATATATATCCGACTTTTTTGTTGACGAAATTGCCGGTGGCGCTGAGATTTATGATGATATCTTGATTAATCTCCTAAAGGACGATGGATTTTCGGTTGTTAAGTTTAAAAACGCAGACTTGACCGCAAAACACATCGAGCTATATAGGAATACGGGCCATCACTTTGTGGTGTCCAATTTTACTTTGATGACTGATGAAGTCTCTACAGCGCTTGTGTCTCACCCAGGCTGCTTTAGTATTATGGAGCATGATCACAAATATGTAAAAACTAGAAATCCTGGCGTTTATAAGGATTATACGGCCCCACCACAAGATATTGTCAATCGCAATATTTACGTTAATGCGAAGAATATCTTTGCTCAATCAAAAATTCAAGCTGAATGTATTCGTAAAAATTTGCATATCGACAACGTTGTAAATTTGGGAATGAGCCTGTGGACTGACGAACAATTGTCTATTATTGAGGCCAATCTCGACACCCCCAAACAGCCCGACGCGTCCGTATTAAACAGTACCAATCCTACGAAGAACATGCATGCCAATATTGAGTATTGTAAGCAAAAAGGAATCGAATATACATTGATTGGTTCTCGTGATTATGGGGAGTTTATCAAACAGTTGGCATCACATAAATCTCATGTTTTCATGCCTAGAGTTTTAGAGAGCTTTAATAGAGTTATCTTGGAGGCGCGCATGCTCGACTGCAAGGTTATAACCACTAACCAGAATGGGTGTATATCTGAAGAGTGGTTTCCCAAGTATAAGGGCAAGGAATTGATTGACTTTGTCAGACAGCAGCAGTCGCGCGTATACAATGATTTTAAGAATGCGATCGGAAGAGAGTCTGAAAGCCTTGTTGAATCCAATGTTGTGATCGAGGATGTGACAGTTATATTGAACGCCTATCGGCGCCCATATAATTTAAAAATGCAAATTGAAGCGATCAGGAAGCAAACGATCCAACCAAGAGAAATATGGTTGTGGATCAATAGTCATTCTGATAATGAAGATTTTGACTTTACAAATTTGGGAATAGATCGTATTTTTCACAATGATCACAATTGGAAGTTCTATGGCAGATTTGCAGCGGCCCTTTTAGCTGACACTGAATACATTGCTATTTTTGATGACGACACAATTCCAGGATCTAAGTGGTTCGAAAACTGTTTTGAAACCATGAGCACACACCCGGGAATCTTAGGTAGCGCCGGCATTCTACTTAATGGAAAACAATATATGAATCATGATCGTTGTGGCTGGCCAACACAAAACTCGGATATTACTGAAGTCGACTTAGTTGGTCATGCGTGGTTTTTCAAAAGAGAGTGGTTAAGATATCTGTGGCAAGAAAAGCCGGTTACATGGCATAATGGCGAAGATATTCAATTTGCATTTATGGCAAAAATTCATGGTGGAATTCCCACATACTGTCCGCCGCATCCTGCGGATGACCGTGATTTACACGGCTCGGTACTTGGCAACGAATTGGGAATCGACAACAAGGCCACATCTACAAATTCGAGCGTATCACATGCGCAATTCTTCTCCGAAAGAGATGCATGTGTCCAGGCGGGCCTTGCTAAAGGGTGGAAAACGGTAAGGAAAGTTAAATTATGATGTTAGTTTGTTTTGGGACACGCCCAGAGTATGTAAAAATTAAACCGGTTATAGCAGCATTATCTGGCCACGTACCATATAAGTTGCTTTTCACTGGACAACACACAGATCTGCTCTCAAATATTGATGAGCCAGTTGAAAGACTTAAGATCACAGAAGGTCAAAATAGGCTAGATTCTATTGTTGAATCCTTGATGAATACTGAAATCTATGATGATATAGATTCAGTTCTTGTGCAGGGTGATACTACCTCTGTGTTTGCGATTGCTCTGGGGGCATTTCATAGAGGTATTAAAATAGTGCATCTAGAAGCCGGCCTCAGAACGTACAATAAGAACAATCCATATCCAGAAGAATTCAATCGTCGAGCTGTGTCGTGCATGGCTGATATTCACTTGTGTCCTACTGAAGAAGCTGCATCCAATTTGCGGAAAGAGCAAGTCGATGGAAAAATTTTTGTTGTAGGAAATACTGTTCTTGATCACTTGGTTGACACCACGGTTAGCTATAGCAATGATATTGTAGTCACCCTTCATCGACGAGAAAATCATAAAATTATGCATTCTTGGTTTTTAGCTATTGATGAAATTGCGGCAAAATATCCACAATATAATTTCATTTTGCCAATTCATCCCAACCCCAATGTGAAAAAACATCGTGATTTACTAGAGCATGTAAATGTTATTGACCCGCTTCCCCATGACGCATTTGTGGAGTTGTTAGCTCGCGCTAGAATAGTCATTACGGATTCTGGCGGCCTGCAAGAGGAATCGTCTTTTTTGAGAAAGAAGTGCATTGTATGCAGAGATTTTACAGAACGCGTTGAAGGAATGGGCACTTTTTCCTTCACAGCCACTCCCGACTCTTTGTGGGATACATTTGAATTTTTGATCGATGATTATATTCCGAAAGGAAATTGTCCGTACGGTGATGGCAGATCGGCCAACAAGATAAGGAACATCTTAGTAGCAGAATTGTGATGAAAGATTTTAATTTAGCGTTTGATAATTTATTGTCTAAGATAAGCGACAAGCAAAATTTTGCTTTTAGTCGCTTTTCTGATGGGGAATTGTTTATAATGCAAAATAAAACTGTCATTCTTGCAAAAGATCATTATGTAACTGGACAAATCAAAGGCCCAAACATTTATACAGAAGAAGAGCAAAAAGAGTTTCTACCCGAGAGGGATCAGTTTTATAGGGAAAAGCTAATAGAGTGCTACAAACATACTCAAGATCATTATTACAAGGGAATCTGTACCGGAACCGATCCGCACGTGGGTGATGAGAATTTCCAATATATGATAGAGTTGCACGGCGGAGATCATGAAAATTTAACTTTCTCTAATCTCTTAATTAATGCAAATTATTCTCGCTTTATTGAAGAGATGGTGCCGCTTTTCTCTGAACGTGAAGTGCTGTACGTTGTGAATAGGGCTGCCCAAGTGCAACAGCTTCCATTTAGTGTCAAGCAAACGTTTGAAATTGGTTCTAATTGTATGATAAATGATTATGGAACAGCAGAAGAAGTCAAGAAATATATTGCAAACAACAACATTGAAGACCATGTCATTCTGTGTTCAGCCGCGAGTTTAAGCAATTACGTTATTTATGAAAATTTTAAAGAAAACCCTAACAATACATTTATAGATATTGGGAGCTGTCTCAATCCATTGTTGGGTCTTGAGGGGTGGAAATATACCAGAGGTTATTTAACTCATTATTGGCTAAAGAGCCAGAGCCCATTTGGAAGTCAGGTTGATGTATGGCAGACTTAAGATTAGTAACAAACAGTCCTAAATATTGGGAATTTATTCGCATACTTCGTAACATGGACTCGGTCCGTCAAGGTTTTATTCAACAAGAGGAGATTGATAAAATCTCACATGCAACTTACATGCTGCAATATAATAATAATTTTTGGATTTGTCTTGACAAAGACGTCCCAATGGGGTATGTTGGAATTATAGATGATGATATTCGTGTAGCTACGCATCCCGAGTTTCAAGGCCTTGGTGTTGGCTCTTTTATGATTAATGAAGTCATGAAGATTTGTCCGGATGCAGTGGCAAAAGTTAAAATAGACAACAGCGCTAGTTTAAGGTTGTTTGAGAAATGCGGATTCAAGAAGAAGTATTACTTGTTAGAAAGAGATGAAGATGCCAAGACATAATCCATATAAAATTGTAAAGATGTTTGAAGAGACAGTTGCCGATTACTGTGGTTCTAAGTATGCAGTATCGACGGACAACTGCACAGACGCACTATTGCTGTGTTGTGAGTATCTACAAGTCAAAGAGGTCACAATACCCTCTAGGACCTATTTGTCTGTCCCGCAATCGATTTTGCATGCCGGTGGTACCCTCAAGTTCGAAGACGCGCCCTGGAAGGGCATATACCAGCTTAAGCCCTATCCGATATATGATGCAGCCAAGAGGTTCACAAGCGGGATGTATATTCCTGGTAGTTA
>CEUI01064206.1_pt1 | contig 12720 bp, 14 predicted proteins | sample 531411 | NCBI WGS metagenome assembly CEUI01 (sample SAMEA2622841, study PRJEB7988) | marine metagenome | isolation source: saline water (ENVO:00002010), including
GACCCGCTTGTTGGCTACAGTACGACCGCGGTACGGGGAGACTGTCCGAAGTCGCTAACCCGCTTACAGGAGACGACTTTTGATTTATCTTGACTTAGAATCCGACGGCCTGGACCCCACACGTATCTGGTGTGTTGTGACAAGGGAAAACGGAGTAAACCAGATACACACTAGCCCAGAAACCCTCTCAGAAGCCCTCAGAAGCTCTGTGAGCGTAGTTGGACACAACTTGATAGGGTACGACCTCCCAGTGCTAAATCGTCTCTGGGGGCTTTCTGTTGAGTCTGAGAGGATTATTGATACGCTAGTGTTGTCACGTCTGGCTGACCCAAGCAAGTCCGGAGGACACTCCCTGAGGAACTGGGGTAATGAGTTAGGCTTTCCGAAAGGAGACCATAATGACTGGACCTGCCTGAGTGCAGACATGATCAAGTACTGCATACGTGACGTGGAACTTACCGAAGCAGTACACCAGAAGCTTATGAAGGACATGGCATGTTTTTCAACAGCTTCTGTAGACTTGGAACATCAGGTGCAGTTCATAACGAACCAACAGGAGAAAAACGGTTGGACTTTAAATCAACAATTAGCACATGAGTTGTGTGCTACATTTAAGGAGAGAATGAATGTTATCGAAGATGATTTACAAAGTAAGTTCCCGCCTATCGTCCATGAAAGATACTCTGAGAAGACGGGCAGGAGACTTAAGGACAAGGTGGAAACCTTTAATGTTGGCAGTAGGCAACAAATTGCGAAACGCCTGGGACAGCTTGGTGCGGTTTTTGGAAAAACTACTGACAAAGGTAATCCAATCGTGGACGAAGCTGTTCTAGCGAAGATTGACTTACCTGAAGCCAAGGCCGTGAGTGAGTACTTGATGCTACAAAAGAGGTACGCACAGGTCCACTCATGGCTTGACCACGTTAACGAAGACACAGGCAGGGTACACGGTAGGGTGATCAGTAACGGTGCAGTCACAGGACGTATGACACACCAGAACCCTAACATGGCACAGGTTCCTTCTAGCAATAGTCCTTACGGTAAAGAATGTAGAACCTGCTGGACTGTCCCTAGTGGTACTAAGCTGGTAGGGTTTGACGCTAGTGGGCTGGAGTTACGTATGCTGGCTCACTACATGGACGACAAGGAGTTTACCAATGTCTTACTTAGAGAAGACGTTCATACCAGAAATCAAATGGCTGCGGGACTTGCAGACAGAGATCAGGCAAAAACTTTTATTTACGCTTTTCTCTATGGAGCAGGGGACGCAAAAATCGGTACTATTGTTGGAGGAAGTGCAAGAGACGGTGCTAGACTTAAGGAAAGATTTCTTGGAAACACACCTGCTCTTGAGTCTTTACGAGAAAGAGTTGTACGAGCGTCTGCAAGAGGTTATATCAGAGGCCTTGACGGTAGAAGACTTCATGTCAGATCAGGACACGCTGCACTGAATACTCTGTTACAGGCAGCCGGTGCAGTTGTTATGAAGAAAGCTCTGGTAATACTGGACAAGTACGCAAAAGAATGGGAGCTGGACTACAAATTCATCGGTAACGTACATGACGAAGTACAGACGGAAGTACGTGAAGCCCATGCAGACAAGTTCGGTTGGCTGGGGGTTGAGTGCCTGAAGGCAGCAGGAATAGAGTTCGGGCTTCGTTGTCCTCTTGACGGTGAATATAAAATTGGCACAACGTGGGCAGAGACACACTAAGGAGATCAATAATGAACTATAAAAGAGGCGAAGGTAAGTACTACAAAGACAATCCAGAAGCAGTTTGGAAAAGAGATCAGACTAAAATGTGGGTCAATGGGAAGTATATCTCTAAGTCCCATCCTTTACACAAACCAGGACGCTACAAGACGTTTGAAGCCGCTGCTTTTAGCAGTCTTGAGAAGTACGAAAGCAGCACAGAAGGTCAAGTGTACGTTATAACTAACCCGAACTTTCCTGAGTGGGTAAAGGTTGGTATGGCAGTAGACGCAAAAGACCGTCTGAACGGTTATCAGACTTCTTCTCCTTTTAGGGACTACTCTTTGGCTGCGTCTTGGGACGTTACAGATCGTAGATCAGCGGAGTCTGAAGCACACGCTGCACTACAAAAGCTGTACGAAAGACGGTCTGAGTGGTTCAACTGCACAACGGAGCAAGCTAAAGAAATTGTTGAAGAAATAATAGAGAGCTATATATGAAAAGCATACATACATTAGTGAGTGACATATACAAACTGGTGGACACAAAAGAAGTCTCTGAAGACGTAGACATAGACGCTTGTATCGAACAGTTTGGTGAGAACGTCAAAGACCTTATGCGTCAGCAGTTCACAGAAAAGTACGACGACAGTAGAAAGCTCCGTATGTCCAACATAGGACGTAAAGACAGGTTTCTCTGGAACGTGTACAACGACGCTGAGAAAGGAGAGGACATACTTCCTCATACGTACATTAAGTTCATGTACGGACACCTCATAGAAGAAATGCTTTTGTTCTTGGCTAGAGTAGCAGGACACAAAGTAACCGACGAACAGAAAGCCTGTGAAGTAGAAGGAATCAAAGGCTCTATGGACTGCAAGATAGACGGAGTAGTGACTGACGTTAAGTCTGCTTCTACTTACGGTTTCAAGAAGTTCAGAGAAGGCTCTGTAGCCTATGATGATCCTTTCGGGTACGTAGCACAGATAAAAGGTTACGCAGCTTCTGAAGGTGAGACTAAGTACGGCTGGTTAGCGATGGACAAACAGAATGGACATCTGACTTACCTTATGTACGACGAGTCGGACACCCAAGCTCCTGTGAACAGCCTTATTTCTTACGACATGAAGGACAAGGTTAAACATATCAAGAAAGTTGTTAAACAAAAGACCCCTCCAGAGGTTTGTTACGAGGCTGTACCGGAAGGTAAAAGCGGTAACATGAAGCTGGCTGTGGGTTGTTCCTACTGTGCTTACAAGAAAACCTGCTGGCCCGGCCTCAGAGCTTTCCTGTACTCCACAGGTCCACGTTACTTAACAGAGGTAAAAAATGAGCCAAAGGTCCAGGAAGTTAAAGTTTCGTAGTAATTTTGAACACACAGTTTCCAAAATACTAAAAGGATTTGCCTATGAACCTTTCATGGTTCCATATACTGTTTATCGTAAGTACTGTCCTGATTTTGTACACGCTCCTACAGGTACACTTGTTGAGTGTAAAGGATTTTTTAGAGAAGGAGACACTAAGAAATACACCAGTGTCAGAGACAGTTTACCTGAAGGACAGGAGCTTGTGTTTGTACTCATGAATCCAGAAAAGAAAGTAAGAAAAGGAGGTAAGTTAACTATGGCTAAGTGGTGCGAAAAAGAAAACATTCGTTGGTACTCAGTGGACACGTTGGAGGAGTTAATAGGCTATGTCACTAACAATGGAGGAGATTAAAGAACGTGTACTGAACACCTATGATTCTGACGACTTGTTAGAGGCTCTGGAGATTACCTCAGAAGAGTTACTGGACAGGTTTGAAGACAAATTTATAAACAGACTGGACGACTTTGAAGAGGACGTAGTATATGAAGAGGAGGACGAAGATGAAACTTAACGACGAACCTAGCGAATCATGGGACAGAGCCTACAACAGAGGTAAACCTAAAGAGTGGACCGAAGTGTTTGACGGTAAGTTAGCAGAAGACAACGTAAACCACCCACCTCACTACACTAAAGGTGACATTGAGTGTATTGACGGGATCAAAGCAAGTATGTCTAATGCTGAATACCTTGGGTATCTTAAAGGGGCGGTGATGAAGTACTTGTGGCGTTATCAGTACAAGAACAAACCAAAGGAAGACCTTAAGAAGTGTCTGTGGTACTTGCAAAGAATGATAGAGGAACAGGAGTAATGAACGTCATAAAAGGAAATTTTGGCGATAAAAAAGAAGTTTCTAAAGTGTTTGAATGTATTACAGACACAGAAAACCTGGAGGTGTACGACAAAGCTTTCTGTATCGTTAAGTCAAAAGATACATTAGTGGTGTCTACCAATATGGACAACGAAGAATTGTACTTTCTGTTGGACCGGATAAAAATGTCAATACTAACACAAGGAGAATACGAAATATAATGGACGCTTACCAACAGTACATACATAAATCAAGGTACGCACGTTATTTACCAGAGGAGCAACGCAGGGAGTCCTGGTCTGAAACAGTAAACAGGTACTTGAACTTCTGGCAGGAAAAGGACTACATTACCAGCAAAGAAGCCAAGGACATTTACAAACAGATACATGACTTGCAAGTAATGCCCAGTATGAGAGCTTTAATGACTGCCGGTGCAGCGTTGGACAAAGACAACGTAGCCGGGTTCAACTGTTCTTACTTACCCATAGACCACCCGAAAGCGTTTGACGAAATGATGTACGTACTGATGTGTGGTACAGGAGTTGGTTTTAGCGTTGAACGTCAGTACATCAACAAACTTCCAGAGGTTGCAGAAAAATTATATGATACCGATACGGTTATACTCGTCGCTGACTCTAAGATTGGCTGGGCAAAATCATTCAGAGAACTTATTGCAATGTTGTATTCAGGCCAGATTCCAAAGTGGGACGTATCTGGAGTTCGTGCTTCAGGGCAACCCCTTAAAACCTTCGGTGGTAGAGCAAGTGGTCCTGAGCCTCTTGTCGATCTCTTCAAGTTCACCGTCGAGGTTTTTACAGGAGCTGCTGGAAGGAAACTTAGTTCCATCGAGTGTCACGACCTCTGCTGTAAAATTGCACAAATCGTCGTCGTTGGGGGAGTCAGAAGGTCTGCTCTCATCAGTCTCAGCAACCTTACTGACGACAGAATCAGACGTTGTAAGTCAGGACAGTGGTGGGTAGATAATCCCCAACGTGGCCTGGCGAATAACTCTGCCTGTTACACAGAGAAACCGGACTTCGACTCTTTCCTGGACGAATGGAAAAGCCTTTACGAGTCCAGGTCAGGAGAAAGAGGCGTGTTCAGCAGGGTGGCTAGTCAGCAACAAGCGGCCAAGAATGGACGTAGAGACCCTGACTACGAGTTCGGTACTAATCCGTGTTCAGAAATCATACTCAGACCTTACCAGTTCTGTAACCTGTCTGAAGTCGTTATCAGGGCAGGGGACACGTTACAGGGGTTACGTCTTAAGGTCAGAACTGCTGCTGTACTGGGTACGCTACAGGCCACCCTGACGGACTTCAGGTACTTAAGAAAAGTATGGAAAGACAACACCGAAGAAGAAGCTTTACTTGGTGTATCATTAACAGGAATTATGGACCACCCAATACTTTCAGGGAGGACGGGACGTGCAGAACTACAACACTGGCTTACACAACTTAAAGAAGAAGCTGTACAGACTAACAAGAAGTGGGCCAAGCGTCTTAAAATTAACGCTAGTACTGCTATTACTGCTGTTAAGCCAAGCGGCACTGTGAGTCAACTAGTGGACAGTGCGTCAGGGATACACCCAAGGTACTCAGAACAGTACATAAGAAGAGTCAGGGCAGACGCTAGAGATCCCCTCTGTGGTGTCTTAGAAGCCGCAGGAGTCCCTGTAGAGGAAGACGTGATGTCTCCTACTACTAAAGTCTTTTCGTTCCCTGTACAGTCTCCTGAAGGGGCTGTGGTGGCTAACGACATGGGAGCTATGGAACAGCTATGTCTCTGGCAGACTTACCAGGACTACTGGTGTGAACACAAGCCCAGCATGACGTGTTACTACAGAGACGACGAGTTCCTGCAAGTGGGGCAATGGTTGTACAACAACTTTGACAAGATAAGTGGCATAAGCTTCTTACCTTACTCAGAACATACGTACCAGCAAGCCCCTTACGAACCTGTTGACAAAGAAGTTTACGACGAGCTAGTCAAGGAATTTCCGAAGGAGATAAACTGGAACGTCAACGAAGAGTCAGACATGACTGAAGGCTCACAGCAGTTAGCCTGTACTGGCAATAGTTGCGAGTTGTAACGACATGGCTTACAGTGACAAAGTAATGGACCACTATGAAAACCCACGGAACGTCGGTAAGATGGACTCAGACGACGAAAGCGTAGGCACAGGTATGGTAGGAGCACCGGCTTGCGGTGACGTTATGAGACTACAGATAAAGGTAGGAGCCAAGGGCATTATCGAAGACGCTAAGTTTAAGACTTACGGCTGCGGTAGTGCCATTGCGTCTAGTTCACTACTGACTGAGTGGGTTAAGGGCAGGACTCTGGAGGAAGCTACGGAAATCAAGAACACAGAGATAGTAGAAGAACTGGCGTTGCCACCAGTGAAGATACACTGTTCTGTGTTAGCTGAAGACGCTATTAAGGCAGCTATAAAGGACTATTTAGACAAACAAGGTTAACTAAGGGGCTACAACAGCCTCTTCTTGTTTTTCTTGTCTAGCTTGGTCCATTAAATAAACAATATAAGCTTTATCTGCTTTGAGTTCTTTTATAATGGTACTGTCTTTATATGTTTTAATCCCTTTGTTAATACCTGATAAGAGTTTAGCGTAAAACTTTAATCTTGTTTTTTTATTACCAACAGTTAAAATAGTACCTAAAGTTGCAGCACTAACTCCTAATGCTCCTAAAGCCCCTGCCCCTCCTACAGTTGCTACAGCAGCCGAAGCAGGAACACTTATTGTAGCGTACAGAGCAAGAGGAGTGCTAGGTAAATTAGCCATTTTAGATATTCTTCCGTATAGTCTTTTAATTCTATTATCAAGTTCTCCTGCTCTTTTAACACCTAAAGTATAACGAGCATTTAAAAGATGGTGCATACGGTCAAAAGATTCATCTATCATCTCTCTACCTGCTATTTGTTTCAATTTTTCATTTAAAATATTTCTTACGTAACGTCCAGCAGCACCTTTAGCATTTTCTACCGCAGGGTCTAAAACAGCTTTACCTGAAGACCCTGTTGCATTAACAAACTCATCAAACTCTCTTCTTGCTTTTAATAAGCCTAACGAGTCAGCTTTATTATTTTGCACAAAAGTTATAGCTTTATTCAAATACTCTTGTGCTTTTTTTTGTCCTTCACGAGTAAGCTGAAAAAATTCAGGGTCTTCTAAAAATTTTATTCTTATGTCTCCATCTAAAGTCGAAATAAAAGGCTCTAGTTCATATTTAGGGTTTCCTGATTGTTTTAAAAAAGTAATTAATTTATTATTTTCTTTATTTATTTCGTCAGTAATTACATTGTAAGATTTTACAAGAGTGTCGTTAGGATTAAAAGCATCAGTATCTGTTAAAACATCTATAGTTTTTTGTTCTTTTTTTGTAGGAATGTACTTTATTTTTCCTAAAATACCTCCTTGGTCTTCGTACCTCCCTAAGTATCCTTTTTCTCCTGGTTTTAGTACCCCATCTGGTCCAAGTATTTCTGAAGTCCTTTCTTTTTTTTCTTCACGAGTTATTTTTTTAAGCTTTTGGTTAGCTTTTTTGGCAGGACCAGCCATTTCAAACCTAGAGCTTGGGCTTATAACAGTAGCAATGTCTACTACACTTTCAAAAGTTTCCGCTTGTTCAGGGTTATTATCAGCCCACTTTGAATAAGTATCAAACCCAGAAGCCAATGCCTCAGAAGCTATACGAACCATTTTAGTGTCTTTAATTTCGTTCCATGTGTTTTCTAACCCTTCTTTTACTGCGTTAGGTATTAGTATACCTAGAGGATCAAAAACAAGTTCCGCACCTGTTCTAATAGCTTGAGAACCAACTACTAACCCTTTTTTTATTCCCATAGGAGAGTCAATTTTATCTTCTCCTAGTATTCTTTCTGTTCTTTCAGCTACTTTTCCAGGGAATTCAGAAATAGTTTTAGATACAGCTTGTTCTACTTCTCTTGCTTTAGACTCATAAATTTGTTTATCTATATCTGACTGGCTTACACCAAACTCCATTTCTTCAAGACTAAGTTTAGGCTTAGGCTTAGGAGCATCAGGAATAGTTTGGTTTGGCCCTTCTGGAAACAATATAGCAGCTTTTTTAGACAAACTACGAGCCGAATCCATATCTCCAGCGTCTTTAGCCCTACGAATAGCACTCATGTACTCTTCTTTTGAATATGCCATTTTACCCGCCTGCGTTAAAAAAAGCTTCTTCTGCTTCAGTTGTAGAGAGTTGTTCAATAACATCAACTCTACGTATCAAAGGTTTTAACGAATCTCTATCTTTATCTCCACCTTCATAAAACCTATCCACTGTATCATTCCACTTATTAACAACACCTGTTAAGTCTCTTTCTCTTATTGATAAAAGGTTTCGTAAAGTTTGAAGCTGTAACGTAGGGTCAGCACCAGCAATTAACTTTGCGTACTCCCTGTCAGCGTCTGAAAGACCAGTACCAGAACCAAAATCTTTTATTTGTTCTGCAACAAGCTTACCAGCTTCAGCTATAAATGCTTCTTGATTAGTTACTTTTGGGTCAAACTCTCGTCCTAATATCAACTCACCAAGTCTACGTATTTGTAGTTTAGCGTTAGCTCCTAAACCAGTGTCCATTCCTTCAATTCTACCTTGTTGTCTTTTTATAAGGAGTAAAAGACTACCTGCTTTTTCTGCTTTCTCTTTGAATTTTATAAATTCAGGAGCAATTTCGTCAGTAACTTCTTTTGTTAATAAACCATCAAAGTCTCCAAGTTCTTTTGTTAACTGAGGAGCTTCATTTACTAAATTTAATTCTGAAGGATCTACCCACTTTTTCCCTTCTGGGTCGTATATTAAACCGTTGCTTTCGTTGTACACAGCTATTTCACCTGACTTATTAATCCAAGCTTTTGCGTTTCCTTCTTCTCCTTCTAGTATCTTAAAAAAAGTTTCGTTATTTGCGTCTTTTAAACCTAATATGTTAAACTCTTCTGGCCTTATGTTGCGTCTTTCAGCTATTGCTTTTTTTTGCGCGGTTGTTAATTCCTGTAACTTTGAGTATCGTTCTAGTCTTGCCTCTTTCATAACTTCGCTTAATTCTTCAGGATTAGTTATTTCTCGCACTATAGGTACTAAATCATTTAACCCCATTGACTCAAGTAAAGTTAAAGCTTTTGCTTTTCTTGTTTTAAAAGAACTTTGTTGGTCTTCTGACAATTTAAGCTGTTGTGCTGCTGTAGCAACTTCAGCAGCCTTTGCTAAGTCACCTCTGGACTGATAGTACATAGCTAGTTTCGTTAGTCCTTCAGAGGTTTTTAAGTCAATCCCTGCTATTTCTTCTCTTTTTCTTTTGGCTTTCATAGCACTAGGAACACTACCAAGCGCAGTACCTAAGTTAAACAAACTTTGGGTCATAGCAGGTTGACCTAGATTGGACAAAAACTCTCTTGAAAATGTAGCCATTATAAATCCTCCTTATTTACCAAATAGGCCGCCCAAGCTTGCTTCGGCAAGACTAGTGCCAAATCCTCCGGCAACATTAGCCTGAGCTAAAGCTGACTGCAGCAACGCCTCAAGTCCTGTTGCATAAGTTTCTCCGTACGCCCCTGCTTGTTGTGCCATTGCTTGTCTACGCTGTTCTGCCCCTGTCATTCCTGGTTGTAACCCACTTAACAACTGTGCTTGTGGTACGTAACCAGAGGCCAACATACCTGTACCCAACTGTGCCTGTCGTTGTTGCTCCTGTCCTGCAAACTCCAACGCACTTAACATTGCTCTGTTCTTGGCTTCTTCCTGAGCTTGTGCTAACGCTAGTTGCTCAGGGGTTCCTCCAAACATGGACGTGCGTACACCTAGTCGTCCTTGGTTAGCCAGGCGTTGTTCTAATGCAAGACGCTGACGTTCTTCTTCAGGGGCTTGTGCTGCCCTCATGCGGTTGTATATGTCTTGCTCACGTTGAGCTGTGTCTGTCTCTGCTAGATCAAAAAACATACCCGCCCTACGTAGCTGTTCTTCCTGTAGGTTCTGTTCGTCAGGAGACGTTTGAATGTCATACGTCATTTGCCCTGTTTCGGGGTCTTGAGTCATACCAAACTGACCGCCTGTTGCTGTTGTGACGGTGTAGGGCTGAAACGCAAACCTTTCTTCTAGCTTGTCTGCTAAACTAGGTTCGCCGTCATAACCTTCAGACATACGTTGAAAAGCTTCTCTACCTACTTTACCTACGTCTTCGTACCCTTTAGCAGCTAAAGCTAGACCAGCAGCGGTCCCTGCTCCTCCTAATAGTTTTTCCCAGTCCATTAGTACGTTCCTCCGCCAAGAGTACTTCTTGTTTTATATTTGTTGTACGTCATCATATTGTTCTACCTACTGTTGCAAGCACGTTGATTTCCTGTAAAGATAATTCTTCTCCGTTTATGTCAGCTTCCATGTCAATAGATATACTACCGCCACTTCCGTTAGCGTTTACGCCTAAAGCCGACGTAATAAACTCTCCGGTTGAAAACTGTCCTATGTTGAATTCACTTTCGTTAAAAGAAGCTTTTGCCTGTGTTGGCAGAGCTATGTTTCTTGTTCCTGATTTTGATTTAAAATCATAAGACCACCTGAGAAAAATATCTGCTCCACTACCTCCCACAACAACCGGCCTGAGTTTTTTAAGAAATTTAAGTTTAGTTGTGTCTCCAAATGTCAACTCAGGGCTTGTATATTTAAAACGATAGGTAGAGGTGTTGTCTAAATAACCTGAATAAAGACCAACCCCATGCAGACCACCTATTAACAAAGTTCCGTTGTCTTTACGTCCATAAGAAGTAAAGCCAGTACCGGGCCACCGTGTTACTCTGTATGAACCGTCTTCAAGAGTACCACGAATATCAAAACAGTAAGTTGTGTCGTGTCCGGTAAACGTAAGTAAATAAAAGTTTTCTTCGGGAAAGTACACAGACCTGAAAAACTCTGTCTCTGAATTTAGTAAAGAAATAATGTCCTTTGTAATTGTAGAAGATAAGTCACTAATAGGCATGGACTTTTCCTGTATAGTCCTGCCAAAGCTTTTTAAACCCGTCTGAGACAAGAACAGAACGTCTTTACCTGTGTGCTGAACTGTGTCTCTGTCCACACAACCTACACCAGAAACTGTGTCTGCTAGGGTCATGGAAGCAGGTGCAGTAGCTCCTGAGTAAACTACAATACTACGTTTACCAAAAATTATCAGGTGGTTGTTGTGGGCAGCTAAGGCTACTATCTCGTCGTAGCCGTCAGGCCAGACTTTAGATACATCAAGAGAACCAGAACTACCTCCTGTCCATATATGCCCAGACAAAAGGTCTGACCAGTAAATAGTAGATTTGTCAGTACTGAAATCAGCAGTCCATAGTCTACCGTAAGCCGCTAGAACTTCATTTCCGTACATAGAAGAAGTTAAACCAGCAGCACTGTTGACTGAACTAAGTGTAACTACGTTGCTGTTAGCTCCTCCTGACGAGCCTGAAGCAACTGTGTTGTAAATAAGAGGCTGTACCCCACGTTGAAAAAAATAAGTACTGTCGTTAAAGTTTACCATCTTCCAGTTGTCAGCAGAAATAGAGTAACCACCAGGAGTTTCATCAGCTAACGTCGTTGTTCCGCTTAATATCTTGTTGTTACCCACTGAAAATATCTTAGTGGTCCCTGCGTCATTTTTAAACTCTTTAACGGCTCTTACTTTACCTGAACCCAGTTGAGTTTTATTTGTTGTAGTGACATTGAGTCCTTTTCGTGCCGCTATACGCCCACGTCGGTCTATTATAGCGTTATCAGCTACTTCTGCAAAAGAAGGGTCTTGAGCAAGGGGCGAGTCTTCTGTATTGATACCTTTGAACGCAGGAGCGACAAGGTTAATGCTGTTTAGTTTTTGTGCCATCTATTCCTCAAGGCGTGTAAAAAATAGTTTCTTCTGGGTGTCTACCTGCATCATGTGCTATAGCGTCTGCTAAGTATCTATTAGCTATAGTAAAGTACTCAGCGGTTGAAGTACCGCCTGTTTCTCCACGCTCCCTTGAAGCAAGTGCTACCGCCAGTTGAATTACTGCGTTTTCAGGAACTGCTAGAGAATCTGAATCGTTCGTTAAAACAGAGTTACGAATAACACCGTCAAAACGTAAAGCATAAACTGCGTCTGGTTTTGGGTAAACGTCAATCGTCATGTCTCCGTTACCGTCTACCCCAGCATACGTATAGTATCTAGGTGATCCGGTAACAGGACTACCTAAATAAAGCTGTTCGTCAAACCAGTTGTTCGTCTGGTACTTCATCTCAAGATTGGACGTGTCGTTAAGTACATTCAGTTCTTTTATCTTGTCTCCGCTATTAGTTAACGAATAGTTTATTGTGTCAGCCACAGTATTAAAAGCTAATGTTGTTCGTAGTGCTGACCAATCCCAAGCACTCTCAACTAAATCTTTAGCGTCATTTACAATATCACCTATAAGTTTACTGTAGCTTGTTGCCTGAACCGTAGCTACCTCGTTTTCTCTTATTCTTCGTAGAACATTGTTTACTACGTTTATATAAGTCATTAAACTATTCCTCTAAACAAACTGTCGTTTATTAAACGATTAAGCGCGACGTTGTAGTCTTTAAGTTGATACTGTACAGGCACAAAGTCAGACAGACCGTAACCTAAATTATCCATGTAACCTGTACCGGTTTTTCTTCCACCACCTGTAAGCATGCCTCCACCACCACCACCAGTAAAAGGCTCGTCTTTTTTAACGTCGTCTGTACCAGAAGTAACAACACCGCCTGAAGAGTCCCTATCGTCTGTATCAAAGCTATCTCCAGACCCGTCTCCTCCGTCTGGCCCTGGCCTTCCTTCGTCGTC
>CEUI01145586.1_pt1 | contig 12714 bp, 1 predicted proteins | sample 531411 | NCBI WGS metagenome assembly CEUI01 (sample SAMEA2622841, study PRJEB7988) | marine metagenome | isolation source: saline water (ENVO:00002010), including
TTTGATGGTAGTTCATCTTATGATTTAGATGGTGATTCTTTAACTCATCAATGGTGTTTGGATTATGATGGTGCTTCTAGTTCATGTAATGAAGATGTTCAAGAGAGTACATCTATAACTCAAACTTGGGAAAATGATACAGGTGAAACTCAAGAATATAGAGTTAGACTTGAAGTAATTGATGAATCTGATGCATCAGATGATGAATTTAAAACAATTAAAATACTTAGTGAAGAAACACCTATAACAGATCCAATAGCTAATATCAGTTATACATCTGATGAAAATATATTTACTTTTCATGGTCGTGATAGTGTACCTGGTGGTGGAGCTGCAAATATAACATCATATGAGTGGGATTGGGGTGATGGTGGAGAATTTGATTTTAGACAAAATACACCCGGTGGAGAAGATCCAGCCGATGTTGAACATACATTTGATGTTGGTGAACATGTAGTAACTCTTAAGGTTACGGATTCAAATGAATTTACAGATACAACATTTTTATTAGTTGTTATAAGACCACCTTTAGAAGATCCTGTTGTTATTTTAACTGGAGGTCCTTTTTATTCAAATAATCAATATCCAAATGGAATAACTATTAATCTTAATGGTGAAGAATCTTATGATCCAGATGGTGATGATTTAACATACTCTTGGTGTTTAGATTGGAATGGTGATTCTTGTAATGAAGATGAAATCGGCGATTCTACTTTTGTTACTATGACTTTAAATAATGATGGGGCTGATGTAATAGATAAATCAATAAGATTAAAAGTTACTGATGAAAGTGGTGCTTCTGATGAAGAAACAAAACAATTCTTGATACAACCAGAACCTGAAACAGTTCTTGATCCAAATGCTGTATTTTCTACTACTGTTGTTAGTTTAGATTATGATAATTCTCAATATCAATATAGTTTTGATTCATCAACAAGTGAAGCTGGTGCTGGTATTATAACAAATTACTTATGGGATTTTGGAGATTCTACATCATCTACAGAAATTTCACCACCACACATATATACTAATCCTGGAACATATTTAGTATCTCTTTTAATTACAAATTCATATGGATTTACTGACTCCGTAAGTGATATAATATACATACCATCATTAGAAGATCCTGTTGCTATTATAACTGGAGGACCATTTTATTCGGATGTTTATCCAAGTGGAACAGAAGTTACATTTGATGGTAGTTCATCTTATGATCCTGATGGAGATGACATAAGTTCATATAAATGGGATATTGATGGAGAAGCTCAAAGTGAAGAAAGTTCATTTACTAACACCTTTACAAATGATACAAATACTGATGTAGAATATGTTGTAAATTTAGTAGTTACAGATAATGAAGGAGATAGTGCATCAACTTCAAAAACAATAACAGTAGCTCCAATACCTGAAACAATAACTAATCCAACAGCTGATATTAGTGTAACAGTTTCTAGTGATGAATATTCATTTGATGGAAGTGGTAGTACCGCTGGTGCTGGAGATATAACTTCATATTTATGGAATTTAGGTGGAGATAATGGAACTTATGATGGAGTAACACCTTCGGGTACATATACATATGAACCTGGTAGTTATGTAGTAACTTTAACAGTTACAAATAGTTATAACATTACCAATACTGCATATTATTTAATTGTGGTAAACCCACCTTTAGAAAATCCTGTTGCTATCATAACAGGTGGACCTTTTTATTCAAATAATCAATATCCAAGTGGTACTTCAGTATTCTTTGATGGTGGAGAATCTTATGATCCTGAGGGTACTGATTTAATATATTCTTGGTGTATGGATTTTAATAATGATTCAAATGAATGTAATGATTTGAATGAGACTTCAATTGAAACAATAAGTGAAACTTTTACAAATGGTACAAGTAGTGAAATAGAGAAATGGATAAGACTCACTGTTATTGCAGGTACGCGTACAGATAGTTCAAAAAAACAAATATTAATACAACCAGTACCAGATCCAATAATAGAACCAACTTCAATATTTACTTTTGTATCAACTGGCTTAAGTTATAATTTTAACGGTAATAGTAGTGCACCTGGCTCTGGTACAATAGATAATTATTATTGGGATTTTGGAGATGGTTCATCAGATAACAGTAATACATCTACAGTATCTCATACATATTCCTCAACTGGTAGTTATGTGGTAACTTTACTTGTTACGAATAGTTTTGGATTTACTGATTTATCATATCAAATAATAACAATAACACCACCTTTCGTCAATAACTTACCTGTAGCTATTATGAGTGGTGGTCCGTTTAATGATACCAATACATATTATGGTGGAACTACATTTTCTTTTCAAGGAAATTTATCTTATGATATTGAAGATACAATAGAAGGTGATGAATTTTTAACAATAAGGTGGTGTCCAGATTATAATAGTGAAGATGAAGAATGTAATATTGATTGGATGGAACAATCTTCTCCAGATTATTTACCAATTGAATATATTTATCTTAACGAAACAGACGATACTATTGAGTATTTATTGAGACTTGAGGTTGAAGATTCTAATAGTGGGGTTGATAGTTCTGAAAAAGTAATGACAATACTTCCTTTGGAAGATCCAATAACCGATCCAATTGCTAATATAACACTAACTAACGATGGTAATGTATATCAATTTGATGGTAGGGCTAGTGTAGCTTCATCTGGAGAGATAACAAATTATCATTGGGATTTCGGTACAGGAGAGGTTGATGATAGTAATCAAGCTCAAGTTAGTTATGAATATACAGAAGCTGGTAATTATGTAGTAGTTCTTACTGTTACTGATTCAAATAATTTAACAGATGAGGCACATATATTAATTAGAATAAATCCAGTAACTAATCCTGTTGCTATTATAACTGGTAATGGACCATTTGGAGTTGATATAGAAAATGGAACTACAGTAGAATTTGATGGTCGTTCATCTTATGATCCTGATGGAGATGATATAACTGGATATTATTGGTGTTCTAACTGGAGTGGTAGTTGTTTTGGTGAAGTATCAAACTCACCGACCCCTACTTTTACATTTCAACATAATAATAGTAATTTGCAAACTAATACCGTATTATTTAGAGTTACTGATGAATCAGGTGCTATGGGAACAACTACAATGGACATATCTATACTTCCCATACCTGTAGATTTAATACCACCTGGTATAAGTGGTTTAAGTGTTTCACCTGAAGTTATTTTTTCAGAAATTGAAAATGAATTTGAAATAACACTTACAACTATTGATGTTCCTGTAAATGAGGGTATAATTTATTGGGGAGATGGCTCTAATGAAACTTTATCTCCAAGACCTGAACAAAATCAAGTTAATACTTATACATTAACACATACTTATTCTAGTGTTGGGATTTATGAAATAACAATGAGAATAGAAAATGGTGATGGTTATGATGAAGATTCTGTATTCATTCAAGTAACGACTGAAGAAAATCCAATTACAGTATTGTATGGATACCCATCTACGGATGAATATTCTACTACTGGTATATTTGAATATCCATTTACTTTAACTTTAGATGCTACTAATTCATACGATCCAGATGGTGGTGATATTGAATATACATTTACAAATCAAGTTGGTGATATTTTAGAACAAAATGGAGGTACTGGTAAAGTAATAATTACAAAGGATAGTCAATCTGGAAATTATACAGATGAAATTACAGTATTGATTACTGATAATGAAGGATCTGAATCTACTCCAATTACTTGGAGTGTGGATATTCAAGAGTATATAGAACCAGAACCTGAAGAAGTAGAACCTGAACCACCTTGTACTGATGTTGATTATACTGAACATGGTTGTCCATATGCAGAGTTTTGTTATTTTGGAAGTTGTTATACATTTGGAGATTTAAACTTAGATGGAAATCTTGATATTTTAGATACAGTAGCATTAGTGAATTATATATTAGAATCTTGTGTAGTATATAGTGATGTTCAATCTACTGGTTCATTATTTGGTTGTATGTCATGTCAAGATCCAGATTCATATAAGGGTGATAATTTACCTAATGATGATTTTACTTGTAATGATGAATTAGTAAAACATTTTGATGGTCAGGGTAATGGTGATTTATATGAAAAAAATGGTCCTTGTGATTCAGAAAATCCTATTGGTGAAAATTGTTGTTGTACTTATTATAAATGTACTAATCAAAGTGCTTTTAATTTTAATGAATTTTGTACGAATGGTTGTGTAGGTGATGATTGTTGTTGTCAAATTGAGGGTTGTAATGTTCAAGGTTCTTGTAATTATAATCCAGACACTGGTGGTTGTGGAGAAATACCTGAAAGTATTTCTGAAAGTTTTCAACAACCTGATGGAAGTGATATTAATTTACCAAACAATTATAGAATTATAGATTTTATGAATGGTCTGAATGCAGGACAATTTTGTAAAGATGCTCTTAGAACAATATATGCATATGCTAGTGATTTTGAGATGAATTGGACACTAGAAAATCAAATGGGATATGCTTGGAATGATGAAGATGGTTGGTATGAATCTGAAACTACATTTGCTATAGAAACCATTGAATGTGCAGTTGATGCTCAACCTGAAAATCATTGTTGTGATTTTCCAGATTATGAGGGTTGTGGTGATGTAGTTGAATATCAGGATGGATATCCATTTATAAGATATGATTCTTATTGGATTTTTTCTGATGAAACTACATTATCAGATATTTGTAATGGTATAGGAACTTGTAGTCAAATATATACATATTATGGAGATTCCTTTGCGTCTGATTATCCTACAAATTCTGGTGTATGGTCATGTGGTGATGAGGGAGAGTATACCATATCAGATATAAAAGCGTCTCATCCTAGTGCTTTTTACATATGGTTAGATTGTCAAATTTAAAAGTAAGGAAATAATATTTAATGATATCTAAAAAAAATAAAAAAAGAATGAACACTGGTGGGAGAATTGTATCCAATTCTAATCCAAATGAAAAACTTTTAAATGATGTCATGAATGTATTAAAAAGAGTTGAATCACAAGGTTTAAGAATAACAAATAATGGTAAATCAGATCCCAATACATTAAATGCTGTTGTAGATTTAATAAACACAATACCAAAAGATAAAATGATAAATAGAGCAAATGTAAGACCAAATTTATCACTACCTTTTTCTAAACCTTCAGGTGGAAACAATAATCCTGTTACTAGAAATTTAGATGTAGAACCTACTGATTTAACCATTGGTTCATATCAAGAATGTGAATATCTTTATGCTTATGAAGCAGAAGATGATGGTATTGATATGGAGAATTACTTATTACTTCAAGCTCTTATGGATGATTGTGGTAGATGTGTTGGAAACTCAACTGTTTTTACTTGGGATAATATTATTCTTCCTGATGATGTTGTTAATCCAATTGGTCATTTAGATTATTGTGGTATGTGTTATGGTGGGTGGATAAGTTTACAAAATTTAGCCCTTCATAATCCGATTTCTAATGGTAGTATTTTAGAGACTTGGAATGATCATTTTTTATCTTCTGTAGATTACAATCATGGAGTTTATGGAGATGCTGGAAATTGGAATAGATCTCAATATTATTCTGATGTTTGCACTGAGTTGGGTTGTCCTGAAAATAGTGATAATCGTGGTTGTGGTTGTGCTGAAGATGAACCACAAATGTATTATCTTAATCAAGATGCTGATGATATGAATCAAAATGAAGATGGAATTTATGAATGGAATCAAGTATCTGAAATGGGTGTTACTGAAGGATCTGGAGAACAATTCTGTCCTGATCATGGGTACTGGCCTGATGAAATAACTACACCAATAGTTCCTACAACATCTATAGGACCATATCAACCTTTAAATTATGTTTTTTGTGGTGATGATTTTGATGATGAACTTGGTAATCCAAATAGTATATGTATGTATGATGAAGCTGATAAATTTGCTGGTGGAGGATCTACCATTGGTTGTACAGATCCTAATGCTACAGTATGTACGAATATAGAGTATAGGGATGATTTAGCTCCACCACAAGAAGGTGTTTATCCCGAAGGTTGTTATAATCCTTTTGCTTTACTTGATGATGGATCTTGTACTTATGATGTTTATGATATAACATGGATTTCTGGACCAGGACAATTTACTATTGTAGAAGGAGATATAACTTTTAGGGTTGATTTTGACACATATTTACCATTACAATCTTTAGCAACTGATTCATTTGGTTATACTTATTATGTAGTTGTGGGTGATAAAGAGTATCCATTATATAAAGTACCAGAAGTCGCACCTTTATTTGGTGATGGTGATGATGAATATGAACCTGAAGTGGGTGATTTAGCATTTCACCCATTTGTATATAAAAATACTTTTTATCAAAATAGAGTTTCATCACCAATGTTATATTCTCCAGGTGAACTGGTGAGTTACAGATATGAGGTTAGATCTAGTGATAGAGAAACACTTGTATACACTGATAACATAGAAAGAAATATTAGAATAGAAAAAGATAAACCAACATTTGTTAATTATGATAACATTGATGTTTTTTATAATTACTATGATGATTTTGATTCATCACTTTTACCAATATTAAAAATAACTGATTCTAGTGGTGGTACTAGTGATAGTTCAGGAACACTATATATTAATAATAATAAATATGGTGAGTTTAATTTCATAGATGAACTTGGAGTACCTATTGAATGGAGTGCTGGTAATGGATTGTTCTCATCAACATTACCTAATGATAAAAAAACTCATAAACTTCAATTTATTAATAGACAAAAAGAAATACTTGATTTATATGGAAGAGTGTTTGAATTTCATCCTATAATGATTGATGGTATAGAATATAAAGATAAAACTTATATAAGAGATGTGTTTATAAATAGTTTATGGAAAGATATGTCGGATACTCATGAAGATCATTTTCCACCAATACAACAATTAAGATTAGATGCTGGACGTGAATATATTACAAAACATATATATAGTTCGTTAGATTTTGTTTTATTTAATTTAGTAATTAATGATGAATATAGAGGTGTTTATTTACTTAAAGTTGAACCTGATAGGTATTCACTTGGGTTGGAAAAACCTGCAATACAAAATATGGTTATAAATGAATTTGCAGCTAAAGGTACTACTGAAACAGATCCTGACTTTAATGAAGATGGTGATTGGGTTGAATTTTATAATAACAGTATAGCTGAAATAAATTTATCTGATGGAACTTGGAAAATAAGTGATGATTATCCAGGAGAATTTGATGATTACATCATAATACCAACACCAATATGTGATACTGTTTGTCTTGGAGGTCCTAATAAAGATGTTGCTTGTAGTGGGGATGGTGATTGTCATTATAAAGTAGGAGTTGGGGGATACATAACAGCTTGGTATGATGGTAACTATGATGATTGTTTTGAAAATAATAATTGGATTTGTAAGGATATTCACCACAAAGCAAAATTGGGTGCTAGTGGTGATGAGATAGCTATATTTAATAATAATAACTTAATCGATCATGTTAAATTTGGAAAAGTTAGTAGTTATTCGGTTGGTAGGTGTGAAGATGCTGGACCACATTTTATTAAATATATTGGTGATAATATATCATATAACTCTGCAAATGAAGATGATTGTCCAAATATGATATGGGTTGAAGATTCAAAATCCGAATTTTTAACAAATAGTGATCTTGGTGATAATAATTCAACTGATATAACTATAATAAATAACATAATTACAAATGTTGTTGAAAATGGGATAATGGATAATTTATACGAAAAATCTTTTATAGATTTCTTTTTACTTTCTCAACTTTCAATGACTAATGGAATTAGAAATAATTTATTATATAAACCATTTAACACCACTACAGATAAATTATATATCATAAATCCTTCTGATATGTCAAATATATTAGATATCTTTGAACAGGATTATTGTCCATTTTATGGTATAAATAATTTTGAAGATTATAATTATAGTAATGTTTTTGATTCATCGATTAATCAATATAATGGTTGGGTTATGCCAGAAACTAATGTTTTAGGAAGTATTTATGAAGAAATATTCATAAATGATATAATTGAAGATGAAGTTGGTTCTATTGATGTTATATGTGATGGTAATGAAAATATATGTTTAACACTCGAACCTACAGGAAGTGAAAATGAATATAATTTAAATTATACCTCCAATTCAGTTATACTTGGATGGCAATTTAATCACACTGATTGTGTTGTAACAGCTACGGGAGGTAATTCAGAATCAAATGGATTTTTGGTTCAAGTTAGTGATACTGGAGTTCTTGGTGTATCACTAATGGGTGGTTCTATTCCAGCAGGTTCTGGTACATTAACCATATTAAATGGTGAAACTATAAACACTGGTTGTTTATCTGAATTTGTTTTTACTGATGCAAGTGGTTCATCATTAGATGTTACATTTCAAGCCAGTGTTGAAACCATCTTTTCATCTAAATATCCAGAGTTTATTGAAAACATGATTGTTAGATGGAATGAATTGAGAGCTTCAGATGAGTTATTAAATGTAGAAAATCTTATGTTAAAAATAGATTATTATTATGATTATATTAAAAATTCAGTATATTATGATAATTTAAGATGGAGAGATTATGATAGAATGGAAACTCATCAAGAGATAATTGATAGTTATAAAGATTGGATTCAAAAAAGAATAATGTGGATAGACCATAATTTATCGAGAATTAGATATCAATTATCACAACAAGATAATTGTAATTTTGAAGGTCTTGATGAATATTGTAATGATCCTGAAAATACTATCAATTTTAATAGTAATAGTAATATAAATGATGGTAATTGTGAATATATTGTAGATAAAGAAATAATAATAGAGGTTAGTACGAGATATGTTAATTTTCCTCCTGTTGAAAAAGTTGAATTACACATAGCAGAATATAATGGTAGTGAAGTAGAAATTAAATATGATATGATAGAAGAGGATGAAAATATATGGAGATATAGAATACCTGTATTTGAAAATGGTGATACATTTAAATATAGATTTGTAAAAATTGTACCACAAGTTTACAATGTAATAACAGGTCCAATTGAAGAAGATAAATTAAAAACTATAAATGTTGTAGACCAACATAACATTTATGTTAAACATACTTTTAATGAATTTGTAGAAACATTTGAAGAATCAATTTTACCAATTGTTAGAGTTGATACTATAAATTACAATGATGGTGGATTTACAGATGATTTAAGTAACTATATAACTGATAAGCCTTGGTATTGTCCTGGATTTGTAGATCCTCTCACTAATCAAATTCAAGATGATGAATTTTTATTAGATTATTATTGTACATATGGAGTAAATGAAATAGATGATGGTTCAGATTATTGTGAAGGTGGGATATATGGTTATAGATTTTGTTCTACAAGAATTGATGATGATGATAATTTAGATTTAAATGGTTATTTTGAAACAAAAGAATCATGTGATATACTATGTAGTGTAGATTGTACTGATGGTGAAAACATATGGGATGAACCTAAAAATACAGCATATATGGAAATTATTTATAATGGTGAGGGTTCTATAAATAATATAAATGATAAACCACAAACCAATACAAGAATTGGAATAGAGGTGAGGGGATTTTCACATAGAGGATTTCCAAAAAAACAATATGCTGTTGAAACACAATTATCTGGAACACCTCAATGTGAAAATGAAAATGCGAATTATAGTCTATTCTGTAATGGATTTAGTCCAGAGGAAGGTACAGATTATGGTGATGAGTGTATATTCAATAATGATAATGACTTTGTAATTCTTGGTCCTTATAGAGATAGAACTTTTATAAGAAATTCACTCGCTTATGATTTATGGTTACAAATGGGTAAAACCAGAGAATATGATCAAGATGTTGGAATACGAACAAAACATATAGAGTTTGTTTTAAATGGTGTTTATCAAGGTATATTTGTTTTTATGGAAAGAGTTAAAATAAACACTTATAGAATACCAATTAATACTACTGTTTTAGATGAAGATACTGGTGGTTTTATACTAAAAGTTGAATCAGGAGGAGAACAAAATTATTTTGTTGGTGATGATGGGTATACTAAATTTGAGTGGTATGATCCTGATTATAAAGATTTTCAATCATTGATTCTTGATGAAAAAATTACTTCAGAAGAATTTGATACAAAAAGAACAATAATGAGAAGAAAGGTAAATGATTTAGAAAGACTTACTGTTCCTGATCAAAATTTTGATTTAAGTTCATTTTCAGATTATTGGTTGATGGAAGAATTTGCAAGAAACAATGAAGGATTTACACGAAGTCAATATTGGTATACATATGGTAATTATGACTCTACTGGAAATCCTAATAAATTCTATATGGGACCTGTTTGGGATTTTAACCACTCATTTGGAGCTACTATAAAATCAACAGCTGGTTGGGCTACACAAACATTCTTTGCAATACCTCAAATATGGTCGAAGATGGTTTATGATTTTAGTGCTGATGATGATTTTCTTTTTCATCATTCGGAACAATTTAGACAAAGATTATGGGAAAGATGGCAATTATTAAAAAATGAAGTATTAAGTATTGAGAATATATTTAGTTATATTGATGAAATTTCAAATTATTTTATAAATTATAATATAATTGATAGAGAACATTCAAGATGGTATTTAAGTGAATTACAAAATTATGAAAGAGATATAAATTTATTTAAAGAATGGGTTTTAGAAAGATATGCTTGGGTTGATGGTCATATTTGTTGTGGTGAACTTTCCGATGGTGAACTTACTGATATGAATGGGGCTATACAAAATCCATATAGTTATGATTCAACAACAGATACATTTGATTGTGGAACAAATAATACTTTATCAAACACGGTTGGTATATTCTCAGACCACAGATTTCCATCAGAATTAAATCATACTTTTGTTGGTAATTGTTATCATCAGGGAAGAAGAAATCATTTAACTACTGATGATGGAACTGACCTTACTGAATATCCAGATGCATCAGTAATTAATTCATTCATACATATTTATACACCAATTAGTGAACAGAAATATAGTGTTGTTGATACAAAATCAATTAACTTTAAATGGGTATATTCTGGTGATATTGCCTTGTATTTAGGTAAAGAAATATATTGTACAGATGAAGGATATCAAGGTTCATGTGTTGATGTTGGTGATGTTTGTGGTGCTGGTGAATGTATATTGAATCCTACTATAAATGAGTGGATACCTGATTTATTAATTAAGTTTGTAATTAGAGATAAATTTACAAGACAGGTTGTTCATGAATTTGATTCGAGTGAAAAAGAATATGAGTGGATTATAGCAGATTTACCTGATATTGGTGGTACTTATGAATTAATTGGTGTTTATACTCGTAAAAAAGAAATACCTACTGGATTATTTGATGAGGATGAAAATGAACTTATGAGAATCATAGAGGATAATTATACATCTAATATTATAACATTTTCCATTGAATCAATATCTATAGTTAGAGGTTGTACTGATATTACAGCTGTAAATTTTGACCAATACGCAAAAGAGGATGATGGTAGTTGTAAATATATTCAAGATTGTGATGAAAAATATGAAGAAGAAAGACTTGAAGCCGAAAATATAAGACAAGTAAATGTTAATATTGGATTCAATATAATTAGTTATCCATATACATTTGCTGCTAGTAATTTAGAATTTTTTGAGGTATTGAATGAATCATATGAAGCTAATGATGGTGGTGGGTTTACAAATGGTGATACGATTATGACAACATTTGGTGGTGAAACATATTCAGCTACTTATATGATTGATGATGTTGTTGATATTGGATGGCAATCTACAAATTCAAGAGGATTTGATTTAAATAGAACAGAAGCTGGTATGGGTTTTGTATTAAAAGTTTCAAAGCCTGGTTTAATCAGGTGGAGAATACCGGAGGAAGATTAAGTGGCTGAAGATTCACTAAAACTTATTTCAATAAATGGAAGGTATAAAGTATCTAATTTATCTAATCATAATAAAGATGAAGATATTTTAATCATTAGATATGGTGGATACTCTTATCAAGCTATATTGGATAAAGAAGGTAATCAAGATAGTGAGGTGGGGAGAAACTTTTCATCTACTTTTGAGGCTCCAAGTTATGCTGATATAAGTATAAATATTCTATTAAAAGTAACTACAGCTACTGATACTCGTATATTAAAATATCCAAGTGTAATTTCACCACAAAATTTCCTTGATGGTATAATAACATTTGATGAAGTGATTGATTTTGATTATTCAACACTAGAAAATGTATCTGGATGTAGTGATCCAATGTCAACAACTGGTAATTTTGATGATTGTGTAACGGTGGATGATAACACATGTAGTTACACAATTACAAATCAATGTAAAGATATAACAGCTTGTCATCATTGTGATGATGTTGGATGTTATAATCAATGTTCTCATTGTGATAATGATGAAGAATGGAAATGTTTTGTAGATGGTTTGTTCTATAATCCAAATGATGATGCTGTTGGTAATGGTAATTGTGTGTATCCTGAACAGCCGGTTAGAATTGGTTTTATTGAACCATCTACTGATGTAATTGGAGCTACACCAACCATAGAAGGAGATGTATATGAGC
>CEUI01145585.1_pt1 | contig 12699 bp, 17 predicted proteins | sample 531411 | NCBI WGS metagenome assembly CEUI01 (sample SAMEA2622841, study PRJEB7988) | marine metagenome | isolation source: saline water (ENVO:00002010), including
ATCTACACTTACTTCAAACATTATTGTTTAGCCCTTATTACTTGCCCTGTACGATATTGATCAGTATTTTCTTTAGATTCTCCAAACATTTTTAAAGAAACCAAAGATTCCTGAAAACGAGTATTATACATAGCCATCATATCTTGCTCACCTTTCATGTATACATACGCTTCTACTAAAGCTCCATACAACAAAGTGAGTTCTGCATTTTTACTTAGCCAGGTAGTTCCGCCATCTGCGCCTGCGGTTAAACTTGTAGGTCGATAAAAATAATGAAGTTCTGTTGTAAAAGCCGCATTAGGAGTAGGAGCTAAAATAAAATTACTTATATCAAAAACAGCGTAATACTTTGGAGAACCAGTTGTAGAAGAATCTGGAGTATAAGTTTGAATAAAATTTACTTCTTTAAATTCAACAAAAAATTTATCATTATCTGTACCCATTAAACTTAAAGAATACGGGGCTAAATAATCTAAAGGCATAGCAAGATATTTATTATTTTGTGTGGCTGACGCTGTTACATTTTTTCTAAAAAAACTCAGTTGTACATTTTTTAAAATACGTTCTTCCGCTAATCTAATAAATACAGGAATATTAGTTACAAAAGACGTTTCTGTATTTTGTGTATAATCTTGTAAAGCAGTTTTTAACTGTGCGTATGTAAAGCTCATGTTGTACTCACCGTAACCGTTCCTACAGACCCTGTAGCTACTAAATTATTAGGAGGACTAAAATCATTATCAGTACCCCCACCTACAGGATCATACCCCCATTGTATATTTCTTTGTTCTGTTAAGTTTTGTTCTGGTCTAGCATTTTTTATAGCTTGCGGATCGGGGGGAACTCTTATTGGATCAAGTTGTGGTTGTTTTGCTTCCCATTCATCTTTTCCAACAAGCAAACCATTCCACTCTTTACGCATATTTCTTAAACGATACCTAAATCCAGAACGATCTGATATTCCATAAGCCCATTTTGCTGAAGCGTATTTAGACAATTCTATAATTCCTTAAACTTGGTGTAATTTGAACAGAAGCACGATCCCTATCTTCATCAATAGCTCTACGCATTTCTTCTTCATAAACAGATTTAAGTAATTGAGTTCTTTCTGGCGCACGTTTTAAAGATATATAATAAGCTAATCCAGCAGCTAATGCAGGATAAAACCTAAATGGCATATCCATTGTATTTACATAAGCATCCGCATCATCAATACGAGTTAAACAATCATAAACTAAAACATCTGTACTATTTTCAGGAAGAGGCCAAATTTTTAAATTTGGAGTAATTTGCCTATCTAAAAAAAATTGAGTTGTACGACCTTCAGTTGTTTTAGTAGGAATAGCTAAATATTCATCACGACTAATACGACTAATCGAATAATCTGTATTACTACGTCTTACAACTATAGCTAAAACATCAATTACATCAGTCAATAATTCATATTCACCATCAGATTTTACTAAAGAAACAGTTCTTTGTTTTATTGTCCATTGATTTAAACCACGATTAGCCCAATCAGCAAATAAAATATTCATAGACCTTTTTGCTGTCTTTAAATCATAACCTGTTCTAGCTTCTAAACCACAACGCTCAAACGCTTCCTCAATATATTCAGCTACATCAAGTTCAAAATCTGTTGATCCAGAAACTGCCATTATAACCCCTACGATTTTTTGGTAATTTTACGACGATTTAACATAATTTTACCACATCCATTAGCTATTGTTTCATTTTTCTCTAATTTTCTACGAACATTACGTTTTTTATAATTATTTGAGGGAAGCATTTCTTTCGCCATCTGCGCTCGACTGATAGCCATAATCTACACCTTTTAATTTATCTAAACTATCTGAAATATAATCTATTTTTACAGACATAATTTCTGTGCGTTTTTCTACTGTAATAAGTGTGCCAGTAACCCAGTTAGCCCATGTATACGCAACAATTATTATTACGCTTATAAGCGCACCACACACTGTTAAAATTACATTTCGATCTAACATTCAACACCTTTTCAAAAGTTAATGTAAGGGCGATTAACCCTTACATTATTATGAAAGAAAAATTGTCAATTCATTATTCGATCCTGTAAACGCACTAACAAACGCACCACTTGTAGCAAGTATTCCATCGTCTGGAATATTTAAGTGATGCAAACCTGTTGGAAAGGTTTGCGTAAGTAACGTATCACCTGAACCGCTTCCATCTTTAATTGTAAAAGCTCCTGCCGCGTCTGCAAATATTACAACCTGACGAATGCGTGAACGTGCGGGGCCAACAACAGCCGCAGAACTTCCTTGTGCAAAATTAAATGCTTGTACTGGACCTGCCATGTAAGCCTCCTTATGTTGATTCTACGCCATCATTAGCCATAGCATAGGTAATAATACCTGTCCAAGTACCACCTGTTGCAGCAGATGAACCTTTCATAGCCGTAACTAACGTATTGGCAGCAAGCCCTCCTGCAATACACAATGCCCCATCTGCTCCTTTAATGGTCCCTTTTCCATCACAATCAACTTCATTAAAAATACCATCTGGGTCATTTGCACCACCAGTAGGAGTACCCCCAATATCAATTGTCGGGTTAGTTCCACCTGTAGAAGCATTCATTGTCATTACAGAAATAATAATTGCACCAGCAGGTAATGTTAATGTTTCACCTGCGGTAGCTGAAGTGCCAATTCTTACTGATGCAGCAGCAGAAACTGTCGGATCGCAAGAAACTTGCACTGATTGAGTCATTACACCCGGTGTAACAACACCTTTGCCGCCCCCACCATAAGAACGAACGACACCTTGAAAAGTCGTAGTAGCCATATGTTTCTCCTGTCTTGGCTGTGTTAGCCGCACCATGCAGCTATCAGGATATATTAAGACTACACGATATTTTTACAAAAAGAAAGAGGCGACTTTCGCCGCCTCTTAGTTTTAGAATGGAGCATTTATAAGAGGGAAAAAAATATCCTTTATAAATATAACACAGTTTAGGCTCCAGGGGAACCAAAAACGCAACGTGGATCTGAAAACCCAAAGCTATAACGCTCACGAGCCTTAAATCTCATGTTACCTGTGTCAAAATCTGCTTCCATATTAGTACGAAGAGCAGAACGTTCAAAATGCTTAAATCCATTTGGAGCATCTGTTTTTAAGAAAAATGCATCTGGATCAGTTAAGAAATGGTTAATTGCATACCCTTCTGGTATCATTCCCATATTCTTAATCGCATTAACGTCATTATCAGCAGTACCAACACGAAGAGTTGAATCCATCAAACGATCTGCAACAAATTGCAGTTGTGGTGGAACAATCAACTTCATGCCGCGTAAAGCGATAATCATGTTGCGCTCATCTACAAAAGTAGAAACATCAATTAGAGCATTTTCTAATGATGTTTCATTAAGATCAGCAGCAACAGATGGCTCATTACGAAATGTTCCGCCGCCTGACAATGGGTGATCAGTAGCACATAGCTCCTTACCATCGCCGCCAGCAAAATTTGAATCAAAAGCATTGTTTAGAACCGCAGCGGCCTTAACTTGCTTTGTATGAGCCATAGAACGTGCCAAAGCCTTTGTATAACGTGCGCCAAGGCGGTCATACAAATTATCTTCAACAGCTTCTTCAGTTAGTGCAAATGCAAGCGCAACCGTTTCGTGTGTATAACGAGCAGTATATGCTTCATTAGCGTTGTCAAATTCAACGCCAGCACCTTCGCTTTTAGTTGGAGCATTGCCAAATCCAACCAACATTACTTCTTCTTCAAAAGCACGATCAGATGATTCTGTTTCAAAAATATCCGAATGTTGATTTTCATAACGCTCATATTCCAACCCAAATAAAGCATTAAGGCCCGGCTCAAGCTCTTTGACCAGTTGTGAACGAGAAATAGCCATAACTTAGTCTCCTTTCTTTAAGCTAGACCTGTAGTGCCAGCACTAAACAGGTGGTTATTTATTCTGACAATTACATTAGTATTTGCCGATGAAACATCGCTGTTCTCAGGATCTTGAGAAATGTCGATAGCTTTTAACGGCAAAGTAGCCGTAGTAGCACCAGTACCGACATCCAATTCCAAGCGAGAAGTACCAGAAGTAGTATCTCCCACTGGGGATTGATCAACAATGTCAAAATTTCCAAACAAATCAGCTACAGGAAATGCAGCGTCTGCCTGGACTTCAAAATTTGCGTCTGGATCATCAATAATATGAGCCATGATGTCAGAAGCAGCAATACTACCGGGGTAGTCGTTCGAAAATGTTGGTTTTTTCGTCGTAGGATCTGTATAAAAACAACCATTAAACACACCCAAAACAAAACCGCTGCCGCCAGCAGCAATTCGCTCAATACCACCACCAGTAACAGCAGCTACCAAGTCTCCTTGATAAATTGCAGTACCATAACCAGAAGCAATACGATAACGATTTTGTCTTTGCGAAGTTTCGCTTGTTCTTATCGGACGAAGACCAAAAGAGGCATCTTGATTAGCCATCTTTATTCTCCTTCAGAAGTTTCCGTCCTTCTTGAACCGAAGGAAACGGAAGATTTACGTTGGGGAGCAAGTTTCGGCATAAGGGAATTGTTTTCACGCATCCAATCACGATCCACTGCTTCCATTTGATTTTGAGTTACATTTTGATAATGTTTTTTCCGCGATTTAATTTTCTCTATAGGAATACGAGCCAATACAAGTCCACCAACGCCTATAACGCCAGAGTTTCGCCCTTCATCCAATACAGGTCCAGTATAATCAGGGTATTCCTCTGCGCGAACGAGGTCCCAACCTTCTTGCCGTTTCTTATGCACGTTTGTTTTGTCATCAAAATCCATCACAGATTCACGAATCCAACGATGTTTATATCCGATAGGAGGGGTCGGAGCTTCCAAGGCTGAACCAGGCCGCCATTCCATATTTCGTTCTTGACTTTCCCGCGTTTCTACTTCGCGTGACGTTCGATTAGCCATGTTAATTTCTCCCGCTTTCCAGTTTTGCAACTTCAGCAGCGTATCTATCCAGAGGTATTTTTAACTTCTGCGCCAAAGCGACTTGTCCGGGGTTTAGTTCTACTGATTTTTTCCGTCCAGACTTTAAAGAACGGCCATTGCCGTTAGCAGGAGTAACCCGTTGGACGTTACGAGTTTCACCCTGAAACTTATCAGGAAATTCTTCCCTCATTCTTTTGTCAATCTCCGCATAATACTCATCAGGAGAAGATTCAGGGTTATAACCCTTAAAAACAATTGTCTGATGAATCGCACGAGCCACATTAGTCATTTCATTATCTGTATTAAACCACGGATTTTTAGAAATCCAAGACTCTAATTTAGGATCTTTAGGAGGAGGAGCTTGTCTTTGTGGTTGTTGAGCTTGTTGCTGAACTTGATTTTGATAGTGTTGTTGAGCTTGTTCTGCTCTTTGTTTTTGCAATCTCAAACGCTCTTTTTCAATAGCTATTTGGGAAATAGCAGATTGAGCATCAGCAACTTTACCATAATCACCGGCCTCATGCGCTTCTGTTAAAGCTTTTTTAGCTTGAATCTCCTGACTAGCAATTCGACTCTCAAACTCAGACATATAACCTGTATCCATAGTTTGAAGACGTTTTTTCATTTGTTCATTTTCAGATTGAACTTGCTGAATATACTGAACTGCGGCATGAGCCTCTTCTTCAGCTTGTCTTCTTTGAGCAGTAAGCTTTTGTATTCTTTTTTGAACACCCTTACTATATTGTTCTAACTCCTCAGAATCTTCCGCCTGAACATTTGCTTGAGATTTGTCATTTAATTTATTTTCCACAACTTCAGAAGATGCATCTTCTACATCTACTTCAACAGAAATATTCTCAGTTTCTTTTTCTTCAATTTCAGCTTCAATTTGCATATGAGCCTCTTTTTTTCTTCTTATACATAAGAAATGTCCTCGGGGTCAAGGATTGTTGCTATAATATTATCGTCATTTATAATACGAACTTCTAAATTTTCCACTTTAAACCTGTTTCCAGCATATCTTCCTATAAGTACCCATTGTTTTTCAGAACACCAAGGGCCATTTAGAAATTTTTGTTCATCCTTATAAGCATCAGGTCCTAACTTTACAACATAAGCAGCTACAGTAGCAAATGCTTCTCTATCTCTAACTTGATCAGGAACATAAACACCGCCTTTAGTTTTTTCACTAGGGTAATAAGGAATAATTAAAATACGATACCCCGTAGGTTGTGGCAATCTCTCTAAAGCAGAAGGTTCCATTTTAGATGGATCGCTTTCATTTTTATTTTTTTCCTTATTTTTAAAGGCATTTTCTACAGGTTGAGGTAAATTTTCCATGTCAACAGGTTTTTTAGAATACCTTTCTGGTACATATAATTTTTTATTCATTACTCAAACTCTAACTTTTTCATAACAGATTTTATTTCAGACTCAATATAATTTAAACCTCGAAGTTGACCCACAATATAACGATAATCTTCAAAATTTTCTATATTACCCGTGCCAAGGGTAACAAGCAAATCATCACGCTTTTGAGATATTTTTTTATCAAGGTGAATGCTAAACGTAATTGCGTCCATAAGGCCCTCCAACTAGGAACTTATATTAAACGCAGGGAAATACAAGAGGTTATCCCATATAATATTATTTTTTCTTTTTAGAAGATGTTTTCTTCTTTTTTGCAACAGGTTTTTCTACCCAGGCTTCGTTTTCTGGAGTATTCGGATCATCTTTTACAAAATGACCCTTATCATCTCTTGCCCTTACTTTTTCTTTTTCGCTTGCGACATTGCTATCGCCACCGCTTGCTTTTGCGGATACCCCTCCGACATTAGCTTTTTGATGTTGTTGCTTATTACTTTCTTGCTCTTCCCTTTCTCTAATGGCACGTTTCTTCTCCTTATTAACTTGCGCCATTTTAGCGCGAACACTACTAGTCATTATTTAGCTCCCTTTATTTTAGCACTTAACGCAGCAATATCGCGCTGCGTTTGTATACGCTCTTCGGCAACTCTAGTCTTATCATCTAAAGCTTCCCTCTGAAGATCCATTCTTTGTTGATCTATTTGTGAATCATTAAATTCACGTTCTCTTTCAAAATTTTGCTTAGATTCAAATTCTGTAGATTTGCGTTCCATATCAGCCGCTTTTAATTGCAATTCTTGCTGTCTAATAGCAACTAATGGATCTTGACCCTCTCCTTGCGGCTCAACCGTTTGAGCGTATTCTTCAGTTAAATCTGCTATTAAAATAGCAGCTTGATTCTCAATGGCAGGTTGTAACATCTGCATTGCTTCTGGATTTTGTTGAACTTCAGGACCTGCTTTTTCCATAATCATCTGCATAGCCTGTTGCTCGGCCAAAAGGCCAATGTGTTCTTGAATATGACCTTGTAAAATACCCATAACCTGTATGTTAGATTGAACAACAGGAGTAGACATAATAGATAAATGAGCTTCCATATGCGCTTTGTGATCCTGTTGCGGAAAAGCCTGCAAAACACCCCCTTGTAAAGCATTCTGATTCTCTTTAGCAGCATTTACAGGCATAGGTTTAGGAGGTGGCGGTAAAATACCATCAATATTTGTTACCCCCAATGCTTCGTACATCTTACGATACGCCTGATACATACCTTGAGGTCCACCATGAATTTGTGGATTAGATTGAACTAATTGTAATTCTGTTTGTGCTAATGCAATTCTTTGCGCCATCGAAAAAATATTGGGATCACTAACAGGTAATACATCTATCCTAGCATCAAAATCCTGCATAAATATCTCAGGACCAAATTCTTGAGAAGGTAAATAAGGATAACTTCCAATAGTTTTTGAAAACACATCAGCAAGTAATTTAAACTCAAGCTTTTGAGAATAATGCATTCGTTTATGAATCGCAGACATTACCTTTGTACCACGCTCCATAATTGCCATTGTTGTACCAACAGGAGTTTCGCCGCCCATCTCACCAATTTTTAAATCAGCCATCGCAGCAAAACGCCTACCAGCATCAACAAGCGTACCAAGCAAATTATATAAAGTAGCAGAAGGCTCCTTAAATGGTAATGGCATCAAAGAAGTACGAATATCTGTTCCCGCAACATCAATATCACGAAACTCACCCGGCTGAATCGGATTATCTTCGTCACGAATCCGCGCACCCCTAGCCTTAAAACCAGCAGGTAAATTCGATAAAGTACCAGCATCAATAAGTTGACGCAAAATTGAAGTAGAAGCTTGCGCTAAACCACCAATCATATGCGTTAACCCTAAACCATAAAAACCTAAACCAGGAAGAAATTTATAATGAATAAAATAATGTTTCTGTTTTTTAAAAGGATCAACTTCCTCGTAATTACGTCGAATAGATAAAATCTCACTCGTATCTTCCAAAATTGTAACAATATAAGGAAGTTTTAAACCTGTAGGCTCCCCATCAGGACCAATATCTTCAAAATTAGGAATGTCTAAAACAGTATGAACTTCATATAATGTCAATTCAGTAGAAGCATTACCGGGATGAACACCCTGAATTTCATCAATAGATTCCTGAACCTCATTTATAGATTCCGCATCAGTTACAGAAAGAGGTAAATTTATGTTTTTATAAAAACCAGCAATTTGAAGCTTCTTAACTTCATTAGAATCCATCTTTATAATATGCGTAATTCTAGGCGAAGACGCTAAATCTGTAGCTCCATAAGGAACAACCAAATCTTCCGCATGAATAAATTGACTAACAGCACGACCTTTTAAAGGATCAAAATAAACTTTTTTAAACGTAGAACCAACAATGGGAAGATAAAATAACATCTGATCCATCTCAGGATCATACTCCTCCATCTCATAGGTTATCATGTAATTCATATAATCTTTTACACGTTCAGCTTGCTTAACAATCGTTTCATTCTGTGCGCCAATAACCTGTGTCCGAACTGGACCAGAAGCAGGAAGCATCTCACGATACGCCTGTGCTTGAAATTGTGTTACAGATTCAGCAAGTAAAGGATGAATTACACCAGAAGAACCCTCAAAAGGCTCAACCCTGTCTTCGTACTTCATGCCTAAAAACTCTATCCCAGTTTTATAAGTATCTTCCCAATCCTTACGAGAAGATAAATCATCCTGAATAGAACCACTAAGCTCAGAAGAAATTTTTCCAAGATCCATCTCATCAATAACTTCAGCTAAATTACCATCAAACGGAATAGAAATAGTCTCTTCTATTTCAGTGTATTCACCAACAATAGCTGAACCATCATCAAATTCAAAAACATTAGGATTTTGAGGAAGCTCTAAAACATTAACAGCCGCTTGACCGTCAACAGGCATAATCTGCTCCTCTATTCCTCCCGCTCCTGCCGATCTCTCAATAGCCATACCAAATCCTCTTAAATAGTGGAGCGAAGAACGCTCTTAATGCTAATGCAATAAAACAGGGAGGATTTCATCACACCTTCGCTCCTCATCTTATGTAATAGTAAATTTACCACCCCGTAAAGCCGCACCCATGCCACGAGCATAACCACGCCCAGTTCCGCCCTTCATAGAAGCTTCTTGAGGCTCAACATAATTCTCCTTTAAAACACCATCAATTTCTACTGAACCACCATGCCCATAATCCATAGCTTTTTTAGCGGCTTTTTTCCCCTCCGCTGTATAGGGAAATTTCTTACCTTTTACATCTGGCATATTTAACTCCTAATAATATTCTCTTTTACGTCGAGAAAAAAATTCATCTTCATCATCATAATCAGTCGCAGTAGTAATAAAACCACCCTGCCTAAAACGCAGTATAGCCTGTGTCATTGAATCTGCCAAGTCATCATATTCACCATTAGGAAAAGAAGCACACTCCTCAACAACCTCTTCCGCAAAACTAGTCTCAGGACACCAAACCATACCACTCTCAAAAACAGGCGCACATGAATGCATTCTCGTAAATTTATCAGCACCACGACTAGGAGTAAATGGCGTAACAGGAATACCAGCCCTACGCAATTCTTGCGTTAAAGGCATACCTGATCCCTTCTGCTCTATCAATACCATATCAGGATCAAATTCCTGATATAAATTATTCGCTTGCTCCTTTAATTCAGGAAATTCCCACCTGCCCCTGGTAGCATCAAGCAAAATAATATGATCCTCTCCAGTATCCTCGTGATAAAAAATACCCCACGTTGTAATAGCACTGTAATCCGCACGATCACTCTTACTAAACGCAGTGTCATAAGACTGAATAACATAACTGCAAACAGGAGGAGAATCCTTTTGCCATAAATTCCACCACTCACGCTTAATAATAGCACCCTCTTCAGCAGTGGGATTCTGCATATATTGAGCATTCCACTTGCTTATAGGAATCGAAGCCTTAACACCCTCCAACTCCTTTAATGACCAAAATTCAGGCCATAAAGATTTACCACTAGGCATAATAGCCGGGAATTCCACAACCTCCCATTTATCTGCGCCAACTTCACTCTGCTTTTGTAAAACCTTTGCCGTCAAATCCCTAATACTCCAACGAGTCATAACAAGAATTATAGAACCCCCAGGCTGTAAACGCTGCCTCGGACCAGAAGTATACCACTCATAAATATTGTCTAAAGCTGATACACTTAATGCATCCTGCTCAGATACAGGATCATCAATTATAGCTAAATCCGCACCACGACCAGCTAACGCACCGCCCACACCAACAGCATAATATTCACCACCAGCATTTGTACTCCAACGACCACTAGCCTTCGCATCAGAAGCAAGCTTTACATTCGGAAACACATCCCTAAACTCTTCACTGTCAATTAAATTCTTAACCTTCCTACCAAAACCAACAGCTAATTCCGCAGTGTGCGTAGCCTGAATAATCTTACGAGTAGGATTACGACCCATTAACCAAGTAGGAAATAAATAACTGGCAAATTCACTCTTAGTATGACGAGGCGGCATATTTATAATCAAACGCTTTAACTTACCATCAGCTACCGCTTGTAACTTCTCTGCATAAATTTTATGGTGACGGCCCTCAATAAAACTAGGCCAAACATACTTAACAAAACTTAAAAAATTAGCACTCTTCTCAGTTCTGTCATCCAGAATTTGTAATCGCTCCAACATAGGAGCAACCTTGGCTAACTCATCATCCGTTAAATATTTAGTAAAATTTGCAAAATCATTCACCTAAAAATCATCCATATACAGGAGTAATCATTTCTTAGATTTCCTAACAGATTTCGATTTAGACTTCCGCCTATACTTCGCTTTCGATTTCGGCTTAACAGGCTTCGGCTCCAAAACAGAACCCTCAACAACAGAAGATGAAGAAGTCCTGTCAATATGAAAAGAATCAGGCCCCTTACGCATAATAATCTCATCGTCTTTCTTCTTAACAAAAAAAAACCTGACGTAATTAAAAGGCAAACAAAATAACCTATCCCATAAAAACCTAATGTAAAAAAACATCTATTGCATACCTCCCAAAGCCCTTAAAAAATTATCAGCAACCTTGTTTAAACCAACAGAACCACCAGTAGCCATGCCTAAATCAGGATCTTCAGTAACAGGAACACACATCTTTTTCCCAGAATCATAAACATAACCCTCATCATTACAAACAACTACACCATCAGAACCAATCGTGTAATTCCTCTCCAAAACCTCAACTGGCCTGTCATCATCACCACCAATATCCCTAACAACATTCATATCAGAATCACGACCCTCTGTACCGCCAAAAGTCAAAAACCTGTTAGTCTCAGGGTCCATAATGCCTAATACACCACCTTCATCCCCCATGCTTATAATCTCAGCACCACTATCAAGCAATTCTAACATCTTAGTAGCCCTGCGCTTCATATCAGCCGCAGGATTCAATAAACCAAAACTCATCGCCTGTAAAAGCTTACTACCACCACCGCTAAGTAAACGGTTAATCTCATCAGCCCTGTTCATATCATCAGAACCAATACGACCAGCAGCTAACTCTAAATTACGCCTAAAACGTTCCTTATCACTCATACCCTCATATGCGTCAGCACCCGTAAATTCCCTCAGATTCTGACCAAAATTACTACCAAAATCTTTAAAAATATCTAAAAGATTCGTAACATTATTACCAGCTTGATTGCCACCTTGAAAAGGAATTGTTCTAGAAGAATCTTGCATATCCCACGGCCGAACATTAACCAAACCACTCCTTATAATATCAGCCTCACGATTTCGACGATTAGGATTATGAATGCCACTAGTAAGATTGCCTAAATTACTAACAGCAGAAGCTAAACGAGATTCATCATTATCTCTAGCAGCAGATATGACATCCGCCATATAACCCTTTTTAGCAAACCCCGCACCATAATTATATGCTATACTAGCTAAAGCAGCCCTCGCGCCAGAAGATAAATTTGAATAAGCCTCCGAACCTACAGCACCTTCAACCGCAGGTAAAAACTCGGTCAACAACCTGCGCTCTATATCCCTGTCAGCATCAGCTTCCGTTATTTTCATATCAGGTGTTACACTAACAACCGTGCCATCAGCTAAAGTCGTCGTGTCACTTCCAAAACCACCCCTGAAAACATTTCCATCCTTTCTAGGTGAAGAAAGAAAACCCTCCTCATTCTTTATAAAATTAACAATATCATCTATGCTTTCATTCTTATATGGAAAATATTCGTAATCAAAAGGACGAAGCATAGGACGTATTTCATTA
>CEUI01064351.1_pt1 | contig 12681 bp, 17 predicted proteins | sample 531411 | NCBI WGS metagenome assembly CEUI01 (sample SAMEA2622841, study PRJEB7988) | marine metagenome | isolation source: saline water (ENVO:00002010), including
TCTTCAGATAATACTTGGAGATTTATCGAAGCAGATGATCGTCTTGAATTCTTTTTAGCATCATCAAGTGCATCTGCATTAAATAGCGCTGTATTTGAGATGGGACAAGATTGGGATGGACTTAAAACTACTATATGTAAGGAACAAGCAGATAGAATGCGTTCTTATTTAAGCAATCGTCCTATAATGAAAAGAAGTAATTCTACATATCAAGGTGCTTCCGAAAGAGATTACGATTGGATTGTGATCCGATGTAACGCAGCATTAGCAGTTGCAGATTTAATAAGGTCTACAGACCCAGAACAAGCAGAAGAAATTGAATCCAGGATTATTAATGATGATGGCAGTGGTTTACTAGATAGATTAAAACGCGGTGAATATAGTCTTTGGAATGAAACTACCTGGTCAAAAGAAAAGGGAGTTGTTACTGTTGTTAGTCAAAATGCAAGTTCTACCGGGTATATAGAAGATATTAAAATTGATAATCGACCTACTACGTTTTATGATGATGTTCGAGTGGTAATTCAAAATGGTGGTACGTTTGCAGTAGGGACGGCCAACTCTACAGTTACCTACGATGTATATGTCGGTAATGATGATGGATTAAAACAAGATAAAGTAGTAGATGCAGAAGCAATAAATGGAAGCTATCAAGCATTGGCTTACGGCGCTAGTCTAAGGTTTGCGCCTGGAGTATATACAACAAATGATGAGTTTTCCGTCTTATTTCAATCGGATGAAACACCAGTTGGAATGATTAAAACTGGACAGATCTACCGCTAATGTCATCCAATGGGATATAAGTAGATGGCGGTGTCGTTCACTAATGTTATCGTAGACAATGTAATCGAATCGTTACACACATTGATTGCTGACGAATTTAACACATTGATTATGTATGACAAGCATGAAGGGAACCAAAGTTTTTTGATACAGCCGGTATCTGACGAATTAGTCGAAATATTGGCTTCTGGACAAACTAGAGACTATACAATAAATATTAGTTATCGGGTTGAATTCTCTGGGAATTACACAAAAACTAGTGTTAAACAAGTTTCTAATATAGCAGAAAGATTAAAACGATTATTGTATAATAATCGAAATTATTCAGTATCAGGGACTACGAAGTTTTATAACGCAGTAGTTAACAACATAGAATATGTTAAAGAAGATAAAGCCTTATTGGCTAATTCAGAAGTAACAGTAAGTGTATTGGAAGCAATATAAATGAAATACAAAGCAAAAGAATCATATAAGAAATTATCAAATGATAAAAATTTTAATGCGTTTTCTAGTTCCGCAAAACATCAAAAACTTATGAGAGGGGAAGAGATAGAATTGTCTGAAGTCCCTAAAGAATTAAAATCGCACTTAGAGAGTGCAGAATCAAAATCTAAAAAAGGAAGTAAATAATGGCTACAAATTTTCAACCGAGAGGAAATATAGAGGTAGGTATCGGAAATGGTTCTGCAAATCTTGGTACTGCTCATGCGAACAGTGATACTTGGAATTTTTTGCAAGTAACAGATTTTAGCTTGGAACAAGCTTCGGCTCCAATAGAAGTTGCTCCAAGTAAAAGTGGCCTTTATGGAGAGTTAGAATCGCAAGGACATCATCGTCCAGATACACAAATGTATGAAGCAACATTAACAATGCGTGGAACAGCGACTGCGGTACTAAAGTCTTGTTTAGCTTTATTTGGTGATGGAGCGAGTGCTGCTGAATTATCACCCGCTTCTAATACAAATAATGCTTCCGGTGGGAAAATGATTGATGGAGCAGCTAATGTAAATGCAGTAACGCTATTGTTTGAGAACGCAGGATCAGATTCTACAGCTATTGATGTTTCTATGGCAGGCTGCTTTGCTACATCAATGACTTTAAGGCAAGATGTTGGAACAAATGGAGGGGAAATGAGTGTAGAAACTACCTTTGTTTCAGCGTATCAACCGGTAGAGAGTGCATTTGCAGCGCCAAATTCTAAAACTTTAGATACAGGAACGCCTAAAAATATATTTAGTTTAAACTCATCAACTTTAAATAGCGAAGCAATGATTTTAAGTGGATGGGAATTAACAATAGCTAGACCACTTGCTAGAGTACACTTTCAAAACACTACAGATTATAAACCATATGGGTACATACAGACAGGTCCTTATGAAGTAACTGGAAGTTTAACTGCAAAAAGAGATGATGAAGTGCATGACTTAGTAAGTAATATTAAAGGAGATTCGGCAGGTATTGCTTTATCTATCGCTGAATCAAGTGGTTTTACATTATCTTGTCCTGACGTGATGATAGATAATTCAAAACCAGAAGTAAGTGACTTCTTAATGCAGAATATACCTTTTAGAGGTTTTGCTGCATCTGAATCAGCTAATATGGTTTCTATTACTATATCTTAAAAACCCCCCGGAATAATATCTAACAATGGAATATTATGACCGTAAAAACACCTCACGGCGATTTTGAAATCCGTGAACTTTCGTTCAAAGATAGAAGAGAATTACATCGATTAGAAGTTAAATCATTCAAAGATGGTGAATTAGACATTGAAAAATATTACGATGTCTTAGAGTGGGTAATGGCTTTTGCATTTAAAGATCCTGAGAAATCGTTAGGAAAGTTAGATGACAATGCAATCGATGAAATACTTTCCGCAGTTTATTCAGAGTATAAAGGAATGAATAAAAAAAAATAATAAAAATACGCCTTAGTGTTTGGTATAGTTTTTTTGGAATTAAAGACACTCCTATACCAGTACAATTCCCATATAAAGCTTTATCTCCAACATTAAAAAAACATATTGAATTTAATGAAGACGAAGTTTGGCGAGAAGTAGATCGTGCTTTAGATGAAGACCAGGAAGGGAAGTTTACTCTTGGTCAAGTATTATATCATAATATGGTTCATTGCGTAAATCCTAATTATTTTATTGATAGTAAAATAAACATCCTTTTCGAGGAATATGCTTTTTCCAAAGAATTTAATATTCCGATTGCATCCAATATGGATGATATATCATACGAGAAAATGGTCATCTTTTCCGCTATAAGTGAAGAGATAAACGCCTGTCAAAAATACAAATCGGAAATGAATAAAAATGTCTGATAATCAATTTATTATAGAAATACGAAGCAAAGGGTTTGGTGACACAAAAAAGAACACCAAAGCTTTAGAGGGTTCCATACGTCAATTACGCGAAGAAGTAGCAAAACATAAAAGAGGGATAGAAAAAGCAGTTGTTGGTTCTAAACAATTTGAAGAAAGACAAAAGGCTTTAGAAAGATCAAGTAAGAATTTAAATATAGCCTTAGGAAAAGTTAACCAAACTACCTCTAAATATATTCGCAGTGCAGACAGTATGCGTGGAAGCACTTCTGGATTAAGAAGATCGGTCGGAGCGTTAAGGAATAATATATTACTTGTTACATTTGCTTTAAGCGGTGCAACACTAGGTATTAAAAAGTTTGTTGACCAAGCAGCAGGTTTTCAAGCAGTAAAAACTAGATTAGTTGGATTAACAGGTGGTGTTGGCCAAGCAGAAAGAGCATTTTTAAAATTTAATAGTGTTGCGGCAACTACGCCATTTAGTTTAGATGATGTAGTAAACGCAGGGGCGCAATTAAAGGCATTTGGTGCTGATGCAGAAGGGTTAATCAAACCAATAACTGACTTAGCTGCGTTTATGGGTACGACAGCTACGGAAGCAGCCAATGCGTTTGGCCGTGCGTTTGCAGGGGGAGCTGGAGCGGCCGATATTTTAAGAGAACGTGGTATTCTTAATATTATTAAGTCTTCTCAAGGTTTGACTGATCTCTCTAAAACTACGCTACCAAATTTTAGAAAAGCATTGATTTCTTCACTACAAGATCCTGCGGTTGGCATTGCAGGTAGTACAGATAGATTAAGCAAAACATATATTGGCGCTATGAGTAATATGAAAGATAGCGTAACAAGATTTCAAGCTACTGTTGGAGATCTACTATTACCAACATTGATAAAAGCAGCAAACAATGCAGAAAAGTTTTTTAGAGCAATAAATGTAGAACATATAGAAACATTTGCACAAAGCGTTACTGCATTAGCCGCAGCAATTGCACTTTACAATGCAAAAGCCTTTATTGCAATTGTAAGAACTGCAAACTTTGCTAAAGTATTAAGAATGTCATTAATTGGACTATTGGCACTTGCAATTCAACAAATGATGGAATATATGGGTGTATTTGAAGATTGGGATCAGATTGTTCAAAAAAGCACTGGTACGCTGCAATCAAATTCCAATGCAATACAACAAACCACAAAAAATCTTCAAGCAAAGCAAGTTGTGGTTAGCAGTTTAAATATTGACATGGAAAAGCAAGCAAGGCTATTAGAAGATACTGCCATACAAGAAATGAGACTTCGTGGAGCAACTAATGAACAAGTTCAAGCTGCGAAAATATTAATGGCAACTCAAAAACAAATCAATGAATTGACTCCAGAAGGCATTGAAGCTTTTGTAGGGTTGTCGGAATCGGCTGAAGGGTGGGCGCTTACCTTACGGCATAATAATGAAGAAGGAAAAACATTATCTGATAATGTGTTGCTCCCAATGCAAGATATAATGAAAAATGCTCAATTAAGACTTCAAATACTTTCAGACTCTTTTGATGAAAATTCAGCTAATATGGATAAAAATGGCAAGAAAGCATCACAGGCGATTGGCGCTATAGGAAATGCAGTACTAGGTCTTGCTGCTGCAATTAAGCAGGGGGAAGCAGGTATGGGAGATTATATCGCTGCATTAGGTTCAATTATAGCATTAAATCCTGCAACCGCACCTATTGGCATAGGAATGCAGATGGGTGGCCAATTAATGAATATAGCAGGTGTTGGACATAGTGGTGGTTTAATAACAGATAGAGGTATACAGCGATTTCAGACCGGGGGTATGGTAAGTGGTGGTGATAACGTCCCTATATTGGCTCAAGGTGGAGAGTTTATTATGAATCGAAGAGCAGTGCAATCTATTGGAATTGACTCCTTGTCAGCTATGAATCAAGAACCAGAAGGTAGGGGTGGTATTACTGTTAATGTGAACACAGGTCATGTGTTTGATGATTCCGTATTAAGTGAGATAGGTACAGCAATTGAGAAAGCTGTAAGTAGAGGTCTTGCTTAATGGCTCTTTCTAATACGAATTATTTTGCTAGAGCAACGTCAGGAAACATTAATGAAAATTGGATTGTACAGTTAGGATACTCAACTGGATCATATAGCAATGGTAGAGGTGGTTGGGATTCTATTATGCAAAGTAATGGAACTTCTGAAAATCAAAGTGCTGAAGCAATTGATGGTTCAGAAACAAGTATTTTAGTTGATTATTCGAGAGCGTTTTCTGGGTATGTAAAAGTTGATAATGAAATAATGAAAGTTGACAGTATAGTCACTGATTCAATTCCAACTTCCATTAACGCTACTAGAGGGCAACGAGGAACAAGTGCAACAACACATGGTGATAATACAACTTTTTATTATGAAAATTACACACCTATATCCACAGCCGATACAATCGTTGATTCTGTTTTCTATCATGGTGCAATATTAAATAAACCTGTAATAAAAGAATCAATTGATTTGGCAAAATCAAAATCAAAAATTTCAAATATTTCTATAACTGTAGCGAATTTTGATTACAGTGGAAATCCTTTTAGCGAAGAATTGATTGGTGGATCAAATAGATATATTAATCAAGAAGTTCGCATTTATTCTCAGTTAGGCTCTGATGATGATTTGTCTGATTGTTTAAAGATATTTAGCGGAAGACTAACAAATGTTAAAATAAATAAAGATGGGAAAACAATTACATTGCAGATTGTTGCGAAATCTCCATGGGATGGAGTGTATATTCCACAAACGAAAACCTCAGATACAAACAAATATTTTCCTGTTAGTTATGGGAACTTTACTCCAAATACAAATAGTTCTATTGATTATAGAACATATAAAACAATGTTTCCTATCCCGGTAAATGAAATCCGTGGTGATGAAGTGTTTTTTATTACAGGTATTCACAATATATCAAGCAATGCTTATCCTCATTATTATGACCGAAATCTTGATCGGTTTTTGCCTGTAGCAGTTGATGATTCTTACAATTTTGATACGGCGAATGAAAGCTATAAAAATGGATATGCAGTCCGTGCATATTATAAAATACCTAAGAAGGTTTTAATGAAACCAGTAGAAAATTCTTCATCTGATACTTGGACAAATGGAGATAATGCTTTTGATTCTCCATTAGCAAATGAAACATCAAATAGTACAAACTTGCAATTTTCACAAGCGAACGCAGGGACCTCTACGAAATCGTATAAAGCAAAGTGGTTAAGAGTTGATCATAAAGTTGATTCGGTAAAAATGATCATAGCTTATTCCTGGACGGTTACTAGAGCATCACTAGTTAATGGAACTCAAACTTGTTTTTTTACAAATAAAACATGGGGGTTTGATGATATTTTTAGTAATACTGACAATTCATCTAAACAATCTACTAATGGAACGACTTCTATCTCTGTTGCTACAGACACAAGTAATACGATGGTTAGTTCTTTTGATAACACAGGTGGTTGGCAGGATGATATTGAAATAGAAGCAAAAATTATAGTCAATGGAGTAAATCCAGGTACTTGTACTTTTACTCCATATATACATGATATAAGAGCAGAAGTTGTTTCTGAGATTGATTTTACTGATAAAGATCAAGGATATCAAACACTGAAAGGTGTTGATATGTTATATTGTGGTGGGGATGGATTGGAAAAGAGTTATGCAGGCGGCAGCGGTGCAATAACAGAAATTCACGAAGCACACAGAGATTTATTAGCTAGATTTTGCGGTTTTGACAAATCAGATAGTGATATGTCTGGTTGGTCTGCATTAGAATCTAGTAAAGATTGGCAATTAAGATGGTGGATATTAGAACCAAAAGAACTAAAAAGTGTTTTAGAAGAATTACAATATAATGGTGGTTTTATATTTAAAGTAAGAGCAGATGGAACTGGCCAATATATACATATCCCTGATTCAATTACTATTAATCATACATTAACAGATAAAGATATAGCTAATATAAATGTAAGTCATATTCCATACACAGATCTAGTAACAAAAGCAGATATTAGCTACGAAAAACATCCGGCAGATAGTGGATATTTAACATCTGTAACATCTGCAAATAGTACACAAAGAGAAAATTGGAATATTCCATCATTAGAAAATATTACACAAATTAACCTAGATGCATATACAAGTCCAACAATCCCATCTAGCCCTTCTTCAAATGTAAACGATGATTGGTATTCATATTATGATAACATTTTGTCTGATCTTTCTAAAAAAATCGTTACAGCAACTATAGTCAACCCTGCGTTCTATAATATAGAGGTAGGTGATTTTGTTGCTTTTAGCTCTACAGAGATGATTCCATCAAAAGCATTCGGTACAAGTTGGAGTGGTCTAAAGTTTATTATTACATCTACAAGTCGGAGTATGGGAAAAATTAAATTTACAGCAAGGCAGGTATCTTAATGTCATATAATAGAATAGCAAAACCAAAAATGTACTTAGATCATATAGCATATAATCTTACCAACGGATGGAAGGCTATAGGTGATCATACATTAACAGGAAGTCCATCATCAGGATCTTTTGAAGACTTGTTTGATTTACGTCCTTCAAATTACGTTACTTGGGCGGCGGCTACTGAGCCAGTAACAATAATAATAGATACCGGATTTGCAAACAGTGTAGCCGCAGAAGCAAACTTTCTTGCTATACTTGGCCATAATTTTGAAGAAGCAGGGGCAAGATTTAAATTATCACATGATGATGATAGTAACTTTGGCTCAGAAGAAGTAATAACCGTGTCTGGTTATACTGATGTAGTGAACAGTCCACTTACAGACACTTCATATAACACTCCAGGAAACAATGGATGGAGTCTTATATCTTGGAGTGAAAACAGCACTAATAATCGATACTATAGACTTAAAATTGATAAATCAGGTGCTTCAAGTTTTAGTTCAGACCTTAAAATTGGAGCAATAATGCTAGGTGAAGCAGTGTCGTGGCCACATTCTGCGGACTTAAATGCTAAATTTGGTGTAGAATACGGTGGAACAGAAATACTGGAGTCAGCAGGTGGAAACACATATGCAGTTGCTTCTCATTTAGGATCACCTGGTTGGGCAAAAACGAACCCTTGGGTTATTGCTCCCTCATCCTCTGAGAATCAAACTTATGGTTTATCGAGACATTATGGAAGAAGAAAATATGATTTAAATTTTAGCTTTATTTCAGATTCAGATTTTTTTCCAAGCAATATGAATGTTGCTCATGGCGGCATGATTGACGGATCAGATTTATACACGCAGTTTTTTAATAAAGTAATGGGTTCACAATTGCCTTTTTTGTTTTCAATTGATGGCTCTACAAATGAATCGAATGCCGGAGCAACAGTAGAAGGAGATTACGGACTATATCGATTAGCTGACAATGGATTTACTGCAAAGCAAGTAGCGCCAAACACTTGGAATACTTCATTAAATCTAGTTGAACATTGGTAAGTTAATTAATTTCTTCTAGCACTGTAATCGAAAGATATTCTTCTAATTCATTACCCACTTGTTTAGCGACTTCAGACTTCTGTTTATCTGTATAGTCAGCATAACTTTGACGAGTAATATCAATATCTGTATGACCGTATAGTTCTTGCGCTTTTGTTAAGTCTCCGGTTACATCCACAACTACTTGACCTGTAAGTCTGCGAATATCATGTATTGTAAATGATACTCCTGTAGTATTTGCAATACGCTCAACTAAATTTCTTAAATGTTGCTTTCCATATGGAATAGGCGCTACATCTCCATATTTATTTTTTATAGCCTTCAATATACTTATAGCTAATGGAGATATATATCGAATAGTATGCTCATCGTACTTTCCTTTTTCATATATTACTATAGCATTTTTATCCCATAATACATTATCCCAATAAAACCCACAGTCATATCTTTGGCCATTTTTCAACTTTTTAATATGCACACCACATATTTCAGACATACGGACACCTGATAATGCAATAAACATAAAAACTAACTTATCATATAAACTAACATCCTTATGATCCATAATTATTTTAATCTCTTCTCGTGTCCAAACTTTGATTGGTTTAGCATCTGTAATCCGTTTGATCTTATCTTTTTTTAAGATTATTGGGTTTGAATGAATCAATCCATCTTCTACGGCAGCATTAAATATTGTGCTAACTTTAGATAGATATGTATTAATAGAAGTCTGAGACAATTTATCTTTCATCATTTCTTTGTAAATGCTTATCCCGCGATATTTTCTCCATTGAAAGGTCTTAATACCGGATATTAACATATTTTCTCCATATACATCTATAAAACTATCAATAGCATATCTATAATGATTTACTGTATTTACATTAAGTTCTTTACAACGATTATGTTCATACCATTCCCATATTGTTGTCAGAGTTTCTTCACTGTTATTTCCAGTTATTTCTGAGATAACTGACCGTGAAAAACCAGATTTGGATAATTTCTCTACAATAACATATTCATTTAAAATTTTGGTAGCTAGATCCTTATTTCTAAATGAAGTACGTTCTCTTTTTCCTGTAAATGGATTAATCCAATTAATTTGCCAGGTTTTATTTTTACGTTTTCTAAGTGTTGCCATGCTTAAATCCTCTCTATGTTAGTCCTAATTTATTAATTATTTTTAATAATGTAAACATTTTTCTTGTTTTAAAATTAAAGTGTTTTTATTTTCTTTTACGATGTTTACACTTCAACCACACGCCAAATACCAAAAATTATTAAATTACCTTCGGAACAATAATATATCTTTGAGACAGGCATCCAGGGTTAGTGGAATATCTCCTGCATTATTTAGTCTTATGATACATGGGAAAAGAAGTTTTCTTGAAAAACATAAGATTACTATTGCTGACAGTTTGCGTGTAAATAGAGATATATTATTTGATGACTAGATTTCTAGAAGAAGCGCCCACACTATATATATCAAGGGGTAATCAGTCAACTCTCACAGAGTAATGCTTGATCCTCAGTCAAATAATGGTTACCCCTTGAGAATTATCATAACAAGCATTACTGATCAATATCAATTTAGAAAAAAGATTGAAGCCTTACTAAATCGCAGAGGAATTAATACACAGTTATTTAGTTCTGAACGTAGCGATACAGACTTAGGCATCAAAGCAGATTTTATTAATAAAGAACAAGCGGAAATGTACATCACTACTATAGCAAAAATAGCAACACAGGATGGATATGAAATCGTTTTTGATTGATTTATGTTGGTATATAATAATGAACTTAAAGACTTATTGGAAAGAAACGATTATTTTACTAATGATTGTTTCGCACATATTACGTTAACTAATAAATAAAAGGAGAGTATATGGCAAATACTTTTTTACCTGATGATTATGATCTGCCGGTTGGTTCTGGTGGATTGTATTACAAATTACAATCAGGAACAAATGAAGTTCGTATTCTTGGTCCTGCCGTTACAGGTTATGAATGGTGGGTAGATAGAGAAGTTACACGAGTAAATGACGTGTCAAAAGTGCCTACAGGACAAGACCATAAGCATTTTTGGATGGTTCCTGTAAGTGTTAATGGAAGTGATGATGTACAAGTTTGGACAATTACTCAAGCAACTATCCAAGGTGCGATTAGAGATTTGTTCAAAAATAAACAGTGGGGTGATCCTGTAGGTTATAACCTTACTGTAAAGAAAACTGGTCAAAATCTCGATACGCAGTATAGCGTTGTTCCGAATCCTAAAACCAAATTGGATTCCTCGGTTGCAAGCGCTTATAAAGCTTGGGAAAAAGAGCATAACCTCATTGAGATCGCTTTTCCTGACAGTTCCTCTCCCACAACGAATACTGTCAAGAATGATAATGAGGATTTACCCTTTTAATGACTAGTAAAGCCAAAGCGAAAGGCTACGGCTACGAGCGTGAACTGGTGTCAGCCTTAAAAGAATTCGGTTGTACATCAGTTCAACGCGCGTTTGGTTCAGATGGCAGAGCCATGGGAGAAGCAGCAGACATTGATATAAAAGCTGAAATTAATGATATTGTTTTAAAGGTACAGGCAAAACGGCGTAAGTCCTTACCAAAATATTTACAACCCGGTAACGCAAATGTAGTTGCAGTGCGAGAAGATCGCGGCAATACAAATTTAATCATGGACATAGGTTTCTTTTTCTATTGTTTAGCAATAACAAAGGTCAATGGTGGGCAATAAACAGGTTAGCAGTGATTTCCGGGGAATAATGGCAGTACCGGCCACTTGTCCACCCTTGCCTGGTGAACCGGCCGGAAAGCCTTGTTATGAATGCGATACTGAAATGATATACGAAGAGAAACAGAATTCAACTATTATTGATGACTCAGTGATATTTGTTCAATGTCCTGAGTGTTTTTATGAACCCGAAGAAGGAGATCACTATGAGATATTATAGACCAAATGCAGAGACTTTTTTAAGTACAACGCATGGCAAGCTTGATATTAGTATGATGACATCTAAATCTGTTCAAACGCTTGTACGAGTTTTAAAAGATGCAATGCCTTTTCTACCTACAGAAAAGAAAAGAGAAATAAATAAAATTATTAAGTATTCCAAAGAATGCGAAATAGCAACCTTTAAACGTGCAGATAAAAGTGGGAGTAAAATATGAGCGAATATAGCGGAGAGGGATATCATAAGTGTAAGAAAAAGTATCCTAAAACTATAAAGAAATGGCATTCAATAGAAGGCGATATGTTATCCTTGTTTTGTAAGAAGCAGCTTGATTACGGTCCGAACAATATTGCGATGGGTGGTAATGATGAATTGGCTTTGCTTGGTATCGCTATACGGATGAATGACAAGGTGCAAAGATTATTAACTTTATTATCTAGCAAGGAAGAACCAAATAACGAGTCAATTGAAGATACATTCCAGGACATTGGAAACTATGCGATTATGGCTCAAATATTAAGGAGTGGAGAATGGGGAAAATGACAAAACCACATAATGATAAGCTTTGTACGCAACTTACTGTAAAAGGGTCAAAAGAAATTATTGAAACAGTAACAAAATATGTTAATGGAGAGATTACTCCAGAAGAATGTGGAAACAATGTTGGATTTATTATGATGCTAGCGATGAAACATTATGCGGAAGAAGTGCAATTAACTTAATGGGGGGTGTGAACGAGATGGCAAAAGACAAGTTGGTGTGTGTAAGTGAATATCGTTCGATACATCCCCTGTTATTGATTAATCGTAAAGCAAAAAATCGTAAAATGAAAAAAGCAAAAATACGAGAATGGTTGAAGAAAAACGGTCGAACTGCTAAACAAGTTAAAAAGAAAAGAGAAAAGAATGATCGTAATAGCAGATTTTATTCTTGAGTTTTTTATCTTTGCATTGTCGATTCTGTTTCTAGGGATCGGTTTATTTTTTATTTATATAGTCGCAAGCACCGTATGGCAAAGATACGTTCGCTAAAAACGCATCTAATTAGAATTGCCGGTGGATATGGCGGTTTTATCAGGAGATTTGGCTTAGATCCCTGGGAACCGTTACCAAA
>CEUI01055759.1_pt1 | contig 12680 bp, 2 predicted proteins | sample 531411 | NCBI WGS metagenome assembly CEUI01 (sample SAMEA2622841, study PRJEB7988) | marine metagenome | isolation source: saline water (ENVO:00002010), including
ATCAAATGAAAAAAGAAATAACTCTTAGTAAAAGAGAGGAAATTCAAATATTACAAGATGCTTTAATATCTAAAGCTGATGGAGAAAATATTGTCGGGGACGGTAAAACTATTGTTCATAGTGATGAGTTTCCGTTAAAACACACTTTTGCTGATGGGATATACGTAAGACAAATGGATATGAAAGCTGGGTCAGCAGTAGTAGGAGCTATACATAACCATCTACATGTTTGGTTTTTATTAACTGGTCATTTAGCTGTTGCAACGGAAGACGACGTAGAAGAATTTATATCTCCATGTTATGTATTGGCAAAGCCAGGTAGTAAAAGAGTTATTTACGCTATGGAAGATTCTATATTTGTAAATATACATAAGAATCCTAATAACATTAAAGATATAGATAAATTAGAAAAAGAAATTGTTTCTTTTACTTTTGAAGAATATGAAGAATATATTAATAAAAATAAGTAAGATATGAGTTTTGTAGTAGCAGGTATAGCTGTTGGCGTTGCCCAAGTAGGTGCTGGTGTAGCAAAAATGATTGGTGCTAAAAAGGCAAGAAAAGAAGCTGAGAAAAAAGCCAAAGCAGCTAAAGCCGAAATGGATAGGCGTAAACGTGAATATGAGCAGTTAGATATGAGTAATCCTTATGCTGATTTCCAAAATCAAATGGCTGAAAACGTTTATGAAGATTTAACGGTTAATCAACAACAAGCTGAGTTCGAACGCTCTCAACAAGAGCAACAAAGAGCAAATATAATGGATAGGTTAGCTGGTGCAGCTGGGGGATCTGGTATAGCGGCTTTAGCACAACAAATGGCTAATCAAGGTAGTTTACAAGCAAGACAAGCTGCAGCATCAATTGGACAGCAAGAAGCTGCTAACCAAAAATTACAAGCGCAAGGAGAATTAATAGTTCAACAAGGTGAGCAAGCAGCACAGCAAAAAAGAGTTGAAGGTGAAATCATGTCTCGTGAATGGGAGAAAGAAAGAACACAAACATTATTGGGTATGTCACAACAAGAGACAGCGGCGCATAATCAAGCGGCAGCACAAGCACGCGCTCAACAAACAGCTGCTTGGGGAGATATCGCGTCAGGTATTTCATCTGGTATAAGTATGGGAATGACAAATAAAATGCCTGGCGCTGGCGGTGGCACTGGCATACAAACCCCAAATGTATAAAAATAAATAATATGGCAACAGGTTTAGAAGGACAATTAATATATGGAGCTGGTCAAGCAGCAAAATCACACCAGGATATAATAGGTACTGGTATGGACGAGGCAATCAAAGGCGTGACCGAAGGTGTTAAGGAAATAGCTACTAAAGCGGGTGAAATCCATCAAGCGAAATTAGCTGAAGAAGAGAAACTAAAACAAGAGCAAGAAGATCTGGTTAAAGGTTACGATGCTGCGTGGGAAGCTAACTTGACCCAATACATTGAGGACCAAGGTCTACCTATGGAGGCTTGGAACCAAGCGCATGATTTAGCTGAAGATATAAAAGTAGATCACGATTCTTGCCCAACTGGTCAAGAGGGAAATAGATGTAGAAGAGAGGCAACTGTTAAATTAAGAGAAATGGCCGCACAATGGAAAGAAGCTAACGAAGTTTTGGCTAGTGCAGTAGAAACAGCAGGTTTGATGAAATCCGGGAAATTAGAAGCATCACTTTATGACAACTCCGAAACTGGTATAGAAAATAAGAAGATCTTAAGCGGTTTAAGTAAAGATAATATAACTTCTAGAATGAAAAACGATGCGGAAATCGAAGAGTTAACCGCACAATTATCAACCGCTGGACCAGATGAACAGATGGCATTAGAACAAGAGATTGCGGCTTTGGAAAAGTCTAATCAACGTGTAGTTGGTTGGGATATACCTGGAGTAGGTTTTGTAAGTTCTAAAGATGAAAGATTATCAAATTTATATACACTTAAAGCTAATGATGTTGGTGTGACTTATGATAAAGGTGTGAGAGATAAGATATCTGGATCTTGGGAGGGTTATAGAACAGGTGCAAAAGACGGAGCGCCTTTTAATATGGCGGTTTCAAAAGGTAATTATGAAAACGTAATTAACGAGGACAATATAGCGTCTGTATATTATGACGGGAAAATAACGGGTTCAAGTGAACCACTTAGAGATAATTTAAGGCAACATCCAATGTTGTATAATGCTAATACAGACACTTATGCGACATACGATAGTTTAGGTATAACTGGTAAAGACAAGGAGGGTTTAGATCTTGATGGAAACGGTGTTATAAGCGAAGATGAAATGACTAATTTAATAGATGCCTTGTCAGATCCTAAACATCCTAATTTTGATTTTAAAGTAAGTAGAAATGTTGCTGCTGGATATATGGCTTTAAACGAAGAAAAAGAATATAACAAAGTTATATACGGTCAACATTATTACGTAAAGTCTAACGGTGAACCAACAACCCTAGCGGAACAGGAGGAAATGAGAACAAAAGCAACAACACCTAATGCTAATGAATCTTTAATTGCATTTGAGAAGAGAGGTGGTTGTGTACCTTGTGCGGAGGAATTGGGTATAACATGGAACGACGAAACAAAAACATGGAATAAACCAGAGTTTGAAGCTGAGGATATTATTCAAGAAGGGATTGATAAAGGATTAATCACGGGCTAGAAATTATAGTTTATGACAGAATTACAAGCTAAAGAAATTATAAGTTATGGTAGATCTCAAGGGTTTACCAAACAGCAGATTATGTCTCTTTTAAATACACGTGCTCAACAGTTAAAAGAAGCGCAGGCTAAAGCTGATGCCCAAGCTAAAGCCGACACCCAAACTAAAACTGCTGAAACCGAAGTTCAAGCTGAAACTGAAGAAGTAAAACCTTATGCTTTTAAAACTAGAGCCGAGAAAAAACCGTGGACTATGAAGGAGGAAGCAGAAAAAGTATCATTAGCTAAAGAGGAAGAAGAAAAAGAAAAAAATAAAAAATTAGAAGAAGAAGCAAAAATTGCTAGTAAAAATGCTATGATTAACGCGGCTATAGATATGAATCCTACTTATCAATTGTTTAAAAAAGGATCAGAATTATGGCGTGAGTATTTTCCGAAAGATGAAGAGGGAGAAGTGGATGATGGTTTATCTGCAGAGGAAAAAAATAAGAAATATAAAGACACAGCGGAAAAACATGGGCATAATTTATATGATCAAGATTCGATTGAATCATCTTATTTTAATCTAATAATGCCTAGTTTGAAGGATGCTGCGCTTGCTGGTGTTCCAAGTAGCGGCGCTGACGCAAAAAAAGCATTAGCTTTACAAATGAAATTTTCAGGAAAATTTCCAGGTGTTGGAATAAATACCGCTACTGGAGAAATTGATTTTAAAATATTAGACGCAGATATAGATGCTTCAATAAATTATTTTCAAAACGAAAAGAAAAATAACGCGATTCAAGAATCAATTTTAAATTATCAAAATGATGATGGGACAGTAAACCTTGAGCAACAACAAATTGATATTGAGCAAAATGGTAGAAACGCTGGTTATGGATTAGAATACGACCAAGATATAATAGCATTACAAGACGCTGGTAAGCATGAAGAGGCGGATAAACTAGCTAAAGAAAAGGGTTATGTAAAACTTGAAGATAGAGAGACGGGTAAACTTATAGGTTACGTAGAGGAAGATGTAGAAGAAACAGCGCAGATGACAGCAAAACAGTATACCCCAACAACCGTACAACGCATGTATAAAGACGCGTATTTTGATTTAGTTGGTATGTCTAATATAATCAACGAAGCTGACGATCAAAATATCATGGGTGCAGCTGGTTTGTTGCAAAAAGGCGTAGATTTACTTACTGGTAACTTTGCTGAAACAAAACAAGCGGCAAAATTAATAGCTGAACAAGGTGATTTAGTAGCTGGCTTAAAAAAGCTCCCTGGTAATTCGCGGTACGCGAAAGAGTTTAATCAAAAGCTAATGCAATTCAAAGCAATGAATAGGGCGTTGCAAATAAATATGGATCCTAGCGCGTTAGAAGAAGAAAATATTATTAAAGAAAAATTTATTGCACCTGCTTTTGGTGTAACAACAAATGACGAGTATGTAGAAGCGTTTAATAATATTAAAGATTTAAATAATATAAGGTCTATGAGTAGTGTAGAAAGACCTGATGATTCTATTTTATTTGGACATATATTAAAAGGTATTGCGCCTAAAGGATATCCTATTAGAAATTTAGTAGAAGGTGGGACAGAGGTAACTAGAGATTTACTACCATTAATGGCAGAAGTTGCTGTAACTAAGAAAGTTGGTGGAGCAGCGGTATCGCGTTTTGCAGGTAGACTTGCTGCGATGGGCAAAGCTAAAAGTAAAAGTAGAACATATAGAAACTTTATAAATCTTTACGCTGCAAACGCAGCTAAAAAAACAAGTGATATTGTAAAAGCAGCAGAAAAAACTAGACTTGGTGCATTAGGAGTAAGCGCAGCGAAAGAAACCGCGGTGTTAGCTGGAGCAGATATAGTTAGAAAAGAAATAACATCTCCATTGTTTGGATTGGAAGCGCATCCATTTGTTATAAATACTGAAACGGGTGATTTTACCCCAACGTTTGCAGCAGCTTTAGGAGCTGGTAATTCTATAGCTAAAGGTGTTACAAGAGATTGGGCTAGAATGAATAAGGGTTGGTTTGGAACAAAAATGGCTCAAATTAGTGCATTTAATCCATTCCCAACAACTACAGCAAGATGGACTCAAGGTGTTGTAGGTGCTAGTGCTGGTACAGGTAGTTTTATGTTTGCTAATTTTGTTCAATCAAATCTTGATCAATTACGAAGTGAACACGGGGGTTTTTACAATGTTGATAATGTAAAGAAAAAGTATCTTGACGAAGTTGATGATAATGGAAACCCGATTTATACTGATGAGCAAGCTACTAAAATGGCTCAACAAGAGTATGATGAAATATTTGGCTTTGGCCACATGGCAAAAACTTATATTGGCATGAGAATGCTTGGTACGATACCAAAAAGTCAAAACCCATTTGGCGCTTTGGGTACTACTGCAGAGGCTATGAGAACTGATATTTTAGCCATGAAGGGATCTACTAAATACACAAGAAAAGCCGCTAAATTAATGGGTATAAAAGAAGGTTCAGACCCAGAAGTGATAGAGAAAACCAAAGAGGTTTTAATATCTAAAGCTAAGAACGAGACTGAGGTTAAAAAAATAGAGGCGGCAGCGGAAGAATTACACACGTATAATGATATTGCTCAAGCTAAAAAAATGGCTAAAGAACATAACGTTTACGTAAGTGGTATAATGAACACATCTACATTGGGTAATAAAATTATTTCAGGTCAAAAATTAACAACGAAAGAAGCTCAAAAATTTGCTGAATTAACTGAATATGAATACAACTTTATTAAAGCAAAATTAAAACAAAGAGGATCTTCTGTAGAGCAATTAGAAGTATTGGACGCTCAAAGAGAAGCGTACAAAGGTGTTAGTGATTTAATAGAAGGAGAAAGAATATATGGACCAGCAAAGGCCAAGACCTTTAAGGACATGTTAGATTACCAAGATATCACTAGTGAAATTAAATCTTTAAAGGAGCAAATAAAAGAAAATCCAGCATCTGAAGGAATAAATAAAAATAAAATAAAAGCTTTAGAAGCTAAAAAAGAAGCTCTAAACGAGAAGATGGGTAATGATTACGCTAACTATAAAGCCGAAGTAAAAAGAAAAGCTAAGCAATATAACGATTTAATGAAGGTTTATAGTGGGCGATTAGAAGCTGATGGTAGGTATGAAGTTATGGGTATAATGCGTTATGCTGAAAAATTAATGCAAAGAGACGCGAGTTTAAAAACTATAGAGCAAGCTATGAAAGTAGCTAAGCAAAGTGAAGGTTTTTATGACAGGTATACTGATCAGATATTTATAAATAAAGAAGTATCTAATCGTAATATGAATCCTGGTACAGCTATGCACGAGGTTATACATCGAGTATTAAGAAATTCATTAAAAAATAAAGAAGGTATATTAACAGAAGCGGGTATAAATGTTATTGAATCTTTTAGAGATATAATAAAAGCAAAAGATCCTAGAGCTTATGAGATTATAAATAAAAGAGTTGATATTAATTATAAGTACGATTCAAATGGTAAAGAAAAACCTAAAGAACAATATTACGAAGAATATTTAAATACATATTTCGATGCTTTGACTCGTGAGCAAATCAAGTACAGTAAAACTACTGGTGAAATACTTTCGGATTTTGTAATGCCTTTTGTTAGAAAAGTACCAGCGTATCAAAATTGGAGACGGGGTAAAAAATATTCTACAGAAACTGGGAAAGATCTTTACAATATGATGAGAGACTTTCATAAGAGTAGTAAAGAAGGTCAAGTTGTAGAAGGAGCTGTTGAACTTGGTAAAGAAGGGCCTAAAATGGAAAAGGGTGAAGGCCCAGTACAACAAGCAAAAGATATACAGTTAAGAGTAGAAGAACAACAAATAAAAAGATTAGGTTATAAAAAGCCAGAAAGAAACCCAGGGGAAAATGACGCTGCTTACGAAGCTAGGGTAAATGAAACTCCAGTCGCAGAACTTAAAAGACTTACGAAAGCAGAGTGGCAAAGAGAAAATATGAGTGACGCGTATTTGAAATTATTTGGAGATAAAGCAATAGGTGTAAAGGGATTATTAGACGGTGTAATATTGGGAGGGAAAACCCCAATTAGCGGTGAGAACGTGTTTGGTAAATCTAAAGAAAAATTCGTAGAAGATGTTAAAGGCGAGGTTAAAGAGTGGTTTATGAAATTTGACCCAACTTTAAATGATAACTTATCCGCTTACATGAACCTTATGGTCAGTAAGAAAAAACCTGGTATTCTTGATAAATATGAAAAAGAAAAATTCGCAAAAGATACAGAAGGACGAAAAGAAGATAAAGGTGGAATTCCAAAAGATTATGGAGCTGACTTAACTAAAACTCCAGAAGAAATATTAATAGCAAAACAAGAGAGAGAAGCTAGAAAAAAACTAGAAGCTGAAAGAACTTTTAAAAAAGAATTTGAAAAAGAATTTGGTGATAAAAAAGAATTATTTGATAATGTTAAAGATGTTGTTATAAGAACTTGGAGTGGTAAACTTCCAGAAATAACATCGGAAAAATTAAAGCCCGCTTTACAAAAAGATTTTAGAAGAGAGCTCATGATCCCAATTAAAAATACAATGGGTACTGGTCCTGAATATATTAAGTTTTTAGAAAAATTCTATAAATTAAGACGTCATATTCCACAAAAAACTTGGGTTAGATTTGAAAGAAGACAACCTAGAGATGAGAGAATTTTTACAGAAGTTGAGATTGAAAGCATGAGTCGTAAGCAAACTAAAAGGGCTATAGAAGAAGGAAGAATACCTAAAGGTACTAATTTAAACGCTGGTAATACTTTGTGGAGATATAAAGATCCTACACTAGAACAATTTATACAATTCTTCATGGGTGTAGGTACTAAATCTCCATCGTCATCTAAAGGTACTCGCAAGACAGCTTTAGCAGAGGAAATTGGTGTTGAATGGGCTTTTGATGCTACATTCGATGCTCTTAGAAACCCGGCGGTTATTAGTAAGAGAGCTGAGGTAAATTCATTGTTAAAAAGAAAAACTGTAGAAAACGAATTAGAAGTAATAGGTAAACAATTAGAAAGAAACCCAGATATACAATTTGCAAAAGATGTACTTGAGAAAAGTTCTAGAGAAACTCAAGATTATTTTTATGCAAATAGACCGGAATTTTTAAATAAAATATACGAGAAAGGTGCTACACCAGAAGGTATAAGTGTTGCTTTTGATATAGCTTATCCAGCAGGTATAAAAACTAAAGATGGACTAAAATCTTTGAAAAAAGGTATAGTAAAAGAATATCACAAATTGCTAAAACCGTGGTTTGAAATAGATGGAAGATATAAAGAACAAAAAAGAGATAGTAAATTCCAAACTATAGAAGAGTATATTGTTAGTACAGATATAGCTAAAGATAATATTGCGGTAAAGAAATTTTTTGGAACCAATGATAATACCGCACTTCATAGAAATATCCCCCAAAGAAAACAATACGCAGAATTTAATAGAGATAATCTTTCGATAAAAAAAGAAAATTTAGCTGTAAAAAAATATGGTAAAAAGTTTGAGGATTTAAACCCTAAACAAAAAGAAGCTGTAAGAGATCAAGCTGTCGTTGATGCTATTAGAACTAAAGGACATGTAGAGAATGGTGATATCGGTTTTTCTAGATCTATGGTATATTTCAGATCAAAAACAGATAAAGTAAATAAATTATTAAAACAAGGAGTTTGGGCTGGTGATCTTGTTGGAGATTATTTATCGGCAGTACACCCAAAACTTGTAGATTACAAAAGACATAAAGCTAATGTTTCAAAAGGTTTACCACCTAGAATTGAATTAATATTTAAAGATGGTAAGAGTAGATTTCATAAAATGCCTGAAAGTTCTGTATATGACGGTAAACAAAAGACTACTAAAGAAATGGTTGAGGGTAATATATCTGAGAAAGAAAAGGCCATGAGAAAAGAGAATGCAGATTTTCATTGGGAGCAAATGATAGAAACTTTTGAGATCGCATCTGATTTGGTAAAAAGTAGTAATACGCCATATAGTAAAAATGAGTATGCAATGTTGACGTCAGGATTTTTAGGTAATATGAAAACATCTCTAAGGTCTTCTGCATTACTTACGTATTTACCAGTTAACCCTCCAACCACACGGTTATACGATGCTAGTGGTAAGAAGTTTTGGGAATATGAACATGGACAACCGGCAAAAGATATAGCGTTAATTTTAGCTGATCATTTTTTCAATGGGAATAAAGTTGATTTAAAGAAGTTAAGAGAAGGTTATGAGGTTGGTATTATTCATCGTGATTTCAATAATAATATTGGTAGATTATTTAAAGACCGAATGAACTTTGATTATAAGATAGGTGACAAACCTCCAAAAAGATGGTATAGTATATATACTGGAGCTGGACCGTCACATGCTACAAGGAATATTTATACTGGTGAAATACACGGAGAAATTCAAGCAGCTAATTGGAAAAGAATTAAAGCAAATACGCAGAAGATATTAAGACAACATAATGCTACGGCTAAACAAATCGGTATATTAGAATCTAAAGACATTAAACAAGCCGCTGAAAATTCACGCGCTATAGATAGAGCTCTAGAATTAGGTAGAAAGTTAAATAAAGAAAGAAGAGGTATTAGTGTTTGGGATTTAGATGACACGTTAATTAGAAGTAAATCTGGAGTTAGAGCTAGAATACCTAATCCGGAAGGAGCGCCAAAACCTGGTAGAAAAGTTATATTCTTAGCGGGTGGAGCTGGTAGTGGAAAATCAAATGTTGTTAAACAATTAGGTTTAGAAAAACAAGGATTTAAGATTGTTAATCAAGATATATCATTAGAATGGTTAAAAAAGAATTCTGGATTACCAGAAAATATGAAAGATCTTACGCCAGAACAATTATCTAAATTAGGTAAATTACAATGGGAAGCTAGAAAAATTGCCGCTCGTAAGCAGATGAAGTTTCAAGGTAAGGGAGATGGTATAATTGTTGATGGTACTGGCGGATCTATGAAAGTAATGGAGAAGCAAGTTAAAGAATTCAAAGATAAAGGATATGACGTACAAATGGTTTTTGTAGAAACATCTTTAGAAACAGCTTTAGCTAGAAATAGAGAGAGAAAAGAACGAACGTTAAAAGATAAAATAGTAATTAGAAATCATGAAAAAGTACAGAGTAATAAAGAAGGTTTTAGGAAGCTATTTGGTAATAATTTTGCAGAAGTTAAAACAGACAATCTCAAAATAGGTGATCTTATGCCAGCTGACCTTGTAACGAAGTTAGATGCGTTTACTAAAGGTTATGAAAATCGTAGACTAACAGCGGAAGAGTTTGCTATAGAAGGTGGTGATATACTAGGTAAAGGAGGTAAATTTGATTTCGTAGAATTTAATGTTATTACAAAGGGAGAAAAAGGGCCTTTCTTTAATAAGGCTGTAAAGAGAGTTAATAAGTTTGGTAATGAACATAATTATATCTTAACAGCTAGACCACCCGAAGCCGCACCACACATAAGACAGTTTTTGAAATCACAAGGACTAGATATACCTTTAGAAAATATAACTGGACTAGGTAATAGCACGGCTCAAGCTAAAGCATTATGGATGTTAAAAAGGTTTGAAGAAGGATATAATGATTTCTATTTTGCTGATGATGCTATTGCCAATGTAAAAGAAGTTAAGAATGTTTTAGATCAATTAGATGTTAAATCTAAAGTTCAACAAGCTATGCAATTTAGTAAGGACAAATTAAATAGTGATGTTAATAAGATTATGGAAGGCTCGCTAGGAGTAGAAGCTGGAAAAATATTTACCAAAGCAGAGGCTAAAGTAAGAGGCGTAGATATAAAAAGAAGAAGAATATTTATGCCTGATTCAGCCGCTGATTTAGAACTATTAATAGAACCTTTGTACGGTAAAGGAAAAGAAGGTATTAAAAACAAAAAATGGTTTGAAAAGAACTTCCTTAAACCTTGGGAAAGAGGTGTTAACGATTTAAACACTGCTAGACAAACTATACTTAATGACTACATGTCATTACGTAAGATGAACAAAGATGTTGTTAAAAGATTAGATAAAGCTGTTGAAGGTACTAACTTTACTAATGATCAAGCGATAAGAGTTTACATTTGGAATAAAAATGGTTTTAAAATTCCTGATTTAGCAAAATCATCAGAAACAAGATTAGTTGAACACGTTAAGAGTGATCCTAAGTTATTAGATTACGCTGAAAATATTACTAGATTAACTAAAATAGAAACTGGTCTCAAAGAACCAAAAGCTGAATGGTGGGCAGAAACTTTAGCATCTGAAGTCAGTGAAACTGGAAGGACTGTTGATAGAGCTAAATACATTAATGATTGGATAGAGGCTAAAAATGAAATATTTTCCGAAACTAATCTCAACAAAATGGAATCGAAGTTAGGTACAAGATGGAGGGAGTCCATGGAAGATATGTTAAATAGAATGGAGACGGGTAGAACTAGAGGTAGAGATATGGGTAGAATAGGTAATCAAATAATGAATTATCTAAATGGATCTGTTGGTGCAATAATGAACTTAAATACTAGATCTGCAACACTACAGTTGATATCTACTGTTAACTTTATTAATCACGCTGAAAATAATCCTTTAGCTGCTAGTAGAGCATTTGCTAATCAAAAACAATATTGGAAAGACTTTATGTTTATAATGAACTCTGATATGTTAAAACAAAGACGTGCTGGATTAAAGATAAATGTTACGGAAGCTGAACTTGCCGCAGCTGCAGAAGGTAAAGGTAATAAAGCTAAAAGAGCTTTAGCTTGGATATTAAAACAAGGTTATATTCCTACAAAAATTGCAGATAGTTTTGCAATATCAGCTGGTGGTGCTACATACTATCGTAATAGAATTAGAATGTATGAAAAACAAGGGCTCGATGTTAAAACCGCGGAGAAAAAAGCTTGGCAAGATTTTCAAGCGATAGCCGAAAGAACACAGCAATCATCAAGAGCCGATCTATTATCTAAACAGCAAACGTCATTTGAAGGTAGATTAATATTACCATTTTCAAATACACCTTTACAGATGAATAGAATTATGTTAAAAGAAATGTTAGATTTATCTAAAGGTAGATATGAAGGTGCTTTTGGAGAAAATTCTTTTACTAATAAGATGAGTAAGATAGCTTATTATGGTGCTATTCAATCTTTAATATTTGCAGGATTACAATCTGGATTATTCGCTTTAATGGCTAATAGCGATGATGAAGAAAAGATTACTGAGAAAAAAGTTAGAACAATAAACACGATGACAGATTCTTTTTTAAGAGGTATGGGTATACAAGGCGCTGTATTATCTGGTGTTAAAAATGCTGTGCTTAAATTTATAGATGAAAATGAAAAAGGCTTTAGAGCAGATTATGATGAAGTTGGAGAGGCATTATTAAATATATCGCCAACTATAGGTTCTAAAATTACTAAACTAGATGGAGCTGGAAATACTTATAATTACAATAGAAAAGAAATAAAAGAAAAAGGTTTAAGTTTAGACAATACAAAAGGCATAGAAGCTAGTACTCAAGCTATAGAGGCTATAACAAATGTACCTGTAAATAGAGCTCTTCGTAAAGTTCAAAATATTCAAGGGGCTTTAGATAAACAAAACGAAGCTTGGCAAAGGGTTATGATGTTATTAGGTTGGAGTAAGTGGGACGTTGGAGCTATAGAAAAGAAAAAGCCAAAAACAAAAGAAGAAAAAAAGATACAAAAAGAGAAAAAAGAATCTGAAAAGATTAGGGAAAAACAAAAGCAATTAAATAAACAAATTGAACAAGAAAAAATATTAGAGAAAAAAGGTTTATTACAAAACCCAACATGTAGTAGAGTTAGTAGTAAAGGTGTTAGATGTAAAAACCCTGTTGACAAAGCGGGACAAAGATGTACTATACATGAAAAGGTAGAAGGTAGAAAAGATGGTAAGAAAGTTCAATGTAAGAAGGTCAAAAAAGACGGTAAAAGATGTAAAATGCAAACAAGTAATAAATCAGGTTATTGTT